>SCPN01000772.1_pt1 | contig 22365 bp, 26 predicted proteins | sample 6106831 | NCBI WGS metagenome assembly SCPN01 (sample SAMN10720447, study PRJNA508395) | human gut metagenome | isolation source: Participant 1, 0 month
TACATATATATAAAACCATACCTTTCTATCGAATTAAATTAGTCTTTGGTATCATCCTATATTACACCTAAATAAGAAACATTTCCACTCAAAAATATTTGGTTCATAAATTTAATTAAAAACATAAAAAACAAGCTAAGTTTTCTGTAAACTTGTCCGATATATATTATGTAATTGAGTAAAATTGGAGCAAAATGGAAATCTCTGATATTATATGTATTTTGAGTTGAAAATAGACCGAATAATTAAAAGAAAATCTTTTAAATAATATGTAAAAATGTTCACTTTATGTAAATAGTATGATATTGAATTTTTTAAATATGGTATATATTATTACCAGAATTCATGCATTAATAATAGGAACAACATGATTAAAAAAGAAATGATAGCCATGCTTTTGGCAGGTGGACAGGGCTCAAGACTGGGTGTTCTGACATCCAAGATGGCTAAACCGGCAGTCGCCTTCGGGGGAAAATACAGAATCATAGATTTCCCGTTGAGCAACTGTATCAATTCCGGCATCGATACAGTAGGTGTATTGACACAGTATCAGCCGCTTAAACTGAATACACATATTGGAATTGGTATACCTTGGGACCTGGACAGAAATATTGGTGGTGTAACAGTCCTTCCACCATATGAGAGAAGCGACAACAGTGAATGGTACACTGGAACTGCAAATGCCATATTCCAGAATCTGGAATACATGGAGAACTACAATCCTGATTATGTGCTGATCCTTTCCGGAGATCATATTTATAAGATGGATTATGAAGTAATGCTTGATTTTCATAAGGAGAGCGGTGCAGAAGTAACCATAGCTGCAATGCCTGTACCTATGGAGGAAGCAAGCAGATTTGGTATCGTTATTACAGACGATAAGAAGAAAATCATTGATTTTGAGGAGAAACCTGAGAAGCCAAGAAGCAACCTGGCATCTATGGGAATCTACATATTTAATTGGAAAACACTGAAGGAAGCACTGATCACAATGGCTGATCAGCCGGCTCTGGATTTTGGTAAACATATTATCCCATATTGTCACGAGAAAGGTATGCCGTTATATGCATACGAGTATAACGGATACTGGAAAGATGTAGGAACCCTGAGCTCATACTGGGAAGCCAACATGGAACTGATCGATATTGTTCCTGAATTTAACCTGTATGAGGAATATTGGAGAATCTATACCAAGAGTGAGATTCTGCCACCACAGTATATTGCATCTGACAGTATTGTTGAGAGATGTATCATAGGTGAAGGATCAGAAATCTATGGTCAGGTATACAATTCTGTTATTGGATGTGGTGTTACGATAGGCAAAGGCACAGTGGTACGCAATTCCATCATTATGAATCAGTGTCACATCGGTAATAATTGCACAGTTGAGAAAGCAATCATTGATGAATACGTCAATGTTGGAGATGGAGTAGAGTTAGGTACACTGGAAGAAAAGCCCAATGAATTAAAGCCTAATATCTATAATCAGGGTCTGGTAACGATCGGTGAGAAATCCGTGATCCCGGATCATGTAAAAATCGGAAAGAACTCTGTAGTTTCCGGCGAAACGACAATTGAAGACTACCCGGAAGGCATTTTAGACAGCGGCAAGACATTAATAAAGGCGGGTGAATAGTATGAGAGCGTTAGGAGTAATTTTAGCAGGCGGAAACAATAAAAAGATGAAAGAACTCTCTCTCAGAGAGAGCAATTGCGAAGCAAGAGCAATGCCATAGCAGGCAGCTACCGCAGTATAGATTTTGCACTGAGTAATATGTCAAACTCTCATATTCAGAAAGTGGCAGTCATTACACAGTACAATGCAAGAAGCTTAAATGAACATTTAAGTTCCTCCAAGTGGTGGGATTTTGGACGTAAACAGGGTGGTCTGTATGTATTTACACCAACTGTTACGCCAGAAAGCAGCGACTGGTACAGAGGAACAGCTGATTGTTTGTATCAGAATATTTTATTCTTAAAGAGAAGTCACGAACCCTATGTTGTAATCGCAAGCGGTGACTGCGTTTACAAAATGGATTACAATAAAGTATTAGAGTACCACATTGCCAAAAAGGCAGATATTACGGTAGTCGTTAAGGACATGCCGGAGGATACGGATATGGGGAAATACGGTACAGTGAAGATGAACGAAGATTACCGTATTGAAGAATTCGAGGAGAAGCCTCTGGCAGCCAAATCCAGAACAGTATCCTGTGGTATCTATGTCATCAGGAGAAGGCAGTTGATCGAGCTGCTGGAGAAATGTGCGGATGAAGGAAGATATGATTTTGTACAGGATATCCTGATCCGTTACAAGGATTTAAAGAGAATATACGGTTATAAAATAGATGATTACTGGAGAAATATCGCATCCGTGGATGATTATTTCCAGACCAATATGGATTTCCTCAAACCGGAGATCCGCGACTATTTCTTTAAACAGTATCCGGACGTATATTCAAGGGTAGACGACCTGCCGCCTGCCAAGTACAATCCCGGTTCACAGGTTAAGAACAGCCTGGTGTCAAGCGGTTGTATCATCACATGGAAACCGTAGAGGTTCCATTTTATTATTCAAGCAGGTATTTGTTGGCAACAACTGTTATATTAAAACTCCATCATTTTTAAATGATGTGTATCTAGGCGATAACACCCACATTGAGAACTGTATTGTAGAAAGCCGCGATACCATAAGAGCAAACTCTTATCACGTAGGGGAAAATGGAATCAAGATAGTGGTAGAGAAAAATGAGTATGTTTTATAAGTAATATTTGTTGAAATAACTAAATTATGAAGACTTGCAAAGGGGAACTTGAGAATGACGATTACAGATGTTCGCGTTCGCAAAATTACTAAGGAAGGAAAGATAGAAGGCAGTAGTATCTATTACACTTGACGATGAATTCGTAGTACATGATATTAAGGTCATTGAAGGAGAGAAAGGACTGTTCATTGCCATGCCAAGCAAGAAATCTGCTGATGGCGAGTACAGAGACATTGCTCATCCAATCAATTCTTCCACAAGAGAGCTGATTCAGAAGACAATTCTGGAGAGCTATGAAAAGGCATTGTCAGAGCCGGACGAGACAGTTTAAGTTTCTGGACAAATATGAATATAAAATGTGGGGAGCGGGGTATCGGAAGGTATCCCGTTTATTTTATAGATAGTAGAAAGGAATGGTAATAATGGGACAGGGAATTACAATGCAATGGGACAAACAGCAGATACAGGTAGATGCATATGGAGATGGAATCATCCGTATCTGTGAACTGAAGAATGGGAAACAGCCATATTCTGCAGCCGTGGAGCTGACAGTAGAACAGCAGCAGAAGGTAGCAGTAGCACAATACCAGGTATCAGAGCAGGGAGCCAGTACCGTATTTGAAACAGCATTATTGCGGGCAGAAGTGGAACCGGATGGAACAATTACTTTTTACAATAAGAAAAATAACGAGAAGCTGACATGCGTGTCAGAAATACAGGAGATAAAGAAAAACACTCTCACAGAGGAAGAAAAGGCATTCATTGGGATGGAAGGTCATGAGAGTGGAGATGAGGTGCAGGCAAAGGTCAACCTGTCCTTGTCACTGGATGAGGCAGACTGCATCTATGGACTGGGAGATAAGACCGGCGTACTGAATAAGAGAGAGTATGAGTATGAGATGTGGAATTCTGACATACCGGCCCCTCATGAAGATAATTTCAAAGCACTGTATAAGTCAGTGCCTTTCATGATCGTGTTAAAAGAGAATACAGTATATGGCGTGTTCTTTGACAATCATGGCAAGAGTGCCTTTAATCTGGGTAAAGAATATGAAGACCGTATAGAATACCGGGCAGAAGACGGTATGATGGATTATTATGTCATTACAGGTGAAAATATGGCGGAAGTTATTGGCGGTTATACGTGGCTGACAGGACGTGTACCTCTGCCGATGCGCTGGACACTTGGCTATCATCAGTGCCGCTGGAGTTATAAGACAGAGGCAGAGGTAAGACAGCTGGCAGCAGATTTCAGACGATATGAGATTCCATGTGATGCTATTTATTTTGATATTGATTATATGGATGGCTATCGAGTATTCACCTGGAATAAGGACAACTTCACAGACCCCGATCAGCTGATTACTGACCTGAAAGAACAGGGATTCCAGGCAGTTACCATTATTGATCCCGGTGTGAAAAAAGACGAGGACTATTACGTTTATCGGGAGGGTATCGAGCATGATTATTTTGCAAAAGATGTAAATGGAGATGTCTATATCAATGCCGTATGGCCCGGAGATTCTGCATTTCCTGATTTTGGAAGACAGGAAGTACGTGACTGGTGGGGAGAGAAGCATCAGTTCCTGCTGGATAAAGGCATTATGGGTGTATGGAACGATATGAATGAGCCTGCAAGCTTCAATGGTCCATTGCCGGATGATGTTGTTTTCACCGAAGAGGATGAGATTACAAATCATAAGTGGATGCACAATGTCTATGGTCACAATATGTCCAAGGCGACCTATCAGGGACTGCGCAGATTAAGTGATAAGCGTCCTTTTGTCATTACCAGAGCCTGCTACAGCGGCACGCAGAAGTATGCTACGGTATGGACAGGGGATAATAACAGTCTGTGGACACATTTGCGTATGGCAATTCCACAGTTGTGTAATCTGGGTATGAGTGGATATCCTTTTGCAGGAACAGATATTGGAGGATTCGGTTCTGATACAACTGGCGAACTTCTGGTACGCTGGTATCAGGTGGGATGTTTCTCCACACTGTTTCGTAATCACAGTGCAATGGGAACAAGACGTCAGGAACCATGGCTTTTTGGCAAAGAGAAGCTGGATATCATCAGAAAGTACGTGGAGCTGCGTTATGAACTGATTCCATATTTCTATGACCTTTTCCATGAACATCTAAGCACTGGTCTTCCTGTTATGAGACCACTGGTGCTGGAGTATGAAAAAGATATCAATACACACAATATGAATGATGAATTCATGATAGGAAGTCAGTTGCTGGCAGCGCCGGTAGTAGAGCAGGGAGCGACCAAGAGAATGGTCTATCTGCCGGCAGGCGAATGGGTTGATTACTGGACAAAGGAGCACATTGCCGGTGGACAGTATATCATCAGGGATGCACCGCTTGATACCTGCCCGATTTATGTGAAAGCAGGTACAATATTGCCAAAATACCCGGTAGAAGCTATATTGGAACCAAGGAGCAGAAGAAGCTGATTCTGGAAGTTTACGCAGGGGATGGAGAGTACGAGCATTATCAGGATGACGGACTGGACTTTGCCTATGAACAGGGCGCTTATAACCTGTATCGCTTCAGCCACACGGGCAATGGAGAACTGGAAGAGAAGCTGCTTCATGAAGGATATCCGAAATATGAAGAAATCGATATAAAATATATCCCTTGACAATAGAACAAATATTCGATACGATATATGTAATTGCTCAAAAGAAGAAAGGCTGGTAAATTTATGGCAAGCTGTGATACTTGTGCATATAATGTATATGACGATGAAGACGAATGCTACTATTGTGAAGTAGACATGGACGAAGATGACGCAGTCCGCATGAGCCAGGGACACTACAAGGAATGTCCCTACTACCGCAACGGCGATGAATACGCAGTCGTACGCCATCAGATGTGATAGCGGGGTTCTGAATCGTTACGATAAATGTACTCTCGGAGTTTTCCAAATGAAGCCAGAATGCTTTGTTTGAAGAGGATTCCGAGAGTACATGATAATTGGAAAAGAGGAAAGTATGTATATAATAGCAGGGTTGGGCAACCCAACAAAGGAATATGATAATACAAGACACAATATCGGCTTTGCGGCAATTGATGCTCTGGCTGACAAATATGGAATCAGTGTCAGTGATATGAAGAATAAGGCACTGATGGGGAAGGGCGTCATCAATGGCAATAAAGTCATGCTGTTAAAGCCACTTACTTATATGAACCTGAGCGGAGAGGCAATCCGTGCAGCTGTAGACTACTATAAGATAGATGAAAAGAGTGAACTTATCGTTATCTATGATGATATCAGCCTGGATGTGGGACAGCTCCGTATCCGCAAGAAGGGCAGTGCAGGTGGTCATAATGGCATCAAGAACATCATCCTGCATCTGGGACATGATACTTTCCAGAGAATTAAGATCGGTGTAGGCGAGAAGCCCAAGGGATATGATCTGGCAGACTATGTGCTGGGACATTTCTCAGGGGAAGAGCTGGCGATCATGAAGGAGAGTCTGGAGAAGGTCTGTGGTGCGGTAGAACTTATGCTGGAAGGTGATGTGGACGCAGCCATGAACCAGTATAATAAAAAAGCGGAGTAGTGTGAAAAGGCAGGGACATTTGTGTGAATACAATATTGGCGCCCCTTAGAGAGCTGGGGGAATATGAGGATATTCAAAAACAACTGAATACACAACAGGGCAAGGTCAGCATCAGCGGCTGTGTGGATTCCCAGAAGCTTCATATGGTATATGGACTTACGGAAAAGTATGATGTGAAGCTGATCGTGACATACAGTGATATGAAGGCGAAGGAGCTGTTGGATGATTGCAAGCTGTATTGTAGAGAATCCTATTATTTTCCTGCAAAGGACCTGATCTTTTATCAGGCAGACATTCACAGTAATCAGCTGATTAAGGAACGTGTTGCTGTTCTGCGCAAGCTTCTTGAGGGAGAACCGATCACGATTGTCACCACTTTTTCTGCCTTGATGGCGCATCAGCTCCCCTTGTCTGTATGGCAGGAGAATGTCATAGAGATTGAAGAGGGCGGTATTGCAGAAGAGGCAGCAATTGCCAGACAGCTGGTGAAGATGGGCTATGAGAAGAATTATCAGGTAGAAGCACCGGGACAGTTCTCAGTCCGTGGCGGTATTGTTGATATTTTTGATCTGACCAGAGAGAATCCGGTCCGTATCGAGCTGTGGGGGGATGAGGTAGAGTCTATCCGTTCCTTCGATATAGAGAGTCAGCGTTCCATAGAAAAACTGACAGAGGTGTCAATTTATCCCGCAACAGAATTGATTTTGTCAAAAAAAGCATTAGAAGATGGTCTGGCAAGGATGGAGAAGGACTGTAAGAAATCAGCTGCCTTTTTCAGAGAAGGGACAAAACCGGAGGAAGCGCATAGACTGGAACAGTGCGGCGTAATTCCCAAAGCCAGTGACACAGTTTCAGTCCTTCGTCAATCTGGAGAGTTATATTGGATATTTCTACGAAGAGACACAATCTCTGGTAGATTTCGTAGCAGATAGAAAGCTGTGTATCTGTCTGGATGAGCCGGCAAGAATTGAAGAGCATGCCAATGCCGTAGAGCTGGAGTTTCGGGAAAGTATGTCCACCAGAGCAGAGAAGGGATATATTTTGCCGGAGCAGATGAATGTAAACTCTATAATGGGAAATCTATGCACGTCTGGATAAGAACAGACTGCTTGCGCTGAGTACCATGGAGTACAAGGGATTTCCTGTAAAGTTCCAGAATCGTTACGCAGTGAATGCCAGAAATGTATCTTCCTATAATAACAGCTTCCCGGAGCTGGTGAAGGATCTAAGCCACTATAAGAAGAATGGATATCGTGTTCTTCTTGCGTTCGGTTTCCTACGAGAGCGTCCGGCGTAAACGGATCCATGGATGGACTCCACCGCCTTTACTCGTAGATAATTCACAAAGAGAGCTTCAGCCCGGAGAGATTATGACATTCTACGGAAATGTGCTGAAGGGATTTGAGTATCCAATGCTCAAATTCGTAGTCATTCTGGTGAACCATTACTCCTTGGAAAGGCAACCGCAAAGGCAGCTGGAAAAGAAGAAAGTCTATGAAGGTCAGAAGATCAGGGATTTCTCAGATCTGAAGATAGGTGATTATGTTGTACATGAGAATCATGGACTGGGCATCTATAAAGGCATCGAAAAGGTAGAAGTAGACAAGGTCGTAAAAGACTATATCAAGATAGAATACCGGGATGGTGGTAATCTCTATATTCCAAGGACTGGCCAGATGTTATCCAGAAATATAAAGTCAGTTGGATGCTGCTGCGCCCGAAGCTGAATAAGCTGGGAACGCAGGAATGGACAAAGACCAAATCCAAAGTAAAGAGTGCTGTCAATGAAGTGGCAAAGGATCTGGTGGAGCTCTATGCAGTAAGACAGGAGAAGCAGGGCTTTGCATTTGGACATGATACCGTATGGCAGCAGGAATTTGAAGAGATGTTTCCTTTTGAAGAGACGCAGGATCAGCTGCTTGCCATAGAAGCCACGAAAGCAGATATGGAAAGCTCACGTATCATGGACAGACTGATCTGTGGGGACGTGGGATATGGTAAGACAGAGATCGCCATCCGTGCAGCATTTAAGGCAGTGCAGGATGGCAAACAGGTAGCATTTCTTGTACCGACTACCATTCTTGCGCAGCAGCATTACAATACTTTCGTGCAGAGAATGAAGGATTTCCCTGTCCGTATAGATATGCTGTCCAGGTTCCGTACTGCGGGCGAACAGAAGAAAACGCTGGAAGACTTAAAGAAAGGTCTGGTAGATATTGTAATTGGTACACACAGACTCCTTTCAGCAGATGTCAAATACAAGGATCTGGGGCTGCTTATCATAGATGAGGAGCAGCGTTTTGGTGTACGTCATAAGGAGAAGATCAAGCAGGTCAAGGATACAGTTGATGTATTGACACTGACAGCAACGCCGATTCCAAGAACACTGCATATGAGTCTGGTGGGAATCCGTGATATGAGCGTGCTTGAAGAAGCACCCAATGAGAGACAGCCGATACAGACCTATGTCATGGAATATAATGAAGAAATGGTACGAGAAGCCATTGTCAGAGAGCTATCCAGACAGGGACAGGTCTACTATGTATACAATCGTATCAATAATATTGCAGAGATCACAGACAGAATACAGGCACTGGTTCCAGAGGCGACAGTAGCTTATGCCCATGGACAGATGAAAGAACATGAACTGGAGAAGATCATGTATGGTCTTCATCAATGGAGAGATCGATGTACTTGGTGTCTACAACGATCATAGAGACAGGGCTGGATATTTCCAATGTAAATACCATGATTATTCATGATCGGATAATATGGGACTTTCCCAGCTGTATCAGTTGAGAGGACGAGTAGGACGTTCCAATAGAACCTCTTATGCTTTTCTCATGTATAAGAGACAAGATGCTCAAGGAGGTTTGAGAAACGTCTACAGGCGATAAAGAATTCACAGATCTGGAAGTGGTTTCAAGATTGCCATGAGAGATCTGGAGATCAGAGGAGCAGGCAACTTTAGGAGAGCGTCAGCATGGTCATATGGAAGCCGTTGGCTATGATCTGTATTGTAAGATGCTCAACGAAGCAGTCAAGACATTAAAGGGAACAAAGAAGCTGGCAGAAGATTTCAATACCTATGTGGATATGGATGTGGATGCATTCATTCCACCATCCTACATTGTGAATGAGGCACAGAAGCTGGATATCTATAAGAGAATCGCCAGTCTGGAGAATGAAGCAGAATGTGAGGATATGAAGGCGGAGCTTCTGGACAGATTTGGAAATGTGCCCAAATCTGTGGATAATCTGATCAGAATTTCACTCATACGTGTACAGGCACATGAAAGATATGTAACGGAGATCAAGGGCAAAATAGGCTGCATTACTTTCTATATGGAGCCATATGCGCCGGTTCATGTAGAGAAGCTGCCACAATTACTGGATAAATATAAGAATACATTGCAATTCAGTGCCAAGGGCACACCTAACTTTGTATTAAAATATAAGAAATACGGATTAGTGGAGAAAGAGGCAGACTTGATGATCAGCCTTACACAGCGTATCTTAAAAGAAATGGCAATATTGTATACCGAATAGAGAAACATAAGGAGGAAGAAAAGATGGAATACAGAACAATGGACAACATTGGAGCAAAAACTTCTCTGCTTGGCTTTGGATGTATGCGTTTTCCTGCCAATGCAGACGGAAGCATCAATGAGGAGCTGGCTTTTGATATGCTGGATCGGGCATATCATGCCGGAGTGAACTATTTCGACACGGCGTATCCGTATCATGGAGGAAAGAGTGAGCCGGTAACCGGTAAGGCTCTGGACCGTTACCCAAGAGATTCCTATTATCTGGCTACGAAGCTTCCTGTCTGGGAAGTAAAGACACTGGAGGATGTGGACAGGATCTTTCATGAGCAGTTGGAGAGACTGCATAAGGACTATGTGGATTTCTATCTGATGCATGCACTGAATAAGGACAGATGGGAGCTGATCAAGAAGCTTGGCATTCTCGAATATTGTGAGAAGCTTCGCAGTGAGGGTAAGCTTCGTTATCTTGGATTCTCTTTCCATGATGATTATGAAGTTTTCCGGGAGATCATCACCTCTTATCACTGGGATTTCTGCCAGATACAGCTTAACTATATGGATAAGGACACGCAGGCTACCTTAAAGGGCGTAGAACTGGCAGAGTCACTGGGTATTCCGATGGTAACTTCATAACCTGTAAAGGGTGGTTCTCTTTGCAGAACTTCCGGATGATATCACTTCAATCTTTAGAAATATCAGACCGCAGGCTTCCACACCATCCTGGGCATTGCGTTATGTTGCCACATTTTCTAATGTTAAGGTAGTACTTAGTGGTATGTCCAACATGGAACAGGTAGAAGACAATCTGAAGACCTTTACGGATTTTGAACCGTTAAATGAAGCAGAGCAGGAAGCAGTCTGTCAGGTGGCAGATGCATTGCAAAGCGTGTGAAAGAACGGCTGTACAGCCTGCAGATACTGTATGCCATGTCCGGCAGGAGTGAACATTCCTGGAAGCTTTGTATGGAATGAATATCATATCTACGGCAATCTGGCTGATACCCAATGGTGCTGGACGAAAGAGATTCCAGAGAGTGCCAAACCCAAGAACTGCATCAAATGTGGTAAGTGCGAGAGAGTCTGTCCACAGAAGATACATATCAGAGAAGATCTGGTGAAGGTGCAGGAAGAACTGGATTGTGTGACTGCACAGGTTTAAATGAGGAAAGAAAAGTCATTAGTGTTTACATAATGTAAGCAGTAATGACTTTTTATTTTCTCAGATATTACTTCAACATAGGAATTGTACCTGATATAGCTGCAAGTGCAAAAAATCTATATAAATTAGCATTACCTTGTAAAATTGTTAGAAAATTCAATATAATATATAGAAAATTCTAAAAAAATATAGTATAATGTGTTCAAGTGTGAAGGATGACATAATGAATCAACAATAACAGATTCGATGAGGAGCATGGAGAGCGCAGATGAGTGAATGCAGGTATAATATTCCAAAACAGTATCGTGTGGATAAGGGGATGCCTCTTGAGGCATTGTATCCGAGAATGAAGGACAGTAAATGCAGAGAGATCTTCGAGACAGAGATTGTCAGTATGGAATGGTGTTATCATATTACAGAGGGGGAGAGCGCACCGGATATGGCATCGCTGCTTCGCAAGAAAGGAATTTCCGTATTTGAGGTGATAACACGTCAGAAAATATCCCCGGAACTGATGACGGAAGTATTTGCGGATCTGATTCGGAAACGCTTCGTCATTGTATACCTGTGTGAGCAGGAGATTGCCATGGCGACTTTTGTTCCTGGAGAGAATGAAGAAGAAGGAAAAATATGTGCGACAGACTTTTATTCCTATGATATGTCCCATATGATAGAGATTCTTGATTTTGAGCAGGATGCCAATAAGAGCGTGGAAGAGATACATAACAGGATTATGTCTGAGATACGACAGCAAAAGAAAGAGATCATGATTGAGAAGGCTTTTGCAGGCATGCATAAAAGTGTGCAGCAGGAGCCGGATCTGGAATATGAATTCAGCGAAGAGAATCTGGAGAAAATAAGAGAAGATGCAAATTTCGTGCAGGAACAGCTGAGGGTAGATGTGAAGGCATAAGACGCAGAAGGGGAAGACATGGATAAGGGGATACAGAAGGCAACAGCTGCAATCGTGCTGAATTCATTAGGCGGTGGTGTTGTACCAAGGGTAGGATTGGAGTATATCACAGTAGGCAGAAGAAATGAAATAGGGGCATTGCTTCAGGATGTGGAACTGATTCAGGCAGGCGGCAGTGCCATACGTTTCATCGAGGGCAGATATGGAAGCGGCAAGACTTTCCTGCTGTATGCTTTGAAGAATCATGTGCTGGAGCGTAATTTCGTGGTATCGGATGTGGAATTATCCGTAGATAAAAGGCTGGTAGGCAACAAAGGACAGGGAATTGCAGCATATCGTGAGATGCTCCGCAATCTTGCAACCAGGGGCTGCCCCGATCAAGGGGCGTTGAAGCCTGTCCTTGACAAATGGATCTCAGAATTGGAAAATGAGGTGGAGCAGGAAAGTGGACTGATACCTGGACATGAATCTTTTGACATTAAGGTCAGCCAGAAAGTACATCGAATCACATCGTCTCTGGAAGAGAAGGTCAATGGTTTTGATTTTGCCAAGGTGCTGTCGATTTATTATAAAGGACACCGGATGGGTGATGATAAATTACAGCAAAAGGCATTTCGGTGGATGTGTGGAGAGTATCGCACCAAATCCGAAGCCAAAAGCGACCTGGGAGTGAATCTGTCATAACAGATATTAGTAACTGGTATGATTTTATAAAGTTATGGGCAGAATTCGTTGTAAAAGCAGGTTATGCGGGACTGTATATCTGTATGGATGAGCTTGCAAGTATCTATGAGATTCCAAGTAAAGTAGGAAGAGATTATAATTACAGTAAGCTGCTTGCCATCTATAATGACGTATTGCAGGGGAAGGCATCTCATCTGGGATTCCTGATGGGAATTACCAAAGAAGCAATGGAAGATCCTGTCAGAGGAATTTATGGGTATGAGCCGCTTCGTTCCAGATTGGAGAATCGCAAGATCGCTGGTGGGGCAGCAGAAGAATTACGCGATCTAGCGGCTCCGGTAATTGCCCTTTCTCCGATCACGGGAGAAATCTGCATGCCAAGGAAGCTGACACAGCTACGCCCAGGAATTGTATATGGATATGAATCTAAACTGGAACATGATGACTTTATTTATTTCCTGAAGAATCAATATGCAAGAGTCCGCAATACGGAGGAAATGACAGCCAGAGAAATGATCCGTAATTATATTACACTGCTGAATCTGACGCAGCAAAACAGTGATAGACCCAAGGAAGAAATCCTGTATGCAGTAGAGGATTATAATGTAAAAAGTAATTAGAAAGACAATAAAGATAATAAAATGAAAATGATAGAACCAAAAGAAATTATCAGATCAAGGCGCAGGACGATAGCTCTGGAAATCAATGCACAGGGTGAATTGATCGTCAGACGCCTTTCGCTGCTCTATGGAGCAGATTATGGACTTTGTGGAACGTAAGCAGGACTGGATCTGTGATAAAACAAGACAAATGCAGGTCAGAAGACAGGCGCAGCCTCATATTGGAATCGCACAGGGAGATCAGTTGTATTATAAAGGTGAACTGTATCCGGTAATCATAAGTGAAGGAAGAAGCGGTTCCTTTGATGGGAGCTGTTTTCACTTGCCATCGACAGCAAATACAGGAGAAATGCTGACGGCATGGTATCGCAAGCAGGCTGCCAGGGTGATTATCCCCAAAGTAGAAGAATATGCAGCCAGGATGGGGGTTGAACCCAAGGGAGTACGTATTACTTCAGCCAGAACACGGTGGGGATCATGCAGTTATGTAAACCATATTAATTTCAGCTGGCATCTTGTGATGTGTCCTGAGGATGTGATAAACTATGTAGTAGTACATGAACTGTGCCATATATGGCATAAAGATCACAGCAGGCTTTTCTGGGCAAGTGTGGCAGAGTATGATCCCGACTATAAGGAACACAGACGCTGGCTTAGGGAGCATGGCATATTAATGGAGGAGAACTGGTGATTTGCGCAGTTATATTTGATATGGATGGTGTGCTGATCGATACCGAGAAGCACTATAATGCAGCCTGGTGTCAGGCAGCTACAGAAGCAGGCTTTCCTTTTACCAGAGAGCATGCGCTTTTGCTTAGAAGCTGCGAAGCCAAAGAGGGCGAGAAGCTGATGCAGGGAATATTTGGTCCGTCTTTTGATTATTATGCAATCAGAGAACGCAGAAGAGAACTGGTCAGAGAGAGACTGGCTCAGTATGGGCTGGAGAAGAAACCGGGAGTGGAAGAAACACTTAGATTCCTGCGGGCAAAAGGCATAAAGACGGCGGTAGCCACGGCTACGGCATTAGATATTACGAAATCCCATCTGACCACAATAGGAGTCTGTGATCTTTTTGACAGTATCGTCAGTGCCAAGAATGTGGCACATGGTAAACCCGAACCGGATGTGTATCTGTATGCCTGTGAACAGATTGGGGAGAGACCGCAGGACTGTATGGCGGTGGAAGATTCTCCTAATGGCATTATGGCTGCATACAGAGCGGGACTTCGTACCGTAATGGTTCCGGATCTGACACAACCGGATGAAGAATTGACAAAATATTTATATGCCTGTGTAAACTCTCTGTCAGATTTATGCGAACTTGTTGACAAGGAAGATTAGGCCCTTTTTACGCAGAGAAAACAGAAAAAGGAGCGAAATTATGGAAAATGAAATAGTAGAAAAGCCGGATTATGTCGAAGAACTGGTGAATCTGATCCGTAGTGGTGAGTCGGATGAAGGCATTTCTGAGAAAATAGATAATTACCATGATAATGATATCGCTTCTGCATTGGACGAACTCAATGAAAAAGAGCGTAAGAAGCTCTATCAGATACTGGGCGTGGAGAGAATGTCCGAGATATTTGCCTATGTAGATGATGTAGGAAAGTATCTGGAAGAGATCGAGCTGGAAAAGGCAGCAGATATTATCGAGAACATGGATGCGGATGATGCTGTAGATGTTCTGGAAGAAGTAGATGAGACGAAACGTAAACAGTTGATTGAACTGATGGATGAAGAGTCCAAGGAAGACATCAAGCTGATCTGTTCCTATGAAGAGGATGAGATTGGCAGCAAGATGACGACGAACTTCATCGAGATCAGCAGACGTCTGACCGTGAAGCAGGCAATGAGGGAGCTTATTGCAAAAGCAGAAGAGAACGATAATATCACTACAATCTATGTAAAAGATGATGATGACACCTTCTATGGCGCGATTAATCTGAAAGATCTGATCGTGGCTAGAGGATATACAGACCTGGATTCTCTGATCAGTCACTCCTATCCGTATGTGCGTGACCACGAATCTATTACGGACTGTATTGAACAGTTGAAGGATTATGCGGAAGATTCCATTCCTGTACTGGATGATGATAACAAGCTGTTAGGTGTTATCACAGCACAGGATATCGTAGAAGTTGTAGATGATGAAATGGGTGATGACTACGCTAAGCTGGCTGGTATGACAGAGGAGGCTGACCTGGAGGAAGGTCTCCCGGAGAGTATCAAGAAACGTCTGCCCTGGCTGGTTGTATTACTGGGGTTAAGCCTGTGTGTATCGACGGTGACAGGACTCTTTGAAAATGTAATATCCCATCTGGCGATCATCGTAAGCTTTCAGTCATTGATCCTTGGTATGTCAGGTAATGTAGGTACGCAGTCACTGGCTGTTACCATTCGTGTGTTGATGGATGAGGATCTGTCCGGCAGGCAGAAATGGGGGCTGATCTTTAAAGAGGCAAGAATTGGCTTCTGCAATGGATTAATGCTTGGTCTGCTGGCTTTTGCATTCATTGGTACGTATGTATATGTGCTGAAAGGGAGACCATTGCAATATGCATTTTCAGTATCTGCCTGTGCAGGTGTGGCATTGATGCTTGCAATGACCATATCCAGCGTGGTAGGAACGGTCGTGCCAATGTTCTTCCATAAGGTCAAGGTAGACCCGGCGGTCGCCTCAGGTCCTCTGATTTCTACAGTCAATGACTTTGTGGCGGTTGTGACATACTATGGTCTGGCATGGGTATTACTGATCCATGTGCTGCATCTGTAAAAAGAAAGAGGTAAAACAATATGATGAAACTAGAAAATTTTGTAAATATGATGACAGGACATTTTGACAACAGGGAACAGTTTCATATGATGCAGAAGGAAGGAAAGGTTTATCCTTATGCTGAACATGTGAACACAGTCTGCAATGACAAGATAGATAATCTTCCCAAGGATTTCACAGGCAGATTTGTCGTAGAAGAAAGCTATTATGAAACCGCTGGAAAACGCCACGCATCACCTCATCTTTTCCTCATTACGGAAAACGAAGATGGTGTTTTACTTTCTTCTTATGAGATCCCGGAAGGAGAAGACAGGAATGCATTTTCATATGCTTCCATGAAGAATGTTGATTACAGCAAATTGAAAAAATCCGAAAAGTTCACGCCGGCACTATACCGGGAAAAGGATGGAATCTGGGAAGGAGGCAGTACAAGCCGTTTCTCACCGGTCATGATATTCAAGCTTTGGGAGAGGTTCTCAGACAGTTGTCTGGAAGTGTCTGAAAGTATGGAAGTAAATGGAAAGCGGACCTTTGGGTACGATGAACCAATTATTTATAAACGTGCATAAGACTGGTATCTGCTTTGGGAAAGAGAAACCATAAAAATAAGAGGTTAGTCTGCCTGAAACAGAATACTTTAGAATATTTTCCACATACTAACTCCATAACTAATATATAGCAGATGAGTATTAACAGAACCTTGCTAAAATATAGTATTGGAGGAAAACTTATGAAAGCTACAGGAATTGTAAGGCGAATTGACGATCTGGGACGTATCGTGATTCCGAAGGAAATCCGGAGAGTATTAAGGATTCGGGAAAGTGACCCATTGGAAATATTTACCGATCACGAGGGTTCTATCATATTAAGAAAATATTCTCCAATTGGAGATATGGGAAGTTTTGCAAAACCATTTGCAGAGAGTCTTGCACAGGTGTCAGGACATATTGCCCTGATTGCAGACAGAGATCAGTGTATTGCGGCAGCAGGAAGTGGAAATAAGCAGCTGCTGGGCAAGAATCTGAGCAAGGAAATGGAAGAGAAGATGAACGCCAGAGAGACCATATGTGCATCCAGGGGAGAGCTTGGATATGTGCCAATCACAGAGGATGAGACGGAAGGCTACTGTCATGAAGTGATGATTCCCATTCTGGCGCAGGGAGATATTATAGGCGCTGTTGTTCTTTTGGCAAATGATGAGAATAATCCTATGAGCGAGGTAGAAGTGAAGCTGGCGCAGTCGGCAGCGGGATTTCTGGGGAAACAGATAGAGCAGTAGAATAAAAAACGATGCCATACGGATTAACCGCATCTTCGATGCTTCCTTTTTGCTTATGGGGTTACTTCGCCATATAAATGGAGTCAAGTATGCTTGAAAACAAGTATACTTGACTCCATTTGCATGGCTCTGAATAGTTATGCGACATAATTATACATGAAGATGAAATGGCAGATACTGCCGCCCATGACGAATAAATGGAAGATTTCATGGGAGCCGAAATATTTGTGCACGGCATCAAAGACGGGTAGTTTCAGTGCATAGATAATGCCTCCGATTGTATAAATGATGCCGCCTGCCAATAACCAGCCGAATGCTGCGTGGGGCAGGGTATCCCACAGAGTGCCGAATACCAGAAGACAGGTCCAGCCCATTGCGATATAGATAACAGAAGAGAACCACTTGGGACAGGTAATCCAGCATGCCTTTACGATCATGCCGACCAGAGCGGTTCCCCAGACCAGAGCCAGCAGGGAATAGCCCATTCTTCCGCCTAGTACGATAAGACATACAGGGGTATAGGAGCCTGCAATCAGTACGAAGATCATCATGTGGTCTATCTTACGAAATATGCGCAATACCTTATCAGATACGCGGCTGATGCTGTGATAAGCGGTGCTTGCACCGTAGAGCAGAATCATACTTCCGGCAAAAACTGCCATAGCTAACATATTGGTTGTATTTCCCTGAGCTTTTATCATAAGTGGAGAAGCTGCCATTAATGCCATCAGACAAGCGATGAAATGAGTAATCGCACTTCCCGGTTCGCGAATTGTTAATTGCATAATAAACACCAATCCTCTCTTTGAATATTAAATTCTATATAACATAGTATTTAAAACTACATATAAGATAAATTAATACTACGTTATATTGTAAACAATGTCAAGATGAATTATGCAAAAAAAGAGAGGACCATTAGTCCTCTTCGATTATCTGAATTTCCATATAGTCGAACTCTATGGATTCTATGAAATTGTCTGCGGTAAATCTAGCCTTGTCATGTCTCTTAAATTCTGATATGGTAGAATCCAGCCATATGGGTTTGCCAAGATCAAATTCGTAACAGGCTTCTTCTATTGCATGGAAGACCTTATGAGTCCTGGTATCTTCAGAATCATCGCATATAACGGTATCTTTCAGTAAGTGGTTGTCTTTTATGATTTTAGCCCAAAGACGAAACATATCAAATCTCCTGTTCATGGTAAATTAGTGGTTAATAACAGATAGAGTATAGCATAAATTCCAGAAGATAGACATATAAATATTATAATGGTCAGTCTGTTGATAACAGGCTATAGCGCAAACAGGCGTTTTATGATAAGCTTATATTATAAACTGGGGAAAAGAGAAGAGGAATAACGAGAGTATGGAATATCAGATTAATAACAGTTCAGAAGTGGATAACTGGAAAGAAGTTATCCTTGTATATAATTCTGCATTAAAGGAAATAGGAACAAAGCTGGAGATATTGAATGACGAATTCCAGCATGTACATAGATATAATCCCATAGAGCATATTAAATCCCGTATTAAGACATCGGAGAGCATTGTTAAGAAGTTAAAGAAAAACGGATATGAGTCCACCATTGAAAATATGGTCAAATATGTCAATGATATAGCAGGAATCAGAATTATCTGTTCTTTTACAACGGATATCTATCGGATTGCTGAAATGCTGGCGAATCAGAATGATGTAAAGGTGCTGGCAGTGAAGGATTACATCAAAAATCCTAAGCCAAGTGGATATAAGAGTTATCATATGATCGTGTCCATACCGGTCTTTTTGTCCGACAGGATCATAGAAGCGAAGGTAGAAGTACAGATCAGAACAGTTGCCATGGATTTCTGGGCAAGTCTGGAGCATAAGATCAATTATAAGTTCGAAGGCAATGCGCCGGAGCATATCAAAGATGAGCTCTATGCCTGTGCACAGATGGTATCTGCACTGGATGCCAAGATGCTGTCATTAAATGAAGAGATTCAGGCAATTGAGAAAGAACAGGAACAAAAGTCCCTATAAATGAGGAGTGCCCCGGTATCTTGCGATACCGAGGCTATTATGAAAAAATTTATCTATGTGTAATGAAAAACATTACGCTGTTCCCTTTGCTTATGGTTAAATATTACCATTAGAATATGAACAAATTATGAACAAAATGTAAATGTATAGTTAATTTGACGGAAAAGAAATAGTCAGACAATAATCTATATACAAAATGCACAAAAAGCAAACAGTTGTCTTGCAGACAAAAGAATGCTATGATGTAACTATTGAGGATCAGACAGGATTCTGAATTGTTGCGCTATATACGGAGGGTGAAGAATGGATAATTTTATGGATAAACTTGCACAGAAATTCAATGCACAGGAAATGATCAAGGCGAACTCTCAGGCAGAAGCGGCAGAAATGAAGAAATTACAGCTTCAGGTAGCAGAGTATGAGAGATTCTGCAGGAAATGCGTAAGCTGAATTATAAGAATGCCGAGCTTTCTGAAAGATAGATGTACTGGTGGGAGAGAATGCAGGGCTGCTAGGGACTTCAGGAGGATGAGCAGAAGCTTCTTTCCACATTACGCGATCTGACAGAGGAACAGACGAGAAATCGTGAAGAAGAGCTGTCCAGAAAGGCAGAAGAGAAGCAGGATGTCCAGCAGGATACAAAGGCGCAGACCAAAGATATCATTGCACAGACCCAGGAACTTGCATGACACGTTCTGAGGGATTTTGTACATAAGGAAAATGTAAAGGTCTATAGAAATGTACAGGCTGTTATCATCGAAGAGCTCAAGAAGCAGACAGATGCATTATGTCAGGAGAATATACGTCTGGCATCCCGCATGAATGTTGTAATGGCATTCAGTCTGATCACAATGCTGGTTGCCGTGGCAAGTCTGATCTTACAGATACTGACGGGATTAAATATCAAACTGTTCTAGGAGAAATTATGTCTAAGATATCATTTAAAGCTGGAAATATGCTTTATCCGCTGCCAGTTGTCATGGTCAGTGTAGCGGATAAGGAAGGTAAGTCCAATATATTGACGGTAGCATGGGCTGGTACTGTCTGTACCAATCCGCCTATGGTAAGTATTTCGGTAAGACCGGAGAGATATTCTTACCATATGTTAAAGGAAACAGGAGAATTCGTAATCAATCTTACCACCAGAGACCTTGCAAAAGCCACGGATTATTGCGGTGTGCGAAGCGGCAGGGATGTAGATAAATGGAAAGAAATGAACCTGACACCAGTTCCATCATTGGAGGTAAAAGTGCCTTCCATCGCAGAAAGCCCTGTAAATATAGAATGTCGTGTGCATCATGTAGAGGAACTTGGTTCACACCATATGTTTGTTGCTGAAGTAGTGGCAGTACAGGTAGATGATGCCTATATGGATGAGAAGAAAAGCTTCCACTTATCTCAGGCAAAGCCCATTGTATATTCACATGGAGAGTATTATCTTTTGGGCGAGAAGCTGGGAACTTTCGGGTACAGTGTTCGTAAAACTGTCAAAAAGAATAAAAAAACGCACAAAACACTTGACGGTAAGCGCAAAAATCAGTATGATAAAAGCAAATAAATAATGAATGAATTGCCACGAAGATGTAGCATCAGACAGATATTGTCTGGTGCTTTTTTGTTCTCAGAAACATTCACCAAGGGAAGGGAGAATCCGGGATGAATCAGTTAGATAAGAATATAGCCGTAAATTTAAAAAGAATCAGAAAATCCAGAAATATGAGTCTGGATATGCTGGCAGAGAAGACAGGTGTCAGTAAGAGTATGTTAGGACAGATAGAAAGAGGAGAATCCAATCCGACTGTTGCTACGATTGCAAAGATCGTAGACGGTATCAGAGTTACTTTTGAGGAGCTGATCTATCCTAAGACAGACTCGGTAGTTATTATAGATAATGAAAGCCTGCCGGTATACAAAGCCCAGGAAGGAGCTTATCAGGTACGCTCTATATTTCCCTATGACAGACACAGGAACTTTGAAGTATATGAAACAACCATTGAACCGGGAGAAGAGTGCAGCAGTTTCCTTACAGAAGGAAGCTCCTGTGAGTATATTATGGTCATGCAGGGAGTATTGACTCTGGAGACAGAGGATGGAACATATGAGGTATCTGCCAACCATGCGATCCGACTGGATGCAGAGAGTGAACACAGCTACCATAACAAAGGGACAGAACGGCTTGTATTGAATATTTTCATTGCATATGATGCAGTGAGTACAATCTAGTTACTGGAATGAGTATCGGTGTGAGAAAGTAAAGAACCACGCATAATGGCGCCTTCTCCGTATTTACGGCGAATGGCGTCTATTGTTTTGTCCAGCTTGCGGTTCTTCTCAGTCTGTCCGGTATGCTCCTGATAAGAGAAGAGATCCAGCTGGATGGGAGCTGTCTCATCGGTCAGTCTGGTAGCGCGGACGCCAAGAAGGCGGACAGGAGTGCCATTCCATAACTCCTGTAGCAGAGACAGGCTTGTTTCATAAATGACAGTGCTGGAGTAGTCAGGTGAGGGCAGTGCAATCTGGTGGGAGCAGGAATGAAAATTACTGTATTTTATCTCTACAGTGATAGTGCCCGCATACATATGAGCCTTTCGGAGTCTTGCACAGACCGATTCACACAGCTTCAACAGAAACGGTTTCATATCTTCTATAGACAGGGCGTCTGTGGGCATAGTCGTTGAATTGCCGATGCCTTTTGCCTGGGCAGGATTTGGCTCAACAACAGAAGAATCTATGCCATTTGCATATTCCCATAGCAGGATACCGTGACTCTTGAGGTGGGCAGCTAACAGCTGTTTGTCACATCTGGCAAGATCTCCAATTGTAGAGATACCAAGCTTGCGCAGAGTCTCCTGACTGGATCTGCCGCACATGAGCAGGGAAGAGACTGGAAGAGGCCACATTTTTGTCTGAATTTCTTTTGCATAGAGGGTATGAACCAGGTCGGGCTTCTTAAAATCCGATGCCATCTTGGCAAGCACCTTGCGGTCACTGATTCCTACATTGACGGTAAAACCAAAGGTCTC
>SCPN01000778.1_pt1 | contig 22326 bp, 21 predicted proteins | sample 6106831 | NCBI WGS metagenome assembly SCPN01 (sample SAMN10720447, study PRJNA508395) | human gut metagenome | isolation source: Participant 1, 0 month
AGTATGATGAAGAGTCTGGATTATGTGGTGCTGCTGATTATCGGCTGTGCGGGATCCCTGGCCTTTATCGTGCTGTATAATCTGACGAATATCAACATCACGGAGCGGCTGCGGGAAATCGCAACGATTAAGGTGCTTGGATTTTACAGGCGGGAAACGGCCAGCTATGTGTTCCGTGAAAATCTGGTGCTGACGGGTATCGGCGCCGGCGTGGGGCTGATTATGGGATATTATCTGCATCGGTTTGTCATGTACAATATCGATATTGATATGATCGCCTTCGATGTGCATATCGCGCCAAGAAGCGTGCTGCTGAGCATCGTTCTCACTTTTATTTTTGCCGGGATTGTTGACTGGGTGATGAATAAGAAACTGGACGCCATCAACATGGCGGAATCCATGAAATCGGTGGAGTAAAATGCAGGCTATGGCTCTGGCCGTATTTGGGCTTCATCTGCCGCGGCCCTGCTTTCCGGTTGATGATAAGGCCGGGAAGCAGAGACGTAAACGTATAAAACTGAAGGACAAGCAGTAACTGTCAAAGTTTGAGAATCAAACTATTTTTATTGAAATATAGTGCGGTGTCCTATATAATGAAAAGGAAAAGATGCAGGCCGGAGGATTTTTTACCGGGAATGGAAGGAAAACGAAGGAGGGAGCGCCGTTGGATATCAAGGATACGCTCAATGAGCTGTTGGTGAAGCTGTTCCGCAATATCAACACAATTGAAGAGCAGGCCATCCGCACGGAAGAGTATAGGGACATGACTACGAACGACATGCATGTCATCGAGGCTATCGGAACCGGCGCGGCGAAAAATATGACGTCTGTGGCGAAAACACTGGCGGTTACGACGGGGACTCTGACGATTTCGGTAAACAGCCTGGTGAAAAAAGGATATGTGGAGCGTGTCCGCAGCGAAGAGGACAGGCGTGTGGTTCTGATATCCCTGACCGCAAAGGGGAAAAAGGCCTTTGCCCATCATAAGAAATTCCATGATGATATGATTCGTAATGTGCTGGAGGGGCTGAGCGACGAGGAGCAGGTGGTGCTGCAGAAATCGTTGGGGAACCTGGTGGGATATTTCCAGGGGATTCAGAACGGGAAGAAGTAAGAAAATTACTTTAGAAGCAGGAAATAACGGCTATGTTTTGTCCGGCTACAGATACTTTTGGATTTATAAATATATGATTGGTTTTGTGCCGCAGGAGAGACTGGTATCGTCCGGTTTCCTGCGGCATTTATTTCTGCGGGCTATATCATATTGTCAGAGGCTATATCACGTACTGATCCCTTCCGTTTTCCTTTGCCTGGTAGAGCTTTTCATCCGCTCTGCGGATCATATTGTAGTACAGGGAGGTTTCAGGGTCCGAATAATATTCGCCGCCGATGCTCACGGACAGGCGCATATCCGGCACGTCCGGGAAGCGGATTTTACGGACGTCCGCAACGATGGAAGCCAGCTTGCTTATAAAACGTTCGTTGGTCACATCGTTGAACAGCAGGACGAATTCGTCTCCGCCGTGGCGGATGACACAGTCGCCGTTGGCATGTTTGCTGTTGTCCTCAAGTACCTGGGCAATGGCGATGATGGCTCTGTCCCCGGTATCGTGCCCGTAGCTGTCGTTGATGTTTTTGAAATTATCAATGTCTATAATGGCAAGGGAATACCTGGAGTCAGGATCGTTCCAGGAGCCGTTGCGCTGGTTCAGCAGAACTGTGTTGACATAATGCCTGGAGTAGCAGGAGGTCAGACTGTCCAGATGGGCCAGGCGCTGTAGCTTTTCATTGGCCTTTTTTATCTGTCCACGGTTGAGCAGAAGCAGGGCGATGAGCAGGGCAACCGCAAAAATAACGCAGAATACAACAGCGGTTTCCTCATAGTCTATCCAGCCGTCCGCAGGGGAAACATCCAGGTACCAGGTCAGGTTATCTATGGAAAATTCATAGCTTACCGGATCTATGGGCATCCGTTCCGAAGCGGCCATGGAGGTTCGTTCCCCATTGTCATTCTTGTACCACAGCTCATAATTGATTCCCATATTGGAAAGGTTTCTCAGATTAATAGTATCGATCAGCTCATGGAAATCCATGGTTACCGTAACCAGGCCCCAGAAGGCTTCCTTTTCCCCGTCTGCGGGGAGAAAAACAGGCAGCCGCCCGGCCAGGCCGGTTCCTCCCTGTACCAGGTCAAAGGGATTGGTTATGACAAGAGAGCCTCTTTGATAGGCGGCAATGGCTTCCGCGTTGCCGGGTTTGGAGGCATCCATGAAGTTAAAGCCTGTAAGGGCTTCGTTGCCGGAGGCGGGATAGACCTTTTCCACCACGCCGTCCGGCGCTATGGCGATATTTTTCAGGGAAATCCCTGTATCGTTTTTGGTTTCCTGATAAATGCGTTCGGCCTGTCTGTCGAAAAATGCAGTGCTGCCGTCGTTGTCGAAGACAAGCGCACCGAGCGTGTAGGCCCTGGCAAGCACAGTGTCAATACAGTCGCGTATCATATTGGACTGGCTGGCGGCGATGTAGCGGTACCTTTCCCTGTTCTGCGTTGCAGCCTGCTTGCTGACAATAATGTACAGACCGGACAGGATGATGCCCACAACCAGAAAGGTTGCGATGGGAAGAATTAGTTCTTTTTTCTGTTTCACGGTATGCCCCCTCAAAGTACGGATAGTTACTTTTCAGTATAAAGTCCGTGGCAGGGGAAAGCAAGAAAATTGTGAGTTACAGTGCGTTTTTTGTCATAATTTTGTTGGAAGGTAAAACGGGAAAGTTTAACCGCGGGCCAGCTTCTTTTCAGTTTCCATATAGGACAGTGTGGTTTTGACCGTTGGTGTTTCCGCCAGCTTTTTTTCCAGGCTTGTAAAGTCCGAGGGGCCTGCCTGAAGCAGGAAGGTATGGAAGCGCAGCGGTGTATAATCATCGCCCCACAGCTCTGTGGCCTTATCACGGAGGGCAAGGATTTCCAGGTAGCCAAGGTAGTATTTCAGGTAGGTGGTGGGTTCCGTGCGGATGTAGTCGTAAATGGCATCCGCCGTGGCCTGGTCCGAAATGCCGAAGGCGGCCAGGGAGCGGTAGACATCCTGGCGGCTTGCTCCATAATAATGGATGGAAAGATCAAGCAGGCAGTAGAGATTGACCTGCAGGTTGCGTTCCAGGCAGGCAATGTCCGTCAGCAGGCTGCTTGCGTTGGGAGCGCCGTTTTGCAGGAGGACATCGGAGGCGTAGCCGTAGGCGATATTTTCCACATAATAGGCCCAGCCTTCTACAAAGCCGCCGTAAAAAAGGGCGCTTCTCACCGGATTGTCTGTTTTGGAGTTTTCATAGAGCTGGCTGTAAACTGTCTGGTACAGGTGGCCGGGATAGCCCTCGTGGGCCAGCGTGGTGTAAAGCTCCAGGCCGGGGGAGGTGGAGGAGTTATTCACGTAGATGACGTTGTCGTCCATGTCGTCAATGGGCGGGGTGAGATAAAAGGCAGGGCTGGTGAAATCCTCCATGGATTCTGCCACAGATTTGGTCCGGCAGGAGGGCAGGCTGTCGGTGAGGGCGGCCAGGGAGGGAAAATCCGCCTGCATTCGGTTCTGCAAATCGTCCAGAATCTCCTGGGCATTCTGGAAAGGAAAGGCGGGGAGATCATCCAGGGTAATCGTACCGGTTCCGGTCTGTTCCCGGTAGGTCTCAACCAGCGCCTGAAGGTTCTGGTAAAGGTTCTGGAACTGATCGGATAGCAGGGACTGGATTTCCTCCGGAGTGCGGGAGCTGCCGGTATTTCTGCGCAGCAGGTAGAGGTAGTAGGCAATGCCTGAGGGCAGCTCGCAGAGGCCGCCGTTGTGGGAACCGGAGCCGGAAAGAAGGAAAATGCTGTCCGCCAGGGCGGTATAGGCTGGGGATACGACGGTGGTGAGGAGGCGGTTGTTTTCGGAGATGTAAAATTCCTCCTCTTCCGGCTTCAGCTGGCCGTCCTCTACCAGTCCGTCCAGGCGTTCCTGAAAGGTGGTCTGGAGGAAGTGTTCTCCGGCGGAGAGCAGGTCGGGAGCCATAATGGCATCGCACTGATCCACGATTTCCCCGGCATCGGCTTCCGTCATGAAAAGGCCTGCATTGGCTTTTTCCTTTTCATAAACGGCCAGGCTTTCCAGGTAGGCGGGGATGCTCTCCAGGATCTCCAGGTAATCTTCCATATCTGATTTGGTGCGGAAGGTGTATTCCGCAAGGAGGACGGGAAGCTGGGACTGCATGCCTGAGGAGGGAGCGAGGGGCTCCTCATAATATTCGCACCGGGCGCCCGCCAGTTCATTTTCCAGGTAGGAGGTGAGCAGGGACCAGGTGTAGCGGTCGTGGCTGTTTAATTTTTCCGGGTTGATTTCCTGCAGTACCAGGAGTTGGTTCTCCAGCAGGGCGGCGGCTTCCTTCTGGGACTCCCTGGAGTATGCGGGCAGGGTGGCGGGGGAAGGGGCCTTAAGATAGGGGGAGGAGTCGGCCAGGGTATAGTGCAGGCTCAGGCTGTCCTGACTGAGGGACTGGGCGAAGATTTCCTCCGAGAGTTTTTGGAAGCGGAGGGTGTCGTTGTTGCGGTAGAGAAAGAAAAACAGGCCGGCGAAAAGGAGGAGGGCGGCGGCTGTTATGATGAGTGGAATGCGTTTTTTCACAAGAAGTGTTCCTTATTGTGGGGTTTTTATATATGTATGTGCCCCCCGCAGGTTTCATGTGTGGAGGGGGACGGAGATTTTGCGTGCAGGATGGTCCGGGGGGAGGGCGGTGTGTGTGGTTCTTCTTCGGGGCTGCGGTGGGGGTATTTTCTGCTCCAGTTTCAAAAATGGGGTGTTTCTAACTTCCCCCAAATGCCAGGATTGTGCCAACGCGGCTGAACTCCTCATGCAGCGACTGGCGTCGGCTGCATTCGTCAGACAAGCCGCTAGGGGCGGCATAATCCTGGCATTTGGGGGAAGTAAGAAACAGCCGCCATTTTTTCAAATGGAGCGGAAAATACCCCGCAGCCCCGAAGAAGACCACACACCAGACCCCAGGACCATCCTGCGCAAAATCTCCTGGAATTGGCGAGGCTGGAGTAGGGCAAATAATATGTATATATACAAGTTGTGATAAAGGTATTTGAAAAATGGAAAAGATTATTGACAGGGGAGTGGGTTTGGGATATAGTGAAATTAATGGGCAGTCTTTTTGGTACGGAAATTGAGAGGGCTGTGAATGTGCATAAAAGTGAGATGGATAGCTTGTATATTAGTGATAGTGGCTTGGGTGTGTTATGAATCGGCAGAGGTGGGGTTTTTGGGATAAGCTGGCGGGGGATGATATGTGTACAAGTTGTATATATGAGTGTACAAGTTGGTGTGGATTGAGATGATAGGGATAATAAAGGGGGGGATGGAGATGGTTGGGAAGCCCAGGTATATGGAGATTGTGGATTGGGTGAAGGAGGGCTGAGAGGAAGGTGGGGCCGGGGGAGAGGTTGAATTCGGAGAATGAGCTGAGTGAGCTGTTTGGGTTGAGCAGGCAGACGGTGAGGCATGCGATTGGGGTTTTGGAGGAGGAGGGGATCGTTGTCAGGCGGCAGGGGAGCGGGACTTATGTTTGTGATGACCGGATGGCTACGTTGGAGAATAAGACGCGGATCGCTGTTGTGACGACTTATGTGGACAGTTATATTTTTCCCAGGACGATTCAGGGAATTGAGAATTATTTGTTTGAGAGGGGTTATTCGGTTCAGATCGCTTTTACTAATAATATGTTGGAGCGGGAGCGGACGATTCTTGAGGATATCCTGGCGAGGGATGATGTGGCCGGGATTATTATGGAGGCGACGAAGAGCGGGCTGCCGAATCCGAATCTGTCTTTGATTGAGAGGCTGGTGGAGAGGAAGGTGCCGATTGTTTTTATTAACAGTTATTATCCGCAGCTGAAGCTGCCTCATGTGACGTTGAATGACAGGTTGGCGGCGGAGATGGCGGTGAAGTATCTGTTTGATGCGGGGCATCGGCGGATCGGGGCGTTGTTGAAGTTTGATGACGGGCAGGGGCATCTTAGGTTCGCAGGGTTCCTGGATACCTGCAGGCGTTGTGGGATTCCGGCGGGGGATTCGGGGATTGTGTGGCTGGATACGGAGGGGGAGCAGCATCTGCATGATTACCGGGAGCGGATTTTGAGGAATTTCCGGGATTGTACGGCTGTGTTTTGTTATAACGATAAGCTTGCTTTTCAGCTGGAGGTGCTTTTGAAGGAGGAGGGAATCCGGGTGCCGGAGGATATTTCCCTGATTAGTATTGATGATTCGGAGCTGGCGGAGCTGGCGGATACCAGGCTGACGAGCGTGCATCATCCTACGGATAAGCTGGGGGCCAGGGCGGCGGAGAATCTGCTGGCTGTGATGAGGAACCGGAGCTTTGACGGGAATTTTGAGTTTGTGACTGAAATCGTGGAGCGGGAATCGGTGAGCGGTCCGGCGAAGGCGTGAGGGATCCGGGTTTGGGGTGCCGGCGCGGCGGTTTTGATTAAGTTGTAATGATATTCAGAAAGCGGCTGTGAAGGGTTTTGGCGGCTGCTTCAGATATAAAAATTATTTTTCAGGAGGATATGTGAAATGAAAACAGGAAGAGACTACAAATTCTGGTTTTGTACAGGTTCCCAGGATCTGTACGGGGATGAGTGCCTGAGGAAGGTGGCGGAGCATTCCGCGAAGATCGTGGAGGGGCTGAACGCTTCGGGAAGGCTTCCCTTTGAAGTGGTTCTGAAGCCTACGCTGATTGATCCGGCGACCATCAGGAGAACCCTGAATGCGGCAAATGAGGATGAGGAGTGCGCCGGGGTTATCACCTGGATGCATACGTTTTCCCCGGCGAAAATGTGGATTCTGGGGCTGAAGGAGTATCGTAAGCCGCTTTGTCATCTGCATACGCAGTTCAATGAGGAAATTCCTTATGACAGCATTGATATGGATTTCATGAATGAGAATCAGTCTGCGCATGGTGACAGGGAATATGGCCATATCGTAAGCCGTATGGGAATTGAGCGTAAGATTATTGTAGGGCATTGGGCAAATGCCGGTGTGCAGGATAAGCTGGGAAGCTGGATGAGAACTGCAGTGGGCATTATGGAGTCTTCCCATATCAGAGTTTGCCGTATCGGGGATAACATGAACAATGTTGCCGTTACGGAAGGCGATAAGGTGGAGGCTGAGGTAAAATTCGGCTGGGAAATCGATCATTATTGTGTCAATGATGCGGTGGAGTATGTGGACGCTGTGGCACAGGCGGATGTGGATGCGCTTGTTGAGGAGTATTACAGCAAGTATCAGATTCTGCTTGAGGGAAGGGATCCTGGGGAGTTCCGTGCCCATGTGGCGGCGCAGGCCAGGATTGAAATCGGTCTGGAAAAATTCCTGGAAGACGGCAATTACCAGGCAATCGTTACGCATTTCGGTATGCTGGGCGGACTGAAGCAGCTTCCGGGGCTGGCAATTCAGAGGCTGATGGAAAAGGGCTACGGCTTCGGCGGGGAAGGCGACTGGAAAACAGCGGCTATGGTTCGTCTGATGAAGATAATGACCGCAGGGGTTCCGAACGCCAAGGGTACTTCCTTTATGGAGGATTATACATATAACCTGGTTCCGGGAAAGGAAGGGATTCTGCAGGCGCATATGCTTGAGGTATGCCCGACCATCGCGGAGGGACCCATTTCCATTAAGGTGCAGCCTCTGAGTATGGGGAACCGTGAGGATCCCGCGCGTCTGGTATTCACCTCCAAGACCGGCCCTGCTGTGGCTACCTCTCTTGTGGATCTGGGAAATCGTTTCCGTCTGATCATCAATGCGGTTGACTGCAAAAAGTGTGAGAAGGAAATGCCCAAGCTTCCCGTTGCCACTGCATTCTGGACGCCTCAGCCCAGCCTTGAGGTGGGCGCTGAAGCATGGATTCTGGCCGGCGGCGCACATCATACCGCATTTTCCTATGACCTGAGCGTAGATCAGATGGTTGACTGGGCTGCGGCTATGGGCATTGAGAGCGTTGTCATCGATAAGGATACCACCATCAGGAATTTCAAGAATGAACTGAGATGGAATTCCGTTTATTACAGATAAAAATTTACAGGAGGTAAGTAATTATGGGTGTTTCAGAAGTAAAAGAAGCGATTCTGAATGGAAAAACCACACTGGGAATCGAATTTGGCTCCACCAGAATCAAGGCGGTCCTGATCGGAGAGGATAATGCGCCGATTGCGGCGGGAAACCACGAATGGGAAAACCGTTATGAGAATAATATCTGGACCTACAGCCTGGAGGATATCTGGGGCGGCCTGCAGGACAGCTACCGGAAGATGGCTGAGGATGTAAAAGAAAAATACGGGGTTACCCTTACCAAAGTAGGAGCGTTGGGCTTCAGCGCCATGATGCATGGCTACATGGCCTTTAATGAAGCGGGAGAGCTGATGGTGCCCTTCCGTACCTGGAGAAATACCATTACGGAGGAGGCTTCCGTAAAGCTGACAGAGCTGTTTGAATTTAATATTCCCCAGAGATGGAGCATCGCCCATCTGTACCAGGCGATTCTGAATAAGGAGGAGCATGTAAAGGATATCAGCTATCTGACCACGCTGGAGGGCTATGTGCACTGGAAGCTCACCGGGAAAAAGGTGCTGGGCATCGGCGAAGCGGCCGGCATGCTGCCTGTGGATCCTGAAACGAAGCAGTACAGCAGGCGTATGGTTGATGCCTTTAATGAGCTGATTGCACCGGAAGGCTTCCCCTGGAAGCTGGAAGAAATCCTGCCTGAAATTCTGCTGGCAGGCGATAACGCCGGCTGCCTGACGGAGGAGGGCGCACGTCTTCTTGATACTTCAGGAGAATTGGAAGCCGGAATTCCTGTCTGCCCTCCGGAGGGAGATGCGGGAACCGGGATGGTGGCTACCAACAGCGTGGCGCAGCGTACCGGCAACGTGTCCGCAGGCACCAGCGTGTTTGCCATGGTAGTGCTGGAAAAAGCGCTGGAAAAGGTACATCCGGAAATCGATATGGTAACAACGCCTGACGGAAGCGCTGTGGCTATGGTCCACTGCAATAACTGTACCTCTGACCTGAATGCATGGATTGACCTGTTTGAGGAATTTACCCAGGCCTTCGGCATGAAGGTGGATAAAAATGAGCTGTTCGGAACCCTGTACAGAAAGGCTCTGGAAGGCGATCCGGACTGTGGCGGCCTGCTGGCATACAATTATTTTCTCAGGCGAGCATATCACCGGTTTTGAAGAGGGACGCCCGCTGTTTGTAAGGAACCCTGAAAGCAATTTCAACCTTGCGAACTTCATGCGCGTACATCTTTTCACCGCGCTGGGCGCACTGAAAACAGGACTTGATATCCTGCTGAAGGAAGAAAATGTGCAGATTGACAGAATGATGGGACACGGCGGCCTGTTCAAGACCAAGGAAGTAGGACAGAGGATTATGGCTGCAGCCGTAAACGCCCCGGTTACCGTCATGGAGACCGCAGGAGAAGGCGGCGCGTGGGGAATTGCCCTTCTTGCTTCCTACATGAAAAATAAAAAGGACGGCGAAAGCCTTGCGCAGTTCCTGGAACGCGACGTATTTGCAGGACAGGAAGGCGTCACCCTGGAGCCGGACAGCACGGATGTGGAAGGCTTCAACAGGTTCGTTGAACGCTACACCAAAGGGCTTCCCATTGAAAAGGCGGCAGTGGAATCATTGATTTAATGCAAAGCTATTCTCGAAGCTTTAAAAAAATAATAGAACCCGGCAAAATGCCCCCTTCGGGGGGCAGAAAGGATGAAATAAATGTTAGAAGAACTGAAACAAGAGAGTATATGAAGCCAATATGCTTCTTCCCAAATATGGCCTTGTTACCTTTACCTGGGGAAATGTGAGTGAAATCGACAGGGAAAGCGGCCTGTTTGCCATCAAGCCCAGCGGTGTTGATTATGACAAGCTTACCCCTGAGGATATGGTGATTGTGGATCTGAACGGAAATAAGGTAGAAGGAAAATACAACCCTTCCTCCGACACCGCAACCCACGTAGAGCTTTACAAAGCATTCCCTGAAATAGGCGGAATCGTCCACACCCACTCCTCCTATGCCACCAGCTGGGCCCAGGCAGGAAGAGGAATCCCCTGCTACGGAACCACCCATGCAGACTACATTTACGGCGAAGTACCCTGCCTGCGCTGCCTGACCAAAGAAGAAATCGAAGAGGCCTACGAAGAAAACACCGGACACCTCATCGTAAATGAATTCAAAGCCATGAACAAAGACCCCAAAGCCGTACCCGCGGTACTCTGCAAAAACCACGGCCCCTTCGCCTGGGGAAAAGACGCCCACGAAGCCGTCCACAATGCAGTAGTACTCGAAGAAGTAGCCAAAATGGCCTACCGCGCAGAAACCATCAACCAAAGAATTCAACCCGCCCCCCAGGAGCTCCAGGACAAACACTACTACAGAAAACACGGAGCTAACGCTTACTATGGACAAAATGGGGGTAAATAGGGTATCATATTCGTGACCAGGCAGAACCGGACAGGTTTGGAAGGCCTGGCCGGGGAAAACAGAAAAACGCCCCACCTTTCTGCTTTCCCCGGCCAGACCTTTCAAACCTATCCGGCGAGCGAAGCGACCGAAAGACCGAAGGTCTTGAGGTTCTACCGTCCGGTGCCGCTACTTCTACACCCGACACCAAGGCAGCTGAAAGACCGCAGGACTTGAAGCTCCGCCCTCCCGCCACCACCCCGGCGCCGGCGCTCCCTAAAGTCCTTAAGTCCTTAATCCCTTCCTGCTCCCCCCCTGGCCACCCAACAACAATCACCACCCACGGTAACCCAAGCCCCCTGGATTATTTACCCATCGGGCTCCACCCCAACAGTTACCGTCAATCCACCAATTCAAACCCAATGGAGGAAAAATATTCATGGAAAATCTTGAACTCGCAAAAATGGCGAACGAGATCCGCAAAGGCATTGTAACAGCAGTTCACAGCGCCAAAGCCGGACATCCCGGCGGATCCCTTTCCGCAGCAGATATTTTCACCTATCTCTACTTTGAAGAACTCAACATCGATCCGGAGAACCCCGACAAACCGGACAGGGACCGCTTCGTTCTTTCCAAAGGACACACAGCCCCCGGATTATATTCCACCCTGGCCCACAGAGGCTTTTTCCCGGTGGAAGATCTTGTTACCTTACGTAAACTCGGCTCCTACCTACAGGGACACCCTTCCATGCAGTACATCCCCGGCGTTGACATGTCCACAGGCTCCCTGGGACAGGGCATCTCCGCAGCTGCCGGCATGGCTCTGGGCGGAAAGCTGGACAATAAGGATTACCGCGTATATACGCTCCTGGGAGACGGAGAGATCGAAGAAGGACAGGTCTGGGAAGCAGCCATGTTTGCCGGCTTCCACAAGCTGGACAACCTTGTGGTTATCGTTGACAACAACGGCCTGCAGATCGACGGACCTATCGACCAGGTATGCTCCCCTTATCCTATTGATAAGAAATTCGAAGCATTCAACTTCCATGTAATCAACATTGATGCCCATAATTTTGATGAAATCCGCGCGGCCTTCAAGGAAGCGAAGGAAACCAAGGGCATGCCTACCGCAATCATCGCACACAGCCTGAAAGGAAAAGGCGTTTCCTTCATGGAAGGAAATGTGGCATGGCACGGAACCGCGCCCAACGATGAGCAGTATGCAGTGGCAATGGCAGATTTGGAGAAAGTAGGTGAAGCATTATGTCAGAAGTAAACAACAAGACGGTTCAGAAAATTGCAACCAGAGAAGCTTACGGAAAGGCACTTGCTGAATTCGGCGCACAGTATCCCAACCTGGTGGTTCTGGATGCCGACCTGGCAAATGCCACCAAGACCAATACCTTCCAGAAGGCGTTCCCCGAACGCCATATTGACTGCGGTATCGCAGAATGCGACATGATGGGCATTGCGGCAGGACTTTCCACCGTAGGGAAAATCCCCTTTGCCAGCTCCTTTGCCATGTTCGCGGCAGGCCGCGCTTATGAGCAGGTCCGCAACTCCATCGGCTATCCCCATCTGAACGTGAAAATCGGCGCAACCCATGCCGGCATCACCGTAGGGGAAGACGGCGCATCCCATCAGTGCCTGGAGGATATCGCCCTCATGCGTGTTATCCCCGGTATGGTGGTAATCAATCCCAGCGATGCTGTGTGTGGAAGCCAGGGCCGCCGTACAGGCTGCCATTGAATACGTAGGCCCCGTATACCTGCGTTTCGGCCGTGCCGCAGTTCCGGTTATCAATGACAGGGAAGACTATAAATTCGAAATCGGAAAAGGCGTTCTCCTTCGGGAAGGGACGGATGTTACCATCGTAGCAACAGGCATCTGCGTATCCGCAGCGCTGGAAGCGGCTGAAAAGCTTGCAGAAGACGGCATCAATGCCGAAGTTATCAACATCCATACCATCAAACCCCTGGATGAAGAGCTGATTATCAAATCCGCAAAGAAAACCGGAAAAGTGGTTACCGCAGAAGAGCATTCCATCATCGGCGGCCTGGGCGGTGCCGTAAGCGAAGCCCTGTCCGAAAAGGCCCCCACTCCGGTATGCAGGATCGGAATGAACGACATTTTTGGTGAATCCGGATCCGCAGGCGCCCTCGTTGCAAAATACGGCCTGGATGCAGACGGAATTTACAGTAAAGTAAAAGAATTTGTAAAATAAAAACGGCAGTGATAAGAGCCGGCCCCGACCGGGGCCGGCCGCCTGTTTTTACAGGCACCCCTCCGGAACTGCCGCATGACGATGACGGCGGGCTCTCCGGATGCCTGAAGAGGAAAAGGAAAAAATATGAATATTTTATCACCATCAATCCTGGCCGCTGACTGCGCCAGATTGGGAGAAGAAATTAAACTGGTAGAGGAGGCTGGCGCACAGTACCTTCATATTGATGTGATGGACGGTATGTTTGTGCCATCCCTTTCTTTTGGCCTGTGCGTGATTTCCTCCCTGAGAAAGGTGACGGATATGGTTTTTGATGTGCATCTGATGGTGGAAGAGCCTATCCGTTATGTGGCGGATTTTGCCAAAAGCGGGGCAGATATCATTACGGTTCATCTGGAAGCCTGCAGCGATGTGGAGGAAACCCTGGACTGGATACACAGCCTGGGACGTAAAGCCGGCATCTCCTTAAAGCCCTCCACACCCATTCAGGCAATAGAAAAATATCTGGATAAAATAGACCTGCTTCTTGTCATGACGGTGGAGCCGGGCTTTGGCGGCCAGAAGTACCTGCCGGCCTCCACGGCCAGAATCCGCGAGGCCCGCAGACTCATCCAGGAAAAGCATGCGGACGTGGACATCGAAGTGGATGGCGGCATCACCAGGGACAATGTCAATGTGGTCCTGGAAGGAGGAGCCAATGTCATAGTGGCCGGTTCCGCCATTTTCAACGGTAACCGGACAGATAACGTAAAGGCTATGCTGGAAACGCTGAAAAGCTGTGAAAAAGGAGGCCAGGCATGAAAATTGTAGTGACCCCTCCTTTTACGGAGGAACAAAAAGCCCTGATTCTCTCCGCAGCCGAAAGGCCGGAGGACGTTATTTTCTGCCTGAAAAGTGATATGACTGAGGAACTTCTCAGGGAAGCGGACGTCCTTCTGGGGAACCTTGAAAGCCCCGGACAGCTGGAAAAAACAGAACACCTGAAATGGATACAGCTGAACAATGCGGGGACCGAAGGCTACTGCGTGCCGGGAAGGCTGCCTCAGGGGGCGGTCCTCACCAATGCCACAGGGGCATATGGCCTGGCAATCTCCGAGCATATGCTGGCCTGCCTTTTTATGCTCCGCAAGAAGCTGAACCTGTACTACGCCAACCAGCTCCAGAGCCAATGGAAGAGCGAAGGGCATGTGGGCGTCATCCAGGGAACCACAGTGCTTGTGATAGGACTGGGAGATATCGGAACCTGCTTCGCCTCCAAAATGAAGGCCCTTGGCTGCACAACCATAGGCGTAAAACGCCGTGTGGGAGAAAAGCCGGCCTGTGTTGACGGGCTTTACGGAATGGAGGAACTGGATTCCCTTCTCCCCCGCGCGGATGTGGTGGCGCTCAGCCTTCCCGGGAATCCATCCACCTACCATACGCTGAACCGGGAACGGATTTCCCTCCTTTCCCCCAACGCCATTGTACTGAACGTGGGAAGAGGAACGGCTGTGGATACGGATGCCCTCAGCGACGCGCTGTATGCCGGGAAAATTGCCGGGGCAGCACTGGATGTTACCGATCCGGAGCCTCTGCCTGCGGACCACCCTCTCTGGAAGGCACCGAATGCCATCATAACACCCCATATCTCAGGCGGCTATGCGCTGCCGGAAACGCTGCAGCAGATCGCGGAAATATTCGCGGAAAACCTGAAGCGCTTTCAGGCAGGGGAACCGCTGCGCAACGTGGTGGATTTGGAGACCGGATACTGTAAATAGTAGCTATAAGCGATAGTTAAGGCCTTTGGATGCTGAGGAAGAATCCTTTACAGCGTCCAAAGGCCTTTTTATTACATTATATATTTATAGGGATATGGTTTCAGCAAATTGGAGCAAGCTCCTCAAAGCTTCCGTCTTTCACAATTTCCCCATTCCTGAGCAGGATAATCCGGTCAAAGGCACGGACGGAATTCAGCCGGTGGGCGATGGCAATGATATTCCTGCCGTCCGCCAGGGCGAGGACCTCCTTCATTACAAGCTCTTCGGTCAGGTTATCCATAGCGGAGGTGGATTCATCCAGTATAATGAGCCTGGCATCGGAAAACCACAGCCGGGCAAGGGCCAGACGCTGCCGTTCTCCTCCGGACAGCCTGACGCCCCGTTCACCCAGCTGGGTATCCAAGCCATCCTCCAGCCCCTGAAACCATTTCAGAAGCTGGACCTTTTCCAGGGCGCGGATCAGATCTGCATCCGGCAGGGTGGAATCGAATATCAGGTTTTCACGGAGCGTGCTGTCAAAGACAGGGCTTTCCTGGGGAATATAAGCAATATGCCTGTAGTAATCGTCCAGCTTTACACAGCGCAGCTCCTGATTGTCAACCAGTATTTGGCCGCGATCCGGCTTAAGCAGCCCGGCCAGAAGCTTTACCAGCGTGGATTTGCCGGAGCCGCTGCTTCCCGCCAGGGCAATTTTTTCGCCGGGGGATATCGTAAGGGAAAGACCCCGCAGAATCTGTCTTCCCGAATAGGTAAAATCCAACTGCTTCACCATAATATTCCCATGAAAGGATGCCATGGCGCTGCCGTTTTGCAGCTGAGGATCCTCGGGAGAATCCAGAAATGAGGAATATCTTTTAAAGGCGGCCGTATCCAGACGGTACTGGACAAATAAAACATTGAAAATGGCAATGGGCGTGTAGGCATTATCCACCAAAGTAATCAGGGCCACAACGGCTCCGATGGATATGGAACGGGTATACCAGGCATAAATGATGAGGGCAGCCTTAATCAGGATGATCAGTGCTGCAAAGGCGGCAAAAAAGGCCTCATGAATAAAGGAAATACCGATTTTGGAGCGGACAATTTCATCCTTTGAGCGCTCCGCCTTATGTATTTCCCGGGAAAACTGCCGGTTCAGCCGGAAAACCACCATCTCCATAAAGCCACGGGTCAGATAATGATTCAGCAGCTCTTCGTTATCCAGCATCCGTTCCTTCATCCGGTAAAGCAGCTTCAGCAGCAGATTTGTGATCAAAAAGACCAGCAGATAGCCGCAGGCCACAGTATAAGCGATCACATGGTTAAGCCTGTAAATAAAAAACATGCTGAACAGAGCGGAAGGCAGCAGCTCCTTCGCAATCCTGAACCAGAATTCAAACAAAATGTTCCGCCCGGCCGTAGAACCGTTTTCAATTCGCTGTATCAGCTTCCCGGTTCCGAGGGACTGATAGGCAAGATAATCAATGCGGCTCGTCTTCTTCAGAGCCATAAGCTTTAAATCCAGATAGATTCCATTATTCAGCTTTTGGTGGGGATACTCATCCAGATAGCTTGCGATGCAGAGAATCAGGAGGAGCCCGCAGTAAAAAAGAATGCCGGACAGGGTAAGCGTCCCGGCCGTAAAACGGTCAATCAGCTTTTGAAAATAACTGACGCTGTAATTCGCCAGAAAGGATAAGCCGATGCCCAGTATAATATAAATTATGATCCATATTTTATTTTTCTTTATTATTTCCTGTAAATATTTCATATCTGTACTCCTGTACCTTCTGTGATTTATAAAGCAGCAGAATAAGTACAGTTATGCCTGCCGGCAAAGATATGGATGCACAGGCTGCAGCTCTTTCCGAGTCTGGGCCTGAACTATAGTACTCAGTACAATCTGCCGACAGATTACATAAACTGTACTGAGCTGATACCTCGTTCGTGTCTCAAAAGATCTCACCTCCTGAAATAGGGTAATTATCCAAAAGCTGGAAAAGCCTGGCGGTTATTATTGTGTCTGTTGATTTGAGGTCTGGCAGGACATCACTTCATTGAGGCTTTTTCCCATTTTATCCTCAAAATATTTCTGCAGCTCCAGATGCTTGTCCCATTTTTTCTGGGGATAGAAGCCATACCTGTTTTTTACGTCGCTCATTCGCGTGACTATATCCGCGGGGCCTTCGGCCATGGCAATGCTGTCGCACAGCTGGATCAGCCTGTCATAATCGTCGTAATCAAAGAAAGCGATGAGGTTTAATATCCGCTGATAATCCGCTTCCGAAACATCCGGCTTTCCGATATAGGTATGTATATCCTTTTCGGCAAAGGAATGGGTGAGGCTGATACGTGCGGGTTCGTCGAAGCCCAGCGTCATGAGATAGTCATAGCCATCGATGACATGGGCCAGCTGTGTCACGCCGAAGCGTCTTCCGATATCATGGAGAAGGCCGAAGATAAAGGCTTTTTCGCTGTCCATGCCGGGGCAGCAGGCGGCGATTTTTTCCGCACATTCCGCGGTGACGAGGGAATGGGCTTTCCACGGTCCTGGATTTAGTTCATAGGCTTCATTCAACAGTTGCATTGAGGTGGTTCTGTCAGGTATCATTGGTCTTCCTCCATTGAATAGTTCAGTTTCACATGTCAGCGCATATAAAAAACGGAATATATAAAAATCCCCGCAGGCCTATTTGGCCTTTGGGGATTTTTGGCCTTCCGGGAAAAACTGAGATCAGCGGTTAATCCCGTTTCACTATTGCAGCACAGCCCATTCCGCCGCCAACGCAGAGGGTGGCAAGGCCGGTCTTTGCATCGCGCTTCTGCATTTCATGGAGAAGCGTAACCAGGATACGGCAGCCGGAGCAGCCTACGGGGTGTCCCAGGGCGATTGCGCCGCCATTTACATTCAGCCTGCTCAGATCAAAGCCCAGATCATGTCCCACTGCCACGGACTGGGCGGCAAATGCTTCGTTTGCTTCAATCAGGTCAAAATCCCCGATTTCCATGCCGGTTTTCTTCAGAACCTTTCTGGTGGCGGCAACGGGTCCGATTCCCATAATGGAGGGATCCACGCCTGCCAGTTCTCCGCCGATCCAGGTAGCCATGGGGGTAACGCCCAGCTCCTTTGCCTTTTCCTCGCTCATGACGATGATGGCTGCAGCGCCATCGTTGATGCCGGAAGCGTTTCCTGCGGTCACAAGTCCGCCGTCTCTTTTGAAGGCCGGTTTTAATTTGGCAAGGCCTTCTGCGGTAACGCCCTTTCTGGGGCCTTCGTCCGTGTCAACGATAACGGAACCTTTTTTCGTCTTTACTTCAACGGGCACGATTTCATCCTTAAAACGTCCCTCTTCCATAGCCGCTTCACATTTCTGCTGGCTGTTTGCAGCGAATTCATCCAGCTGCTCCCGGGTCAGTCCCCACTGGTCACAGATATTCTCTGCGGTCATGCCCATGTGGTAGCCATGGAAGGCATCGGTAAGGGCGTCCTTGAGAAGCGCATCCTCCAGGGGAGCATTGCCCATGCGGTAGCCGTAACGGCCCTGCTGTACCAGATAAGGTGCGCGGGACATGTTCTCCGTACCGCCGGCAACGATGATATCAGCGTCGCCGCAGGCAATCAGCTTGGCGGCCAGATTGACACAATGAAGTCCGGAGCCGCACAATACGTTAATTGTGGTTGCAGGAACCTCCACAGGGATACCGGCGTTTACGGCGGCCTGTCTGGCGACATTCTGCCCCTGTCCTGCCTGGATAACGCAGCCCATATATACCTCGTCAACCATTTCAGGCTTTACTCCTGCCCTGTTCAGGGCCTCCTTAATCACGATAGTGCCCAGGTCAGCTGCGGGTACAGTGGAAAGCGCGCCGCCCATAACGCCGATTGCGGTTCTGCAGCCGCCGGCCAAAACAACTTTTCTGCTCATTATTTCCTCCATTCTGCCAGGTTACGGCAAGTATTTGATATAGATTGATGTAATATCTGCAGCTGCGGGAAATTGAGCCTTCCAAAATCGGGCAGCCGTAAAATGCTTCCTGTCTGGTTCTGAAAAAACCTTCGGAGGCAGACAGGCTCTTCAGGCCTTATTTTACCATGCTGAATGGCAAAATACAATAAAACGGAAATTTTCGGTCTTCTACGTCCTTCGCCGTCAAGTGCCGTTCAAAGAAATAATTCAGGATTCTTCTATGGAAAAAGCCCGGTAATCAGAGTAAGATAAGAGTAAAGACACAGTAAAACAGCATGACGGGAACAGGGGGGCTTTTAATGGGGAAAATAAGCCGTAAAAACTGGATTTTAATCTGGATATTGGGGATGACGGGGCAGATCTGCTGGAATATTGAAAATTCCTGGTTCAATACCTTTGTTTATGACAAAATTGCGCCGGAGCCGGCGATTGTGTCCTGGATGGTGGGTGTGAGCGCTGCTGTTTCCACATTCTGCACATTCCTGGTGGGCACATGGGGAGACAGGAAGGGGAAAAGAAAGCCTTTTATCTGCATCGGGTATATTCTCTGGGGAATTTTCACCTTTATTTTCGGGGCTACGGAAATGATACCCAAGAACCCTCTGTTCATTGCGGCCGCATGCGTTGTGCTGGCGGATGCGGTTATGAGCTTTTTTGGCTCCGTGGGAAATGACGGCGGCTTCGGGCCGTGGACGACGGATATTTCCAATGAACATAACCGGGGAAAGCTGGGAGGCGCGCTGGCGGTTATGCCCGTGTTCGCCACCATATTCGGCGCGGTGGTTTCCGGGCTTATTATCGATCAGATTGATTTCTTTGCCTTTTTTGGCCTGATGGGCGGCCTGGTGGCTGTGGTGGGCGTCATGGCACTGTTTACTCTGGAGGATTCGCCCACGCTGCATCCAAAACGGGATGAGAAGGGCTTCTGGCATCAGTTCCTCACCGTGTTCAACTGGGAGACGGTAAGGGGGAATAAAGAGCTGTTCTGGGTTTTTCTGGTGATGACGGTGTACTTTATCGGATTTAATGTTTATTTCCCATACATTACGATTTATTTTGTCAATTATCTGGGATATGACTACGGTATGACCGGGATAATCCAGGGCGTGGGCCTGCTGGCTGCTGCGGTGATGACGATTCCCGCTGCCCGCTTTATTGATAAGGGAAAAGCGCCGCAGGTGATTTTTACGGCGCTTCTGTGCAATACTGCCGGTCTGATACTGGTCAGCCTGTCGCAGAACCTGATAATTTTGCTGGCTGGCGTGTTCGGGGCAGGCATCGGCTACATACTTGTGCTCCAGTCTCTGACGGCCTGGATGAAAAATCTGTATCCGGAGGAGCAGAGAGGCCAGTTTGAGGGAATCAAGCAGATTTTCTTCGTCTGTATCCCCATGATAACAGGCCCTGCCATAGCCACGCAGGTAATCAACCGGATGGGAGTGGAAATGGAGGTCAGCGGCACTATGGGCATGGTTCCTGCGCCAAGCCTGTTTCTGGTATCGGCGCTGCTCACATTGTTTACCCTGATTCCGCTGGCAGCGGCGGGACGCCTGCAGAAAGTGAGACAAAGGGGTTAAGAGCCATGGCAAGGCCGGGCAGAATAAGCCCCGCATCCTGGCCGCCATGGAAGAAAGGGGATTGGATATGGAAAAAGAACTGTTGAAAAAAGGGCCGGTACTGGATGAAAAGGGCCGCCCCATACCGGGCTATTCCAGAAAAAGCACGCTGGTGTATGACAGAAAGGCAATCAAGGCGCCTGCGTGGCGCATTAAAGAATGGGATTTTTATCAGATATCCAATGAAAGGCTGTGCCTGCAGTTTACCATAGGACACGCCGCCTATGCGGGACAGGTAAGCCTGATGCTGTTTGATTTTATCAAAGGGGAAAAGCTTCTGGATCTGAATAAAATCCTGGTGCTGCCCTTCGGCTCTCTCCATATGCCGACGGACGCGGAAAAGGACAATACCCTTTCCTATGAGAAGGGCGGCGTTCTCATGCGTTTCCAGACCAAAAACCAGAAGCGTGTCCTGACCTGCCGCTGGGGAAATGTGGAGGTTAAAATCCGCCTGGAACGGCAGAATCCCAATTCCCTGGTGATTAATCTGCCCTTTGACGAATACGCCCGCGCTTTTTATTATAACCATAAAATCAACTGCATGACGGCGGAAGGCTATGTAAAATCCGGGGACAGGGAATGGCGGTTTGACAGAAAAAATTCCTTCGGCATTCTTGACTGGGGCAGAGGCGTGTGGCCCTTCCATAATGAATGGTACTGGAGCAACGGAAGTGGCCGGCTGGACGGAGAGATGTTCGGCTTTAACCTGGGATGCGGCTTTGGCAACACCGATACTGCCAGCGAGAACATGCTTTTTTACAAAGGCAAGGCCCATAAGCTGGGGAAGGTGGACTTCAGGCTGGGAGACAAATATATGGATCCCTGGCATCTGACGGACAGGGAAGGACGTCTTGATCTGACGCTGACTCCCTGCTATGACAGAACCACGAGCATAAAGCTGCTCTGGGTAAATAACTGCTGCCATCAGATGTTCGGAAAATTTACAGGAAAGGCGGTGCTTGACGATGGCACATGTCTGGAAGTAAAGGATGTGATATCCTTTGCGGAGCATGCCGTAAATAATTGGTAAAGAGAAGACAGGCAACAGTTCAGCAGGCAGAGGCGCGGCCGTCTGCCGGAAAGGAGTGACTATGGATTGGAGAGAAATACTGAAAACCAATGTGACGCATGCCGGGGAACTGGAAGACATTATGCACCTGCACGGGGAGTATGAGCAGGAGGTGGAGCGGATTTTAGAGCGCTTCCCCATGTCGGTCCCGCGCTATTACCTGTCACTGATTGATTGGAACAATCCGAAGGATCCCATCCGGCGTATGTGCATCCCCTCTCTGGAAGAAAACGACATGACGGGGAAGTTTGATACCAGCGGGGAAGCGGAAAACACCAGACTTCCGGGCCTGCAGCATAAATACGGGGAAACCGCCCTGATCCTGTCCACTCACCGGTGCGCCATGTACTGCCGGCATTGCTTCAGGAAGCGCCTTGTAGGTATCAGCGAGGAGGAGACGGCGGATAATTTTGAGAAAGCGGCAGATTATATCAGGGAGCATAAGGAGATAAGCAATGTGCTTATTTCCGGGGGAGATGCGCTGCTTAATAGCAATGAGGCTCTGGAACACTTCCTGTATGTGCTTTCATCCATGGAGCAGCTGGATTTTCTTCGTATAGGGACGCGTACGCCGGTTACTTTTCCTTTCCGGATCACCCTGGATCCGGAGCTTGTGGAGCTGTTGAAACGTTTCCGATAGGAAAAGAAAAATCGGCGTGGCACGCGGTGTCAATCATTCTGCGGAAATAACGGAGGAATCAGAAAAAGCGGTGAGGATGCTCCTTGACGCGGGCATTTCCGTGAAAAATCAGACGGTGCTGCTGCGGGGTGTAAATGATGACCCCGATGTGCTTGGGGGGCTGCTTAAAGGACTGACGGCTATTGGCGTGATTCCTTATTATATTTTTCCAGTGCAGGCCTGTTTCGGGAGTGGGAACCCATTTTCAGGTGCCGATCCTTAAGGGTGCGGAGATTGTGGAGCGTGCGAAACAGATGCAGAACGGTTTCGGAAAGGGCTTTAAATATGTCATGTCCCACCGTACCGGAAAAATAGAAATCCTTGGCGCGTGGGAGGACGGAAGAATGCTGTTTAAATACCACCAGGCCAAATATGATGCGTACGGGGCAGGATTTTGCCGAAACTTGGAGAAAACCAGACCTGGCTGCCGGACGGCCTCTGCGGCGCGGGCGAGGTTTGACAACCGGACATGATTGTGATAATCTGAAGTTAATCGGCCGGAGGGCCGGCCAGACTTTTATAAACGTATAAAAGCAGTGAAGAAGAG
>SCPN01000870.1_pt1 | contig 22268 bp, 30 predicted proteins | sample 6106831 | NCBI WGS metagenome assembly SCPN01 (sample SAMN10720447, study PRJNA508395) | human gut metagenome | isolation source: Participant 1, 0 month
CTCTCCATTACCAATATGAATTGGAGCAAGTGTCAGGAGGCTTAATTTAAATGTTCTATAGTCATTTTTCATTTTTATACCTCCAATTTAAAGAAGAGTGGTTTAGCATAATTTAAAACAGCATGAGGGAAATCAAGTGGTCTCACATCAACAATCTGACCTTCAAATGTTTTACTAAAAGTTGAACCAGAAGCAAATTTGTAAAGATCCTGCTTACGATAATTCTCATTGGTGGCATGACTAAATGCAAAACCACTTGATTTAGTTAATAAGTAATGTCCATCTTCCATTGCTTCTTCAAGGTCAGCATCGACAGGAAGTGCTGTCGTAAGACTCATCACTTTATCTGAATGATTCTTAGTCAGTCTATCTGACAATTCTAGTGGGATATTTTGAATATCTAACTCAAAACGACCAAAACCACTTGAACGCTTTCCACCAAGACCTGAATACTGAGACCCTAGACATCAACTCGAATTAAGCAAAGAATCAGATTCGTTTGCGATGACGTAAAGCGACGTATCATTTGAAAATCTGGTTGTAGCTACCTGATAAAGATTGTCATCCTTATGTGGTTGATTTTTTGTCACAGTATCAATGACTGCATGCTCTTCATTTTCAAATAACTCTCCATTGAGATAATCGTCAACATTTTCTAGAGCAAGAAATTGCAGTTTCTTAGACAATTTTGCTTGACGGCGAACCTCTTTGACATCAACTGATTGATCTATTTGGTCATGTTTGGGATAACCAATAGGTTTCGGCAAAAAGGGACCAAATTGAAATGGAAAGGCATCTGTGAGCGTGAACTTGTCTTGGTTAGCACACCGCGAAATCATCAGGGTTTTCCATTTTGGGGCCTCTAGCACTAGTGCTGAGAAGATACGGTCTGCTGAGAATGTTAATTTTGAGCTATCAAGAGTGCCCGAACCAAAATGAGCATTCTGAAAGGTCATAATATACAGTTTATAGGTCATATTAGACCTCCGCAGTTAAAAGTTCATTTAATGTTTTAACATCATAATTACCAAATACGGTAGTAGCTTTGAGGTTTTCAAAAGCAACCTTACCGTAACCTCGAGATCCAGAACCACCAAGATAATCAAGTTCAAGCAGTTTTAAACCATCTCGAATCACTTTGAAATCTTCTTCGACTTGATTTTCATTCTCATCTGTAATTTCATAAATCAACTCGAAATCAAAAGTACTGTTACGAATAGCACGTTCAATTTGTCTTGGATTAGCTTCGGCAGTGATACGGTCAATTGTATTTTCAAATTTTACTTCTGTATAACTTCTTACCCCAAGAGACGTCAGTCTAGCTCATCAGCGTTTGACAAGAAGGCATCACGAAAAATCAAGCGTCCCATTTTGAATCGTTTATCTTTACTATTCCCAAATAAACGGCTAAGAATATCACTGTCATCGCTTGGTTTCTCAACTTCTTTTGAAGCGCGGCAGAAGCGTTCTCATTTTTCCTTTGAGACTTGAACCAGGAATGATCGGTAGGTTAGTAATAGGATCTTTAATAACAGGCGAATCGATTGCACCAATGGCTGCAAAGCAGCTAACTCCACCAATATGGAGGCCTGTCTCTAAACGAATTTGAGCTGAAAATTTAATCTTAGCGAATGTCATTAATCTTTACCTCCATAAAACTTGAAATAGGCTACTAATGCTTCCATATATCTACAAAATCTTTGAAGTGTCTCTCTATCTTTGATTTCCTTAAGAGCCTCAAGAATTTGAGCCTTTTCTATCAGATCTTTTACTGCAATCTCTCTACCTGCTTGGTAGACAAATTGTACTCTTAAATAAGCAATACGATCAAGGAGAGCATCATATTCTTTGACCTTACTCTCATCAAAAAGTGTACTAGTTAAGCTCAGCAAGTTTCTGAGCTTACTTGTTGTAAGAAAGAAGGCATCAGGATTCTTTCTGTTCCTTGTATTTCTTTCTAGTTTTAGAATTGCTTTTTCTGCAATATCAACGTAATTCTCATCAGTCAAGATTGTCATATCCTAATCCTTTCTAATCTCATAGATATAGAGAAGCAAGGCTAACTCTGCTTCTTTTCTATCCTTATCATTCTTATTTGTGTACCAAGAATAGAATAAATTTTTAAATGTTTTAAATTTATCCCTGTCTGTTTCACGCGTCAATTCTTCAAGTCGTGTTAAATAATAAGCTAAACGTGCCATATTCATACGATCATGATTTCGAAGCAATTCAATCAATTTATAAATGAAATTCTTGCCTCGTTCATCTTGGTGATTAAAGAAATAGCGAATCTGCTCTAACTTATCGTCGTAAACATTAGTGATAAACCGATCAAATTTAAAGGTATAGTCAGAACTAAAGAGTGAAATACTATCTTTCTCATTGCCTTTAGCTGCTTCTTCTAGCTCCCCTGTTTGATGTGCCATTAAGCTAATAGGGGTCTTATCAGCAAACAGACCGATACCAGCTGATAGTGTTAGTTTTCCATTTGTCCATTTAATGAAGTTCTCACGAAGTTCAACAGTAAAGGCAATAATATCTTGCCAAGAGCCAATAGCAAAAACATCATCCCCACCAGCATAGATGATAGAGAGCTTCTTATCACTAGCAAACTGGTTAATATAAACCTTGAAGAAAAGACTCATGCTTCGAGAGAAAGTGGCTGAGCGTGATAGAGTACTATATTGCCCATTTCCTTGTTGGGAGAAGCCAGCCATAAAGGCTGCTCCCAAATCATCCACGTCAAGACGTACAACAGCTAAACGTTTAATACCTAACCCATTTTCGTTTTTAGATAAGGCAGCATAATTGTATATTTCATCACACTGGTAATCTCCAACAAAAACATGCGTTGCCTTAACTGTACCAGCCTTATAGTCATTTTTGACATAGACACGGGAAAAAGCTTCTTGGCTCAGCACCAAATTACAGCACTTGCTTTTAGGACATGTCGTTCGGACCAATAGGAAGCCCTTCATTTTCAGTGATAATGAAATGGTCATGGGCAATCTCTTTAGAAAATTGATACAAGCCTCGACAAATGTCACACACTTTTTGGTCATGATAAGAAACTAAATTCTCAACGGAATGACAAATCTCGCACTCTCTTTCAGAAGATTTACCGCCCCTGTTCAACAACATAAGGGTTTGATAATCATACCTTGAGATTTTTTTCTTAGAAATCATGCGACTAGCCTTTTGATAGACCTGTCTATAGCTTTCAGGTGAGTTCAGTTCGCTCATGATATCCTTAGCCGCAAAGCTTCCCCAACCAAAGGCAACATATAATCTGGTTTGGAAATTTGCCAATAAAAATTGATTGAAATCTTTTTCAAATTGAACGAGTGTTTCTACCGTTTTTTCAGTATTGGCTAGGACAAAGTAAGCATGTCCCCCACCGACATAGAGCATATTAGCCCGATTGAGGCCTAGTTTATCAAGTAAACTGTCTGCTATATACTCGCTCATAAAGTCAAGATATAAAGATCTAGCCTTCAATTGTTTAGCAGCACCATTCGTCGCAATATTAATATTATAGATAAAGTCTTGAATCCCTGATAAGTCAAAGCTAGCTAGGAGAAAAGCTTCTTCCTCATAAAAGGCTGATACTTTAGTAAACAAGTCCTCCTTATAGTTATGACGACCTTTGTCTTCCAAGTAATCATAGATGGCTAGAGCAAAAGCTGCTGTCAGACGACTATGATCAGCAAGTGAAATATCAGCGATTTCTTTAGTATTAGTCGAAGAAGGCACAAAAGAGAGGGTTGCTTCGAACAGATTTAACAAAGAGTCAATTTGTACTTGATTAAACTCAAATTCTGCCAATTCATTTTTGATACGAGTCGCAATTGCCGCATAATCACCTTTTGAGAAAGGTTCATATGTTGCCGACGCAAAGTTAGGTTTAGATTTCAAGTTTAGAACCGTCGGTTTAAAGTAGCGTTTATCCGTTTGTGCCCCAAAAACGTTAAAAATATCAGCCTGGTTTGTATAGGTATCCCAAATCTTAGCTGATGTATCCTCGTCACTCTCCTCATTTGACTGTCTTCTGTCGACACCAGAGGCAATGTTATCAGCGATATAAGTTATGTAAGCAAGATGGTCATTTCCAAGTTTATCACTCTGGTAGTTAGCCATGTGATATCTAATTTGATCGGAAATAACTTGATTATCAGCAATCTCATCAAACCAATCCGCGCCTACCAAGGCGTGTTTTTTTCGTTCTCCTGTCGCCCTTTGAATGACCTTACCGATATCATGCAAAAGAGCTCCGTAAAATAAATCAATCTTTTCTTTCTTCAAGCTTTATCCCTCCCATACCGAGACTCGTTTTCATGCCAAGACCTGAATATTCACCGAATGTTAGAAGCATTTTGACATAAGCTTTTAGAGTTTGGGCGCCTTGTACTTTAAAGGTTAACTTTCCTCTAAAGGCAGGGAATTCGTTGCCTGTGCACCCTGAAATAACTCGTCTCCAAGCGATAATTCGTGATAGTGCTGTGTTCAGATAGGTAATCTAAGGTATCCTCTTCAATTTCAGGTTGATTTTCAACCAACCTTCCATACTTTTGCATCAAACTTTGAAAAATCAAACGCATAGACGGGAAGATGACGTAGGAACCTTGAGATTTAAAACCTGTTGGAGTCTCAAAAATAATTGAAAAATAGGTTTGATTTTCCTCACTATTGAAAATCTCTAACAGTTTATCTGCCCCCAACTCCTGAATCTCAACTTTTTCGACACTGAGTTTAGGCAGATCGTTTAAGGACACCTCTTTAATCTGTAATAAGGTCATAAAAACCTTATCCTCGATGTCGTCTGTGAGCAGATGTACAACCCACTGCGTGTTTTCTTTCCCTTGGATTACCTTGGTCGCATAGGGATTTGTTTGCTGCTGATGCAGATAATCAACATAGTCACTATCCAACTGCTCCATCAAGAAGCCATGAAATTTAACAGCCAAATCTTGTGCAGGATGGTCGATCCTTTTAAAAGTAAATACTAATTTTTTCATTCGACTCCTTCATCTTTGTATGAAAAAAACCCAAAAGCTGAAAGTACTTTTCAACTCATTGGGGCGCCCTTAATATGCTTTTAGTCTAACACTTTCTGGAAGCGGTATCAATACTGTTTTCAAAATTTTCAAAAAAGTCCCCTCTCGAGGTAATTAGGTTTATATCTTTCTAGGAATGGGTAATTATAGCGAGCTAGAAAGCGTTTCCGTCCCCTCTCGAGGTAATTAGGTTTATATCCCCATATCTTGTGCTCTAGGCAGTTGCTAGAGGCACAAGATGTAGGACCTACTGGAAACACTATCTATAGTGTACCATATGATTAAAGGTCTATAAAGGCTTAGAAGAAGAGAATGTCATCTAATTTTTCAGCACTATGGTAGGGGCTAAAACTAGTCACCTCTTCTTTGGTTGTCACATACACTATTATGCTGTCTTCTTCATCAGCCTTGTAGAAGCCCTCGATATCCTTAAGGAGAGACTGATAATCATTTCTTGACAGGTCGACCTCGAAACAGGATTTTTGCACCCTCACGCCATAACCCTCAAGTAATTTCGAGAGTTTAAGTCTACGTTTGTTACTTCGGATATCATAAATAATCAGACAAAACATGGTTTTTTGTTTGGCAAACTCACGCTCTTCTTCGCTGAGGTTAAAGTAAAGTCCCATTAATGCCCTCCTGTGTAACTTGTCTCATAGAGACTAAGGTCAAGTTCTCTAAAAGCCCTAATCAAACTCTTGATTTGCCTATCTGCTGTATAAAGAAAAGAATAGCGTTTTTTGTCTAACTCAATATACTGATGGACTTCTAATATTCTTGAACGTAAAGCCCGTGCAAAGATTTCTCTGCCTTCATCGGTGAGTATGAAGTCTTAATCCTTATTTTCAAAATGACTTAAAAGAAGTTTACCATTTCGTATCAACTCCATAAGCGTATTATCGACGATGATAGGTCTCCATTCTTCTATTAAATCACTGGCCAAGGTCGCATGATGCTGATGATGCTTGTGAATTACCCCAAATCCCAAGCTTAGCCCGTTTTTCTTAATCAGCCCCATTAAGCAAGAATATAAGATACTATAGCCAAAATTGAGGGCACTGTTAAAACAATCCTCCGCAGGCCGTCTACTCCTACCATTAAAATGAAAGTCATCAGGAACGAGTAAATTCAGATAGTAAAAATAGGATTTCGCAAGGCGACCTTCGTAACCCATAATTTCTGTAATGGAATAAGCTTTCTGAATATCACTGACACTATCTTCAAACCTAGAATAATCTGAGGTATCTAGTACACCATCCGTATCAAACTCTCTAAGTAAGGCAATTTGGTTCCTCACCTTGGTCGTAGCAATACTCCTCGCAACCTCTAAACGGAAATCCTCTTCAAAATAAGCCTTTGCTTGCAACTCTTGCTTTTGGAATTCGTCCTGCCTGTGGGTTTCAATACTAGAAATAAATTGACCAACATTTGAGAAATAGTAACCATTCACCTTGTTCTTTGACAAGGCTTTGATGAGTTGGGTGGTCAGTTGTGCATTACCAAAAAGTAATACATTATCAACGAGTGAAATGGACACTTCTTTGACAATCTCTTTATTATCATTTTTAATGATAATTCTTTGTTCAGATAAGGACAGGTAATAATTGGACCTTTGACTATATAAATCGCTCATAAGCTACCTCAGAGTATTTTATGACATATATTATATCACCACAATTCTAATCATCAATATATTCTAATGTCTTATCTAAAAAATAAAAAATGAAGCCCTAACGATAGGACTTCGATTTTTATTTATTGTAAAGAGATTGCTTTCCTTATTTCCCCAACAAGTCTGTTCGAACTTCCTCACGCAAGTCCTCAAGAGTTGTGATGCCATACTTGTCCATGACTTCAGGGAGACGATCAATGATTTTAGGGCAGGCATAGGGATCTGCGAAGTTTGCTGTTCCGACACCGATGGCTGAGGCACCAGCGATAAACATTTCGATAGCCGCTTCGGCACTGTCAACGCCACCCATACCGATGATTGGGAGGTCTGACGCTAGAGCAACTTGGCGGATGAGTTTAAGGGCTACTGGGAAGACAGCTGGTCCTGACATACCACCTTGACCATTGGCAATGATTGGTTTGCGAGTCGCCAAGTCATAGCGTGTACCAACCAAGGTGTTAATCATAGTGAAACCTGTCGCACCGGCATCTTCGACTGCCTTGGCGACACTTGTAATATCAGACACGCTTGGTGTCAGTTTGACATAGACGGGCACATCAGAGTGAGAGACACTAGCTTTTACGGCTGCATAGGCAAGTTCTGGTACTTGTCCTATGAGAAGACCGTTATTGCCATGGTCCACGTTTGGACACGAGATGTTGAGCTCGATTGCCTTGACATTAATGGCTTTGGAAATTTTGTGAGATACTTCCGCATATTCTTCATTTGAAAATCCAGCCACATTCGCAATGATTGGCAACTCAGGATAATGTTCCTGCAACCAAGGGAGTTTTTCAGACAAGACAGCATCAACACCAGGGTTTTGCAGTCCAATGGCATTAAGCATACCTGATGGTGTCTCTGCTACACGGGGTGTTGGATTCCCAAAACGAGGGTTGGCAGTCGTTGCCTTAATCATGATAGAACCTAGTTTGTCCAAATCATAATACTTGGCATACTCTTGACCAAAACCAAAGCAACCTGAGGCGGGGATAATAGGATTTTTCAAATCGAGCCCTGGAAGACTAATAGCTAAACGATTTTCTGATTTCATCTCTGACATGGTAACCTCCTAGACGATGACTTTTCCAGTAGGGAAGACTGGCCCTTCCTCGCAAACACGAAGATTTTTAGCATCCGTTTCTCCTTTAACGTGAACCACACAGGCATAGCAAGCCACCCATACCACAAGCCATACGAGCTTCCATAGAAACATAGGCGTGAGGTGATTTTCAAACTTGCTATCGACATATTTGAGCATACCTGGAGCTCCACAACTGTAAACGGCATCTGGTGTCCAGTCAAAGTTATCAATGACTGTCGAAACGTAACCCTTGATACCGTATGAACCGTCGTCAGTCGTCACATAAACATCACCACAAGCCCTGAGTTTATCCTCCAAAATAACGGCATTCTTATTGGCGAAACCAATTACTGATACAACTTCCACTCCCTTAGCCTTCAACTGCTTGGCCGTCTCAACCAAAGGTGGCACACCAATACCACCACCAACAAGGAGAGCTTTCTGCCCAGCCTCAATAATGGAAATATCAAAACCATTTCCTTGAGGGCCCATGGTATCAATAGTTTGACCGGCTACCATCTTTGAAAGGATAGCTGTTCCCTCACGCTCCACACGATAGACAATGGTTGCCTCTTTTTTGTTGTAGTCAATCTCTGAAATGGAAATCGGACGACGAAGGAGCTTGCTTGGGTCTGGTACCTTGAGGTGGACGAACTGACCAACCTGCATATCTGCAACCATCTCCCCCTTAAGCACCATCTCGAAAATACGAGGTGCAATCTCACGCTGACTCACAATGGTTAAATCTTCAACTAATATCATGACAACCCTTTCTAAACTGCAAAATGTCATCAAAAAAACCTCGCCACATATGGCAAGGTCGCACAAAAAATCACAGGAGAACCCTGCTGTTTCACCTGTCCGACCTTTCAAGCCTCTCTGGACTCATTTAAAGGTTATTTTGTGATTATTATAACCGTTTTCAAGACGGATGTCAAAGGAGAAAAGAAAAAACCAAAGCTTATAAAATTAAGCTAAGGTCTCTCCAGCCTATAACTAGGCCCTCTGTTTGATACATGATCTATTTATCAATCTTATTGAAACAGTCTGTCGTAGACCATAGTATGAGCCAACTGCTGACCATCGCCGCCCAACAAATCAACCAATGCATAAGCAAACGCTAATGCTGTTCCGGCACCACGGCTAGTGACAATATTGCCATCAACGACCATAAGTCAGTTTGATGCTCGCCAGATGCAATTTGTTCTTCAACACCAGGGAAACATGTGAATTTGCGACCTTCAAGAAGACCAGCACGTTCGAGAACAATTGGTGCCGCACAAATGGCAGCAACATATTTTCCAGCTTTAGCAACTTCTTGAAGAGAGGCAATCAAGTCTTGGTGATCACGTAGTTTAGTTGAGCCAGGCATGCCGCCAGGGAGAACCACCAAATCATATTCATCTAGATTACCATCAAATACGCCATCCATAGTGACTTGAATCCCATGAGAGCCTGTCACTGATGCACTTTCAAGTCCTAACATGCTACAGTCAAATCCAGCTCGGCGGAAGACATCCACTGGGCTCAAGGCTTCGATTTCTTCAAATCCGTCCGCAAATACTACTGCTACTTTTGTCATGATATACCTCCAATTTAGTTATCACAAGATTCTATTACTCCTTAAATTATAGCAGTTTTAGAAGCAGGAAACAAATTATAAAAATTGGACTTTGAGCACGAAAAAAGACAGTATAAGGACTTCCTTTGTCTTCTTATCTGAAAAAAACTTGCTAAGATCCACAAGAGATAAATATGGGCTGGATAGAATATGTAGAAGAAATTCTTATTGCCACTACCACGCTCACCGTTGTAGAAATACATAGGAATCACAGCGAAGATCATCATCCTACTGCACAGTTGTCGGATCAAAGAGATGAGCAATCACTGAAATAACAGCTAAGACAATGATTTGAGCCATGCGATTGGTACGGAAAATATAGAATAGCAAACCAAGAATAACCATCACAAAGCCACCTTCAACCATGATAATACTTGGCACAAGTGACAAGATAGAGGCAACAATTTGCACAACAAGTGGGTTTGCATGTGGTATTTCATTTATACCTGCCAGGACTACAACTGGAATAGATGAAAGAATTGGCAAGAGAAAAACACCAAACCCTTGAATCAACTCCTTGTATGATTTATCGCGAAGCCCCTTAGCCAACAAATCCCAAGAGCAAATAAAAATCCCAGTAATAAAGAAGGTTGAAAAAGCATTGTTCATCAAACCAACATTACCATTATGAAAGACATTACCAATGATGGCGTTGCCAATGGTCATGAACCAACTCATGTAGAGGAGACGTCTGAGGTAGGCCAATCGATCATGAGTATAATGGAAACTATCAGCTGCTAGAAAAAGGAAGATAGGAAAAACCAAACGCCCTAACATAGTTAACCATAGTGGCATTCCCATACCCTCAAACATCTGATGGATGTAATCCAAAAAACATAAGTACATAGCTAGGTATTTCAAATTAGTCGCATTACATAGCTTTCTAATATTATTCATTAGAATATCAACCCCTTTTTCATAGGTTTTATTAGAGTGATAACAAAGCTATTTTATGAGCTATTCTAGTAATTCATACTCCATAAGTTGCTATTTGCTTACCCCAAAAGTTAGCAAAAAGGTAAGCAAAAAATACCCGTTAGGGTATCAATCAATTTACGAGTTCAGCAGGCAAGAGATTAGCACCAGTAAGGTGCTTTTTTAGTTGTCTCCGCCTAGTTCTTTTATTATATCCGATACCTTTTCTAAGCTCAATATTTCGTGTGGCTCAACTCGTTCACCGTCTAAAACGTAGTCATGGATCTTACCATTCTTTCGGACAATCTGGACAGTATCACCTTTAATAAAACCGTTGTCCATAGCCTCTTTAAATTCATCATAGGTTAGTATTATATTATTCTCCTTTCCTATGCTATTCATAATTGATACAGAAAAATACGTGCTTTTTTAAGTAATTCTATTATAGCGAAAATCTTAGGATAAATTGGTATAGACACCCTATTAAAAACCCTCAAAATTGCGCGTGATGTAAGAGAACACCTTGTCGTGGCTCTCCTTAGCTCGATATGGGGGCGGGGGTGCATTTAAAAATAGCCCGAGTATTATCCGGACTATTCTTTGTTTAGGGCGCTCTATGGACGTTATCGGGGTGTTTTATAGCAACATTTCTCAACATTCTTACACCACGCGCCACTATATACTTTTATATTCTAGTATTTTCTAACATTTATGGTTTCCATTCCCATATTTTCCAATAATATAGTGGTGTTTTATACCAACATTTCCCAACAATTAGGGCGTTTTATATCAAGTTTTTTCAAGTTTTTAAAAGCGCTCAGATAACCCAAGCGCTTCATTAGCTATGCTTCACTGCAACCCTTAGAATAGCTCTCAAAGCTATCACAAACACGGTTAAACACTTTGTAAGGTCTTTATCTTCCAAATCTGCCAAGAGATCGGCTTCTACTCCAAAAGCCCAAGCATCGATTTCATCTCCGATCGAGGGGTTAATTTGCTTATAGGTATTCCACATTTCTTGAGGTTTCATTTGTTATCCTTCTTTTGTCTTCCAATTTATATAGCTTGTCAGTTCTAATTCTGGAAATCCAACTAACTCTGCCTTCACCTTCAACACTAAGGGTGAGGCATTTTTTTCGGTAATCTGCTCGAAAGGAATCCAAATTGCATTTGCTGAATCATTGCTTCCATCAAGAACTTCATGAGGAAGGGATTTTTGAGAGTGTTCCAAGTCAAGTACTATATCATAAAAGGCCATGATGTGATGTACTCGCGAAGTCTTGCCCACCTTTTGAACCATTACATCATAAATCCTAGGATTTGAATAACGGCTAAGCGTAGCTGTCTCTTCCAGAACCTCTCTTCGAGAGTTTCTGTCAGTCCTCACCTAGTTCTTGACCACCACCCGGTAAATCAAAACGATTCTGATAAGGTCCTCTCGTTTTCTCAATGCATAGCAATTTCCCTTCTTGAAGGCAGACCCGTATACACCAAAGTGATTTTTGATTTCCATATTCTTTAACTTCCTAGCTTAATTTATTTTTACCATAACTATCATCACACATTAATCTTGGGTTAGGGGCACTCTTTATTAAAGACATTTTGTCTATTTAACTATAACAGACTTTCAAAACAAAAAACGCAAGAGTTTTCCCCGTTGCGTTAAAACGTCATGTTGATATTCCACGACGTTCCATTATCATCATTTCTATAGGAATTTTACCAAATTTGTAAAGACTTTTCAACCAACAAGATACTGTCAATTATTTTTGTATTTACACAACTTATTTTACACTACCTGTTATAGATAAAGGGAGCTCAATCCATATTATATCTCTTTACTATATAATCCTTTATATGTTCTTCCATCAGACATGTTCTATTAATTATCATGTTTTCTAATCTCTCAATCATCTCTAACAGTTCACTTAATTTGAGATTCTTGATCTGACATGTTTTATTTTTATATTTTTTTACTTCTTCTTCACAAATAGCCTTACCTGTCAAGATGTTAATTGGCATTCCATTTTCAATAAAATTATTAAACATAAAATAATCAACAAATTTCTCAAATGTCTCAAAATGGTCCAACCATGTTCGTATACCATCTGTGTTTTTAATATAAAGAGCATATAGGATATCATCTTTATGTTGAGATTTATGATATTCCCCATCTAGTGCATGTTTAATCTCTAAAAGAGTTAAATCTACTCGATCTTCTATATAAGAACCTACACCACGACTCATATTATATTTGCTATTTCGAAAACCTTCACTTTTCTTAGGCGTAGGCCAGATAAAAGATCCACCAAGCGTTCTTGTATTTTTCACATAATTAATTAGTTTATTTAAAATCCTCTTTCTCTCATCAATAGATTCATTTTTAGATAAATAATTAATTCTAGCTAAAGGATACTTGAGATGACCATAGGATTGCTGATATACATATTCATCTCCCGAAAAACCAAATTGATCTGAAGTAAGTCTGAACAGCAATTCGTCATTTTGCTTCACAACAATTTTATATTTATCATTATCTTTTATCTTTTTCTCACTGTCACTAGTTAGTTTAGCAAGTTTAGGGGGAATAAAAGAATATTTATTTTTATAATTACTTTCACTCTCTCTTTTTCTTAGAAATTCCGTTAAAAAATTATAGTAGGGTGTATCAATGTCCTCTCTACAATCAGGATCAACATATTTACCACCATTTAATACACTTCTATAATAATTATCAAACTCATCACGCTGAAATATAATCGTTCCTTTTTCCACTTTAAACCACCATACTAAATTCATTTCTAACTACTCTATATCTTAAAATCATCGGATACTATCAATAATTTTGTGTTTACACAACTTATTTTACACTACCCTAGAATATAATTCAAAAGAATATTTGAAGAATTTTGATATGTTTTAGCTACTTATGTCATACCATTTTTTATGATAATTTATAATAGATTAAAATAATCAGTTTAGATTCTCGACCCTCCCCAAACATTTCTACCGGATTTATGCTATAATAGTTAAGCATTTTATATATTATCACAATTAAAATAACAACCATTACCACTAACAAGAAAGGAAGTGCATCATGTCTTTTGACGGCTTTTTTCTTCATCATATGACGGCCGAGTTACGTGAGCAGGTGCTTTACGGGCGTATCCAGAAGGTTAATCAGCCTTTTGAGCGTGAATTGGTGTTGACCATTCGTAACAATCGTCAGAATTACAAGCTTTTGCTTTCGGCTCACCCTGTCTTTGGGCGTATCCAGACAACCAAGGCAGAGTTGCCAAATCCTCAGAATCCAAACACCTATACCATGATTATGCGTAAATACCTTCAGGGAGCTGTTATTGAGGATATCCAGCAGCTGGAAAATGACCGTGTTCTTGAGATTTCCGTGTCTAACAAAAACGAAATCGGTGACAGCATTAAGGTTACTCTTGTTATGGAAATTATGGGGAAACACTCCAACATTATCCTGATTGACAAGAACGAGAGCAAAATCATTGAGTCTATCAAGCATGTTGGTTTCTCACAAAATAGTTACCGAACTATTTTGCCTGGCTCTACCTACATTGCTCCGCCAAAGACAGATGCTAGGAATCCTTTCAATATTTCAGACGAAAAACTCTTTGAAATCCTACAGACTGAGGATTTGTCAGCTAAGAAACCTTCAAAAACTTTTCCAAGGTTTGGGGCGTGACACGGCCAATGAATTATCAGCCTTACTTGAGACTGATAAACTCAAGAATTTCCGTGACTTCTTTAATCGTGAGGTCGAACCTAATCTTACGACTAAGGCATTTTCAGCTGTAAGATTCTCAGATAGTCAGGACCAACCTGAGTTTGAGACCTTGTCAGAGCTTATTGGACTACTACTACTTGGACAAGGCGGCGCGTGACCGTGTGGCTCAACAAGCTAGTGATTTGATCCACCGAGTACAAAATGAGCTGGAAAAAAACAAGAAGAAACTTGTTAAACAGGAAAAAGAGCTTGCGGCGACTGAAAATGCTGAGGAGTTCCGTCAAAAAGGTGAACTTTTGACCACCTACCTCAGCATGGTGCCAAATGACAAGGATAGTGTCGAGCTAGACAACTACTACACTGGTGAAAAGATTACCATTCCTCTAAATGTTGCTCTAACGCCTAACCAAAATGCTCAGCGTTACTTCAAGAAATACCAGAAACTCAAGGAAGCTGTTAAGCACTTAACTGGTTTGATTGAGGAAACCAAGCAAACCATTAACTATTTGGAAAGTGTTGAGTTTAGTCTTTCTCAAGCCAACATGGATGAAATCGAGGATATTCGTGAGGAACTTGTTCAGGCTGGCTTTATGAAGCGTCGTTCAACTGACAAACGTCACAAACGTAAGAAACCTGAACAGTATCTAGCTTCTGATGGCAAGACCATTATCATGGTTGGTCGTAATAACCTACAAAACGAGGAGTTGACCTTCAAGATGGCTAAAAAAAGGGTGAGCTCTGGTTCCACGCCAAGGATATTCCAGGGAGTCACGTGGTTATCAAGGACAATCTTAACCCAACCGATGAGGTCAAGACTGATGCGGCAGAACTAGCTGCCTACTACTCTAAGGCTCGTCTATCAAACTTGGTTCAAGTAGATATGATTGATGTTAAGAAACTCAACAAACCAACAGCAGGTAAGCCTGGATTTGTGACTTATACGGGACAAAAAGACCTTACGTGTCACACCAACTGAAGAAAAAATTGACAGCATGCGAATGAAATAAATTGAACATTCCACCAACCATTATGTAATGCCTAGTGGTTGTTAATGCTAGTTTAACTGTAATAAAAAAGGAACTTAGTAGGTTCCTTTTTTTCATTATATTAGTGGTTTATTTTATATTTATTATTCAATACATATTCTTGTGATAATCTTGATTATTTTTTGTAAACTTAAAATTTTTGTAAAATCCAATTACACTACCTATTGTAAAACACAGAAAAATAAATGAAATCACCCATATTATTGAGTCTGAAGAAGCATCATAAGTTAATGGAGCAGTAATTAAATACACAATAAGTGCTATTGGTAAAAATGATAAAGTAACAGAAGCATTTTTGATACGTTTGTTGTCTTCAATACTGTTAATATCTACAAATCAGCCTACAGGAAGAAATCGCATCCAATATTTAAACTTTTGAGCTTCAGACTGGCTAACTTTTTCTGAGAACAAGTTTGTTATAACTTTATAATAAGGTAATGCTACTAAGTATGTAATTTTTATAAAGAGCACAGAAAAGACTGTTAGTAGACTTATAATCAACATGATATAACTAAAATCTTCATTGAACCTTGAATTTTTTGACATTTTCTTTCCTCATTCTATTTTTTGGAGGGCTTCTATTCCATCTCATTTCTGAGACCAAGAGCCAGTACACCCTTCTCTATATTTACTTACAGCTTCCAATGATTGCGGCCGGTTATATCCATATGTCACAAAAGCTCAACCGCTATCTAAAGTCTATGAAAAAGTCATCCTAGGGTGACTTTTTATTATTGTTTCACGATTACTCTCTTGTTATAATAGTACTATAAAAAATTCGTCAGTTGATCTTTTACGAGGCCCAATTTTGAGGTCTCTTTTAATCTTTGCTCTGCCTACTCTAGTTTCTAATATTTTTCAGCAGCTCTACAATACTGCTGATGTCATGATTGTGGGACGCTTTCTAGGACCTGATGCCTGGGCTGCTGTTGGGGCTTCCTCTTCTATTTTTGATTTGGTAATCGGATTTGCCCTTGGTGTTGGAAATGATATGGGGGGAGTTGTTATTGCATGTTATTATGGTGCGCAAAAATATGATAAGCTTCGTCAATCTGTAGCTACCACACTTGTTATTGGTCTAGGCTTAAGTATCTCAGTTATGTTTTTAGGGCATTTTGGTCTTTATCCTTTGCTAAGCTTTTTAGGAAGTCCTAGTTCTATCATTAGACAGTCCTACCAGTATATTTCTATGATTGTCTCCTGTGTTGGGGTAAGCTTGGGTTATAATCTGTGCGCAGGGCTTCTTAGGGCGGTTGGGGATAGCCTCACAGCTCTCTACTTCCTGATTTTTTCAGCCTTAGTTAATATCATTTTAGACTTTTTTATTACACAGCTCCATCTTGGCGTACAATCAGCAGGCTTAGTAACTATTATCTCACAGGGGTTGTCAGCTATACTCTGTCTTTACTATATTAAGAAAAAGGTGACCTTTCTCCTACTACATAAGTCTGACTTTGTTCTTGATTCAAGCCTTTATCTGGACCTTTTTGGACAAGGAATGGCCATGGGCCTCATGAATTCCATTGTTTCTATTGGAACTGTGACCTTACAGTACGCCATTAATGGCTTCTGCCCTCTCATCATTAGTGCTCAGGTGGCAGCAAGACGAATTATGTCCTTTGCGGTTCTACCCTTGACCTCCCTTGCTGCTGGGTGACGACCTTCACCTCACAGAATTTCGGAGCCCAACAGTTTAAACGTATTGTTGAAGGGTCGAAACAGTCATGCCTTGTCTCTATCATTTGGTCCATTATTGCTTGTGTCCTACTCTATATGATAAGTCCCTTCTTGGCTGGTCTTATTTCTGGGTCTGATAATGCTATGATTATCAACAACGCCGACCGCTACTTGCGTATCAGTTCCCTTTTTATCCTATTTTGGGAATACTCTTCATCTTTAGAAATAGTCTCCAGGGGCTAGGTAAAAAACTCACACCAAAAACCTCTAGCTTTATTGAGCTTTTTGGTAAAATTCTCTTTGTTGTGTTTGTCATTCTTTATATGGGCTATCTTGGCGTTATCCTATGTGAACCATTGCTTTGGATTCCTATGACTATTCAGCTCTATTTTTCTTTGAGAAACACACCAGACGTTTGTTTGTCAGCTAGATTCCTTTTTAGTTTAATTCAATCCCCATTCATCAGCTATTTGTTTCATAATTATTTCTTGCGACACAATGCCAAATCCAAGCATATAAGTTAAATAATCTGCATAGATAGCCTTATTATTTTGAACAGCTTTAAGCTTACTCCAGATAGGTGAGTTTTTAAGTTGGAACATATCATCTGGATTATAGGTTTCGCACGATTGAACTTATAAGTATCATACAGGTAACCAAGATGCCCGTAAGCATAGTAACGGATTTCATTGATAGTCACGCTTAAATACATAAGTTTTTGGAAGCTAAATTTAGCTTTGACATTTTCCGCAAAAACAGCCTCCTTAGCATCAACTCTATCGAGATCTTTCTTCATTTCATCACGTTTGTCAAAGATGTCTGCTTTTCATTTGTGTTGCTATAAATAGCCAACAGTTGGTGCAATCTCAGACAAATCTTCATAAAGATCCTTTCGCTCTCCTGTCATAAGGATTAAATCAGGTTCTAACTCAGCAATCTTTTCTAAATCTGGATTTTCCTGCCAACCCACTGAAATCACTTTTTTATCCTTGTATTGTTTCTTAAAAAGGGTTGAAAAATCTTGACTTCCAGTTTGACCGGTTGTCTCACCCCTTATAGGAGTTATATCTAATGGGTCTAAAATTTCACCATAGAGGTGGTCGAGGATAAGGATATGTTTGGAAGCTTTTTTTCAACTCCACCCTATCAAAATCAAGCACAATCGTCTTCTCTTTGAAAGTCTGACTTGTATTGTTTGACTTTGTATTTTGTCCTATCATGATATAATAAACAAATAACATTGTATTGGAGAATCATATGACATTTACACACATTTTCTTCGACCTTGATGGTACTCTTATAGATAGTTCCGAGGGCATCCACAATGGTTTTGTCCAAACCTTTGAAAGACTGGGCCTACCTGTTCCTAGCAACCAAAAAATTCGAACCTTTATGGGACCACCTCTAGAAGTGACATTCAAAGAAGAAATTAGCGAAGAAGGTGCTGCCCAAGCTGTCAAAATTTATCGTGACTATTATGAGACCAAAGGACAGTTTGAAGCTCACCTCTACGACGGTATAAAAGAGGTTCTAGAAAAGCTGAGTCACGATCCAAATAAGAAAATCTATATTACGACTTCCAAAAATGAGCCTACCGCTCTGGAAATGTGCGAGTACCTTGGCATCACTGAGTTTTTTGACGGTATCTATGGGGCCACACCTACTGCTTTCCACAAGGCTGACGTCTTGCAGCGTGCTATCACTGAAAATAATGCGAATAAGGACAGTTCTGTCATTGTTGGTGATACCAAGTTTGATTTGATTGGTGGAAAAACAGTTGGCATCAAAACAATAGCGGTTACCTGGGGATTCGGGACTAACGAAACCTTATTAGCTGAAAATCCAGATTTTGTAGCTGAGACCACCCAAGAACTTTGGGATATTTTGAAATAATAACTTACATCTAAAAAGAGCACGATTATATAGTCATGCTCTTTTTTCTATTGAATTAGGATTACATCTGGACAATGATATCCAGACAAAGCTCTAAAGCCTTATCAAAAGCCTCTGAGCCCCAATCTCGTTGATCGTAATTGTCTATATCTGCAAGGGAATCTGCCGTAAAGAGAAGTAAGCCCCAAATAGCTCCACGAAATTGAGAAACTGCTGCAAGTGCAGAACATTCCATCTCTACAACACTACAGCCCTCTTCAATACGATAGGAAATCTTGTCTGGTGTTTCTCTATAAAAACCATCTGTCGACCAGGTCATGACCTCTTCATAGGGGATTTTCTTTTGTTTTAAAGTTTTCTCAATAGCTTCCAGAGCTTGTTTATTCATGTCTATATAGCGGGATGGCGCAACATAGTGGTAACTTGCTCCTTCATCCCTCAACGCTCTAGTAGGAATCAAAAAAACATTTTCCTTCATGTCTACCAAGACGCCACAAGTTCCAGTTGATATGATTTGCTTTACGCCATAACCAATTAACCAATCAAGAAATTGTGCAGCTGCAGCTGATCCAACTGGAGCTTGAGCCAAGCAAATCTCCTCCCCATTGTAAGTCATAACAAATATAGGATAAGTTTTGGTCGCGGAGACAAACTCTCCAACTTTATCAGCCTCAACAGCGTTCGCATAGCGTTCAATCTCTTCTTCTAAAAAGGCGTAAATACACCTAGCCGGCAAGTCTAAATCTAAGTCCTCATGTGTCGGCATAATCACAGCCTGAGGACTATCATCAAACTCTAAAATTGGGATTTCATGTTTATGTATCATCTGTTGCCTCCTAAGTTTTAAGAATTATTATATCAAAAATTCAAACTGATTATATGATTTCATAAAATCTATTAGCTTATAATCAAGAAAAATAGATGATTAAATCATAACACCTAAAAAAGACATGAATCTGTTTTAGTCAGAAACATGTCTTATTTGTGTTCTATTCAAGAAAGATTATTTCAATCATCTTTTATTGTCTCACGAAATCTTCTGATGTTAAGAACCTATGCACGATACTCTGAAATAATCTCTCCTATCCAGTTTTTAAAAGGATTGTGAGAATGAAGATTCTTGATAATAACAAATAAATAGAATTTATAACTTTTCTTCATCTCCTCACCTTTAATCATCATCTTCTAGTACTAGATTCTCATCCTCATAAAAAACGACTTTCCCATCTTTTACTTTAAAAGAATAACTGATTGAATCTTGATTCTCATCCTTGGTATTGGAATAAAAGAAATTATATTTACCATTCGGAAGATCACTAGCATCTAACTTTTTAGCCGCATCTTTCATATCTTGTGATTTGACTGTTATCTTTTCATCGATATAAATGACCATCTCAATCAACTCTTTATCAATCAAGGTTTGGTATGAAATTTGATAGTAACCTGCAAAGTCCTTCTTACCTTCTTTGAGATTGTCTGAGGATAAGGTATCCAGATTTTTCTCCTTTTCATCATGACTGAAGTTAGATAGAAAACTAAATGAACTAATAGGAAGACCGAGTTTTTGTTTCTTCAATTGTTTTTTAATTTTCTTCTCAATCTTTTGGACAGATTTCTGCTTCAAAAACGATTCCTTATATTCTGGAACATTGCCATAAGAGTCACTTGATCCTTCTTCATGAATAGCCGTATTTTCTCTAATACTACTTTCTGGTCATCGTTAGTTTTATCAGAATAGGTATAAGTTACGTGGTAAGTTGGTATTTCTAAGGCTGTCCAATATAATTTAGTGATAGTAACCTTACCATGCAGACCCACTTTATTACAATTCTCGACAATAACTCCTCTGACCTTGTTATAATCACTAGACTTCATCTTTCTGAACTCCATCAAAAACAAGGCTGTAAATATTATGAGAAACAAAAGTAAACGATTACATTATCTTATCTTTATTTAACATTCTTTACATGAAATGTCAGATGAAATTGGATTCGTTCTTTTACTTCTCTTCACTGCCAACCCAATCATTGTATTAAAAAAATCTAGTATAGGCTGTCTACTAGATTTTTTTAGGCTCTATAATTTCTGTAGTGGGTAAATCCTCTATGGAGATTATGGAGCCTTTTTGATTGTAGAAAAAAAGTCCCATATGACCTATAATGAAAAGCGACTAAACCATCATTTTAGAAAGACTCATATGGAACAACTAAATCTTATCACAAATTTTCTTGGAATAAAAGACAAAAATATTATCATCACTAATGAATACGATATGGGAATGCACAAAGAACTTCACGGTTACTTGGATTACGAGTCTCCTAAATGTCCTGCCTGCAAGGGACAGATGGGCAAATACGACTTCCAGAAAGCCTCTAAAATCCCGTATCTGGAGTGTGCTGGCTACCGAACTCTCATTCGCCTGAAAAAGCGCCGTTTCAAGTGTAAGGAGTGCGGAAAAATGGCTGTCGCGGAAACTTCTCTGGTCAAGAAGAATCACCAAATCGCAACCGTCGTCTATCAGAAAATCGCTCAATTGCTCATTGAAAAACAGTCTATGACCGACATTGCCAAGCGCCTTGCCGTCTCTACCTCAACCGTCAGTCGCAAGCTAAATGAGTTCCAATTTAAAACCGACTGGAATTGGCTGCCTGAGAATATGAGCTGGGATGAGTACGGCTTCAAGAAGGGAAAAATGAGTTTCATCGCTCAGGATTTCGACTCATTAAAAGTCATCACAATCCTCGACGGACGCACGCAAGCAACGATTAGAAACCACTTCCTACGCTATTCCAGACAGGATAGAAATCGCGTTAAAGTCATCACTATGGACATGTTTAGCCCTTATTACGACATCGCCAGAAAATTATTCCCTAACGCTAAGATTGTCCTTGATCGCTTTCACATTGTGCAACACCTTAGTCGTGCTATGAACCGCGTCCGCATTCAAATCATGAACCATTTGGACCGTCAGTCACAGGAATATCGTGCCCTGAAACGCTACTGGAAACTGATCCAACAAGATAGTCGCAAACTCAACGATAAACGCTTTTATCGTCCGACTTTTCGTGCGCATTTAACCAACAAGGAAATCCTAGAAAAGCTACTGTCATACTCTCAAGAACTGAGAGAACATTATGAACTCTACCAACTTTTACTTTTCCATTTCCAAGAGAAGAACTCGGACCATTTCTTTGACCTCATTGAAGAGACGAGTTCCAGCGTACACCCTATCTTTCAGACAGTTTTTAGAACTTTTGAAAGATAAAGACAAGATTATCAACGCCCTCGAACTGCCGTATTCAAACGCAAAACTGGAAGCAACGAACAATCTCATCAAGGTCATTAAGCGAAATGCCTTTGGCTTCAGGAACTTTGAAACTTTAAGAAACGGATTTTGATGGCAGTAAATATTAAAAAGACCAAACTGGTCCTCTCAAGAATTTAGCTTTTCATCTACCCACTACAGTTGACAAAGAGCCTTTTTTTATATTCTTATCAACTCATTTTCCCCACAAGAAAGCATTTAGAGGCTTATCGACCAAGGTTGTTTCA
>SCPN01000851.1_pt1 | contig 22249 bp, 17 predicted proteins | sample 6106831 | NCBI WGS metagenome assembly SCPN01 (sample SAMN10720447, study PRJNA508395) | human gut metagenome | isolation source: Participant 1, 0 month
AGGATATATCAGCTTTTAGCTTTTTTTGATTAAAGGATATAATAGATGAAAAAAATAAGTATAAGAAGGATATTCAGTCTTATTCTGATAGTTTTTGTTATCGGAGGAGTATTATATATCAACAGTCCGAGATATATAATAAAGCGGACGGTAATGTGGTATGAAAGAGATTTTACAATACCTGTATTTTGTAAAAAAGTAAGGTTTGAATATGACAGGAAAACGGGAAATTATACGGGAAAGTTTAAAATCAGTGAACATCAGGCACAAAAGATAATAGAAAAATTAGATTACTGTAAAGAAAGAGGATTAAAAGCATATGAAAAGAATTCTATAGTAAATGAAGAAAATTTAGAAAGCCTGAGTCCGGGTATTCTTAACTGTACGTATGTATGGACTCTTATGTTAAAAATAAATTATGAAAAACATGAGTGGGAAAAAAGAGAATATGTTGACGGGAAGAAATTATATCCTGAAGAGTGGATGATAGAAGATGACGCACAGATATTGGAAATCTATACAAGCCATCCGCAAAGATGGGGAAAGTACACGTTGTATAAGGGAAAAGATGTTACGTCATATATAACAATATATAAAAATTCAAAAAATGAGTATTATTTCTGCATAAAATATACAGATTTTTCTGATTGGGACGGGATAAAGATGGATTAAAGGATATAATAGATGAAAAAAATAAGTATAAGAAGGATATTCAGTTTTATTCTGATAGTTTTTGTTATCGGAGGAGTATTATATATCAACAGTCCGAGATATATAATAAAGCGGACGGTAATGTGGTATGAAAGAGATTTTACAATACCTGTATTTTGTAAAAAAGTAAGGTTTGAATATGACAGGAAAACGGGAAATTATACGGGGAAGTTTAAAATCAGTGAACATCAGTCCCAAAAGATAATAGAAAAATTGGAATATTGTAAGGAAAGAGCGTCGGAAGCAAATAAAAAGAATTCAATAAAAAATGAAGAAAATCTGGATAGCCTTAGTCCAGGTGTTCTTAATTGCACATATGTATGGAATTTCATGTTAAGATATGATTATGAAAAAGAAGAATGGGAGAGGAGAGAAAATGTAGATGGAAAAGATTTATACCCGGAAGACTGGATGATGGAAGATGATTCACAGGTGCTGGAAATCTACAGTATTAATCCACAGAAATGGGGGCAATATACATTATATAAAGGCAAAGATGTTACTTCATATATAACAATATATAAAAATTTAAAAAATGAGTATTATTTTTGCATAAAATATACTGATTTTTCGGACTGGAAAGGAATAGATTATAGTATATCAGGAAAATAATACAGACGCGATATCCTTTATAACCAAAAAGGAGGATTGTTAAATGGGCAGAAAAAAGAAAAATATAATTATTATAATATGTGTATTGAGCATAGTCATTGTATATTTTTTAATTAACTTTCTGATATGGGGGATTGTACCGCCTAAGAAGAAAATATATTTTTTAAACAATGAAGTGTCATTAAAGTACGAAAGAAAAAAACGTAATAATGGAATTATATCTGTTGTGTATAAAGATTCTGCGGGGAATGATTATATATTTGACAGAAACGGGAAATTGACGGGATATTACGATGTCGGCGGAGGAGCTGATTTTCCGGGTTATGATGCGGCTGAAATAAATCCGTCTGATGACAGTGATGAAGCATTGATATATTCTTTGGGACAGAAAGCGAAAACTGTTTTTGAAGAATTGATTATCGATAAGAGCAGAATTTCACAATATGAGTTAATTACTTCCGAAACATTTACTTCATATGGGGTGTGCCAATTCTCGTTTGTGAAGAGTATTAACGGATTTAATACTAATGATACGTTAAGTATTGCGATTGACAGAGACGGAAAGATAAAATCATACACAGGCAGTCGTCAGGGGATATTTGATAATCTTACAGTCAATGCAGATAGGTCTGACATAGAGAAATTTATAGATGAAAAAGTGAATTCGCGGTATAAAAATCAGACTGTGAAATATAACGTGAACAGCATGACTATAGATAAGAAAAAGAATAAGTTTTATATCAGATGTTTTGTCGGCGTTGAAACAGAAGAGTATATTACCGGGGACGAATATGAATACAGGCTTAAATAGTGCCACATTTTTAAGATAAGAAAATTTTAAGATAAGTAAAACAGTGCTGCCACATATTAAAGGACGTTAGTCTTTAGATATGCGGCAGCACTGTTTGTTAATTTATTTTGCCCCTGTTACAACAGCTTTGTCAAGGGCGTTTTTTATGCCGGAGAGAATCATGCTTGAAGTGTATTTGCTGTCGGCACTGTAAGTTATATTCTGCGTGCTTCCGTTTATTTTTACGGCAGAAGCGATTTCTTCAAAATTATCATTTAACATAGGATACATTGTTGTTACGCTGTCAGACAGATTGACAAGCTCTATATTATTAATATTATTTTTATCAAGAGTTACTTTTATATCTACAGGATTTCCATCAAGCATAATAGAAGCAGTGTATACACCGGGTGTGTAGGTTACCGGTGAATTTTTGTATGTAGAATTCCTGACATCTGAGGAATCAGTATCCGCAGCGGATTTTACATCTGTAGATGTCATCCTGGCATTGCCGGATGATGAGCCGGAATCATTTTTTTCCATGTTAAAATATAAAACAATGCCGGCGATAAGGACAATTGCGGCAATAACGGCAATGATAAGCCATTTCATACGGATTACAACAATTTTTGTCTGAGAATTCATAGTCATTTACCTCGTTTTTTGTTATTATAAAGATATGCGGAATCAGTATGAAATATGAATGGAGGAAATAAAATGTCACTTCAGATTGTAGCAGGTGGTTCGGGGGCAGGAAAATCAACATATATATACTCGGATGTAATTGAGAAATCCATGAAATATCCTGAAAAAAACTATATTGTTGTAGTTCCTGAACAGTATACGATGGCAACACAGAAGAAACTTGTTGAGAGCCATCCGCGAAAAGGAATTCTTAATATAGATGTTGTGAGTTTTGAGCGTCTTTCTTATAAGGTGTTTGAAGAAATAGGCGGACAGAATCATCCGGTTCTTGACGATACAGGTAAAAATCTTATTGTCCGTAAAGTCCTTGGCGATAACAGGGATAAGCTGAGATATTTTGGCAGCAATATCAACAAGACGGGATTTGTCTCAGAATTAAAGTCGGTTATATCGGAATTTCTTCAATATGATATAGACGTAAAAAGACTCGGTGAGATTCGGGAAAGAGTGGAAGACAGCAGACAGCTTTCAGCCAAGCTTGATGACATTTCGGTTGTATATTCTGCATTTAAAGAATATCTGGCTGATAATTATATAACTTCAGAAGAGATATTATCTGTTCTTTGCAGTGTTATTGAACGTTCGGAAAACATAAAAAGAAGCGAGATTATACTTGACGGATTTACAGGATTTACACCGATACAGTACAGGCTTATTGAACTTCTTCTTATTTATTCGGGTAAAGTTACAGTTTCAGTGACGGCAGATTCAAGAGAAAAGCTTAATGTCAATGAGGGGATACAGCAGCTTTTCTTTATGAGTAAAGAGATGGTATCAAAGCTTTATAGAATCTGTGATGTAATACATGTTGACGTGTTAAATCCTATAATACTTGACAATAAGAAAAATCCGAGATTTGTTTCGGATGAGATAGCTTTTCTTGAAAAAAATATTTTCAGAAATAATAATCAGTCATATAACAAAAAATGTGAAGATATAAAAATTATTACTGCACAGACGCCAAAGGAGGAACTGAATTACTGTATCAGTGAGATTTTGAGGCTTACAAGATACGAAGGCTACAGATACCGTGATATAGCAATTGTTTCGGCTGACATGGATTCATATGGAATTCTTGCCGGAAATATATGCAGACAGAACAGGATTCCGTGTTTTGTCGATAACAAGAAGCCTGTAACCGACAATCCATTTGTCGAGTATATAAGAAGTGCACTTGAAATAATTGAAAAGAGCTTTACATACGATTCGATGTTCAGGTATCTGCGTTCGGGAATGTCGGGAATAAGCCGTGAAGATGTTGATTTGCTTGACAATTACTGCCTTGCAGTCGGTATACGTGGTTCAAAGCAGTGGCATGGCACATGGGTAAAAAAAGGCAGAGGCAGAAGTGCATATCCGCTTGATTATCTCAATGAACTTCGTGAAAAGATTATGAAGCCGCTTGAGATACTTGAGAAAGCATTAAAAGACAAAGATTCACTTGTAAAAGATTATGCAAGAGGGCTGTACGAGTTTATAAAAGCGTCCGATTGTTACAAAAAGATTAATGAATACGCAGATATGGAAGATACGGGAGCCGAGTATGAGCAGTTATATAAAAAGGTTATCGATTTTCTTGATAAAATAGTCGAACTGCTTGGTACCGAAAAGATTGCAATAGCTGAATTTAACAGGATTGTTGATTCTGGCTTTGCTGAGATAAAAGTCGGACTTATACCGCCGTCATCAGACTGTGTCCTTATCGGTGATATAGAAAGAACGCGTCTTGATGATGTAAAAGTCATGTTTTTTGTCGGTGTAAATGATGGGCTTATACCAAAATCAAATGACAAAGCCGGGATTTTGTCAGAGACTGACAGAGATGTACTTGAAAATGCAGATGTGACATTGTCACCCGGTGCAAGGCAGAAGGCTTTTGTTCAGCGATTCTACCTTTATATGATACTGACAAAGGCTTCGGACAGGCTTTATATAACATATTCATCAAAGGGTGATGACGGAAAGGGCAGACTGCCGTCATATCTTATAAGAAATATAAGAAAGCTGTATCCGTCGATAGGTATTTATCCTGCATCACAATTTACATCGCAGATGTCATATATAAAGATTCCGAAAGCGGAAATTGTATACAGTGATGAAAATTATATAAAAGTGCTTGGTGAAAATATTGCAGCGTCACTGTTTGGCGGTGAAATTACAGGAAGCGTTTCATCATTTGAGACATTTGCATCATGTCAGTTCGCATATTTTCTAAGATATGGACTGGGACTTGAGGAACGTGAAAAGTATACATTTGAAGTTGCAGATTTTGGTACTGTGCTTCACAGTGTGCTGGAAAGAATCAGTTCACATTTAAAGCATGAGAAAAAGCCGATAGCAAGTCTTTCTGATGAGGAGAGAAGAAAGCTTGTATCGGAGACACTTGGAAATATCAGTGCGGATTATGCTGATACAATCCTTAAAGATTCGGGAAGAAATGAATTTCTTATAAGAAGGATGGAAGACCTCGCTGACAGAACTTTGTGGGCTGTCGGAAAGCAGCTTGAAAAAGGTGTATTTGCACCTGACGTATTTGAGATGCCGTTTATCATAGATGAACATGAGATAAGGTCCGGCGAAAATACCGGAAGAATGGTGATAAAAGGAAAGATAGACAGAATTGACATCTGTGAGGATGATGACAATGTCTATGTAAGAATTGTCGATTACAAGTCAGGAAAATCTGATTTTGATCTGCTTAAAGCATATTACGGAATAAAGATGCAGCTTGTTGTATATATGCGTGCGGCAATGCAGATAGAGAAAAAACGCCACCCTGACAAGAATATTATTCCGGCAGGACTTTTGTATTATAATATTGACAATCCGATTGTGGAACTGGACAGCACGGCAAGTGATTTGCCGGATGATGGGACATCAGTTGAAAAGATGATATTTGAAGCACTTGCAATGAAAGGTGTTGTCAATTGTGACGGTAACATAATTAAAAATATGGATAGTTCTGATGTGAAAAAATCTGATGTTATTCCTGTAAGTTACAAAAAGGATGGCACAATTGATTCACGAAGCCATATTTTAAATACGGATCAGTTTATTTCACTTGATAATTATATTGCAAAGAAAACTTCTGATGTGGGTAAAAAAATATATTCGGGAGCTGATAAGATAAATCCGTATAAAGATGGCAATTACAGCTCATGTTCATATTGTCCGTATAATGAGGTTTGCGGATTTTCACAAAATCTTGGTAATATAAAGTTCAGGCAGATTCAGAAATTCGATGATGCACAGCTTTGGGAAAATATAAAGGAAGGAGTTGACGAGGATGGCAGCAAACTGGACTGATAAACAAAAACAGGCCATTTACGTTTCGGGCAGAAGTTCACTTGTGGCTGCCGCCGCAGGCTCAGGAAAAACAGCTGTATTAGTTGAACGTATAATAAAAAAAATTACAGATGAAAATCATCCTGTCGATATAGACAGGCTTGTTGTTGTTACATTTACAAAAGCGGCAGCAGCCGAGATGAGGCAGAGAATCCGTGAAGCACTTGATAATATCCTTGAGAGCAGCCCGGGAAATGAAAATATCATAAGGCAGCAGTCACTTATACATAATGCAAAGATAACAACTATTGACAGCTTCTGTCTTAATATTGTGAGAAATTATTTCTCGGATATTGATGTTGACCCGGGATTTCGTACTGCGGATGATGGCGAAATCAAGCTCCTTGAAAATGATGTCATGGATGATATGCTTGAAGAATACTATTCTTCCGGAAATGAAGATTTTCTTCAGTTTGTCGATGCTTACGGAACAGGTAGGGATGATTCTAAAATTGTTGACATTATAATGAAAATATATAATGCGGCAAGAAGCTGTCCGTGGGAAGATGAGTGGTATGAGGAATGTCTTGAAAATTATCTTGTGACAGAAAAATCAATGGACTCCAATCCTTGTATACAATATTTATTTAATGATTTAAAGAAAAGTCTTGAAGATTTTGACGGTATATTTGATAAGCTTGAAAAAATATGTCAGAGTCCGGATGGACCTGCAGGCTATCTTGCGACAGTAAGCGAAGACCATCAGCTTATAAAGATGCTTATCAATTCTGAAAATTTTGAGATGCTTGTAAAAAGGATAAATCTTTCTTCATTTGGAAATATCGGAAGATGCAGTAAAGGTGTTGATGAAGAAAAGAAGAATTATGTGAAACAGGAAAGGGATAATTTTAAGAATTTCCTGACAAAAGATGTTAAAGGAAAGCTGATAACGGGGGATATTAATAAGATTTATAAGGATATTGTGGATAACACTCCGGCAGTGAGAATGATGGTTCATCTTGCTCTTGAATTTTCGCAGAGGATGAGCGGGGAAAAGAAGAGAAGAAATGTTATTGATTTTAATGATATGGAACACATGGCTCTAAATATTCTTATAAAACGTGAAAACGGACAGAAAATCCGAACTGATGCGGCTAAGACGCTTGCCGGCTTTTATGAGGAAATACTTATTGATGAATATCAGGACAGTAATCTTTTGCAGGAAGTGATTCTTACAGCTGTTTCAAAAGATGGACAAAACATTTATATGGTAGGTGATGTCAAGCAGAGTATCTATAAGTTCAGAATGGCATGTCCGGAACTTTTTATTGAAAAATATAATTCGTATGATGTATATAACAGCGATTTACAGACTGATTCTGTGGAATCTTTAGATGCAGTAAAAATAGAGCTTCAGACTAATTTCAGAAGCCGCAGAAATGTACTCGAGTGTACGAATGATGTATTTTACAGGCTTATGAATGAATCATACTGCGGCATGGCATACAATGATGAAGTAAGGCTTAATACAGGACTTGTATATCCCGAGTGTCCGCCTGATGTTATTATTAAAGTAATGCAAAAAAATATAAGACAATGAATTTTGGCATGGATGATAAGACAGAAATATATGCTTTTGAATCTGATGATGATACGGATTCGGGCAGTCATGAGACTGAGGCGGGAGCTGTTGCTGATATTATAGAAAATCTTATGAGCCGCAAAAATGGCAGAGTGTATATGGTGTATGATAAAAATGCTGATGGTGGATACAGACCTTTAAGATACAGTGATATTGTTATTCTTACAAGAACTGTTTCCGGATGGGCGGAAAGTTTTGTCAATACGCTTATGAGCAGGGATATTCCGGCATATTCTGACACATCACAGGGATATTTCAGTGTAAGGGAAATACAGATTTTAGTAAGTTTTCTTACAGTAATTGATAATCCGCTTCAGGATATACCACTGTCGGCTGTTATGCTTTCGTATTTTGGAAGATTTGATACGACAGAACTTGCCGCTATAAGGCAGACTGATAAAAAGACAAGACTTTATAATCAGCTTACATCATTGGAAAAAAATGAAAAAGTTGCGAAATTCCTTAAACTTCTTAACTCATACAGGGTAAAAAGTGAGATTATGTCTGTGTATGACCTTTTGTGGGATGTTATTTACAACACAGGATACTATGATTATGTAAAGACAATGCCGGCCGGGGAGAGAAGGCAGGCAAATCTTGATATGCTTCTTTACAGGGCTGCACAGTTTGAAAAGACAAGTTACAGTGGATTATTTAACTTTTTAAGATACATAGAGCGTATGAAAAAATTTGAAGTCGAGATAGGTGAAGCATCGCTGCTTGGCGAAAATGATAATCTTGTGCGTGTAATGAGTATCCATAAGAGCAAAGGCCTTGAGTTTCCTGTTGTTATTCTTACGGGAATGGGTAAAAAGATAAATAATAAAGATGCTGCCGGAGATGTTGTAATCGACAGGGAACTTGGAATAGGTACTAATGTTGTGCGTGTTAAAGAAAGAACAAAGAGCCAGACAATTATAAAGAGTGCAGTTTCTAAAAAGATTATCCGTGATAATATAAGCGAAGAGATGAGAATTCTCTATGTTGCGATGACGAGAGCAAGAGAGAAACTGTTTATCACAGGAACTGTAAAAGATGAAGGAAAGGCAGAAGAGACATGGCATAGCAAATCCATATTTCTTGCTGAAAAAGGGATATTTGACTATGCTGATGATGCGTCATGCCAGAATTATTTTGATATGGTAATGCCGCAGGCACTCATGGATGAGAGTGTTAATAATGGAAGATTTTTTGTCACATTTGGTAAACCGCAGGACTTTTTTGATACAAGCGGGGCTTCATATATTGATGACTTTGTGCAGACAGATGATGTCACACAGACAGATGCTGCTGTTGTGGTGGATGAATCGATAGAAAATGATTATGATGAAAACCCACAGGAGGATTTTGAAACACAAAATCAGGAAATTGTGGAACTTCCGGAATACCCGTATGAAAATGATACTGAAAGAAAAGCAAAAGTTACGGTATCCGAACTTAAACAGATGCAGCACGATTCGGATTTTGATGAAAAATTACAGATGCATGAATCTATTGCAGGTATTACGGATACAGAGGAAGATGATGAGCCTGTTCCGTCATTTATGAGTGATGAAGAAGCGGTTCTTAAAGGAAGCAGGAGGGGAAGTGCATATCACAGGATTATGGAATGTATTGATTATGGTAAACTTCCTGATAATGAAGATGAAATGATTGATGCCATAAAAAGTGAAATCGCAGACATGCTTTCTGATGAGAAAATTGACAAATCACAGAAACAATGCGTAAAAGTGCGGGATATTGCAGCATTTTGCACTTCACAGATAGGAAAACGTGTAAAAAATGCGTCAATGGCAGGCAAAGTCTGGCGTGAGCAGCCTTTTGTGTTCGAGATGACTGATGAAAATGACCAGGCATTTGGACAGCTTATACAGGGCGTAATTGATTTGTATATAGTTGAAAATGATGAGATTACAATAGTCGATTATAAGACAGACAGAGTTTTAAAAGACAAAAAGGGCGAAGAGGAACTCAGAAGCCGCTACAGTATACAGCTTGATTATTACGCAAAAGCATTAAGCCGTCTTACAGGATTAAATGTAAAAGAAAAAATTATATATTCATTTACGCTTGGATATGCAATAGAGGTATGATTTTTAGTTAAATAATTGTTGCCCTGTTGATAATATTGATATATAATACAATATGTATTCGTGCGTAAATCAGTTACATGGAGGAATAGAATCATGGTTAGAACTTATAGTGTTAAGTATAAGAGCAAGAGCAAAATGCTTACAGATGCAGAAAAGGTTGAAGCAGCAAAGAAAGCTATTTTAGATGAAACAGTAGCAAAGTCTGTTGAGATCAAGGATGATGGACAGATTGTAAGTATTGAAGCTGAGGAAGATGAATTCACTGAAGTTATGAATACCGTAGTTAATGTATTCAGAAAAATTGATGATAAGTCAGAGGTTTCATATAAGTTTGCACTTAATATGAACAGATAGTCTTTTTAAGACGGTTGTGAGAAGCCTGTGATGCAGCCGCATCATAGGCTTCTTGCTGATTATTATGATGGCAGGTCAAAGCCTGTGTCTGCACGAAAATAATCAAAGTACAGGATGCTTTGTAAAAATATATTTTATTATAAAGATTTATAGTGAGGAAAATTTAATGCCTGATATTAAAAGTGAAATAGAAAAAGACGTACATTTGCAATCATATCCCACCCGGATGCCGGTAAGACAACACTTACAGAGAAGTTTCTTCTCTGGTGGTGAACTATCAATCTTGCCGGTTCTGTAAAGGGCAAGAAGACGGCAAAACATGCAGTTTCTGACTGGATGGAGATAGAAAAAGAAAGAGGTATTTCTGTAACTTCTTCTGTTCTTCAGTTTAATTATGGAGGATATTGCATTAATATTCTTGATACTCCGGGACATGAGGATTTCTCGGAAGATACTTATCGTACACTTATGGCTGCCGATTCAGCAGTCATGGTTATTGATGCATCAAAGGGTGTTGAGAAACAGACAATTAAGCTTTTCAAGGTATGTGTAATGAGACATATTCCTATTTTTACATTTATTAATAAGATGGATAGAGAGGCAAACGACCCATTTGAACTTCTTGATGAGATTGAGAGCGTGCTCGGCATAAGCAATACGTCCTGTCAACTGGCTCTATCGGATGCGGCAAGGAATTTAAGGGCGTTTATGACCGCAAATGAGAGAGAAGTTTCTCTTTTTAAGGCGGCAATGAATGGTCAGAAAGAAGTAGATACTAAGAATATGAGCATAGATGATGCTGCTTTAAAGGATGAAATCGGACAAGCTTTTTTTGATAAGCTGAATGAAGATGTAGAGCTTCTTGATGGTGCAAGTGCAGAATTTGATCTTGAAAAAGTGCAGGCTGGTGATCTTACACCTGTATTTTTTGGTTCAGCACTTACTAATTTCGGTGTTGAGACATTTTTACAGCATTTCCTTAAAATGACAACACCTCCGCTTCCAAGAAATTCTTCTGAGGGAATTATTGACCCGGTAAAGGAAGATTTTTCGGCATTTGTATTCAAAATACAGGCCAATATGAATAAAGCACACCGTGACAGAATTGCTTTTATGAGAATCTGTTCCGGCAAATTTACGGCAGGCATGGAGTCATTCCATGTGCAGGGAGGCAAGAAGATAAGACTTTCACAGCCACAGCAGATGATGGCACAGGAAAGACATATTGTTGAGGAAGCATATGCCGGTGATATTATCGGTGTATTTGACCCGGGCATTTTCTCAATAGGTGATACAATCTGCAATTCCAATAAAAAGTTTGCATTTGAGGGAATTCCGACATTTGCACCTGAACATTTTGCGAGAGTACGCCAGATTGATACGATGAAGCGTAAACAGTTTATAAAAGGTATCAGCCAGATTGCACAGGAGGGTGCAATTCAGATTTTCCAGGAGTTCAATACAGGAATGGAAGAGATTATTGTTGGCGTTGTCGGTGTTCTTCAGTTTGAAGTATTAGAGTACAGATTAAAGAACGAGTACAATGTTGATATTAAGCTTGAACCGCTTCCATATGAGCATATCCGCTGGATTGAAAATCCTGAAGAAATCAATATGTCAAGAATTGTTGGTACTTCAGATATGAAGAAGATTAAAGACCTCAAAGATAACCCACTTCTCTTGTTTGTAAACAGCTGGAGTGTTAATATGGTATTAGAGCGTAATGAAGGACTTAAACTTTCTGAGTTCGGTAAAAATAATTAGTTTTTACCGTAAGATATATGAATTAAGGTGGTTTAATGAATAAAGATAAAAAGATACTATTTTCATGGAAAAGAATAATTGCGGTATTTATGCTGTTTACAATGCTTGCAGCATCAATTGCCGGAGTGTCGCAGTATTTCGGACCTGTTGCTGTAAGGGCCGAAAATGCAGTCGCCACGGGACATGTGAATTCAGGTGTTTCCGGGCTGCGTGTGCGTACACAGCCTGATACGCAAACAGGACAGATTATAACGGTTGTCGATGATTCTTTTACATTTGACATTTATGAAACAGTATATACAAGCGATACTTATTATTGGTACAAAATAGGCTTTGACTACAATGGTTCATATACTTATGGTTATATAAGTGGTGAATATACTTCAAAAGATAATTCTTATTCGGAAGATATGGATTTTGAAAGCTATCTTAATGAGCAGGGATTTCCGGATTCATATAAGGATGGGCTGCGTCAGCTTTTACATGATTATCCTAAATGGGTTTTTGTTGCAGATCATGTCGGAAAAGACTGGAATGAAGTTATTGACAATGAGAATGTTATAGGACGAAGCCTTATATATGGCAGTGCAAAGAGTTCATGGAAGTCTGTTGAATCAGGATGTTATAACTGGAATTCCGGCGAGTGGACAGAGATGGACAGCGGTGGCTGGGTTCAGGCTTCAAGAGAACTTATCGAGTATACTATGGACCCTCGGAATTTCCTTTCAAATCCATATATATTTATGTTTGAAAGTCTTGCATATGACTCTTCTTTGCAGAACGAATCCGGTGTAGAGCAGATTATATCAGGAACATTTATGGAAAATTCGAGCCATGATTTATCTTTTGAAGGAAATGATTATACATATGCGTCGGGACTTATGCTTGCGGGCAGACAGTCAGGTGTGAGTCCTTATCATCTTGCAACACGTATTTTACAGGAGCAGGGAAATACGGGATACGGTTCATGCATTTCCGGTAATGTTGCAGGATACAGAGGATATTATAATTATTATAATCAGGGAGCTGTAAAGAGCGGAAATATTTCAGCTGTTGTAAATGGCATGATATATGCAAGCCGCTCGGATTCTGATTCGCTTCGTCCGTGGAACACACGAATGAAATCAATTGTCGGCGGTGCAAAGATGATTGGCAGCAGTTACATAAACCGCGGACAGAGCACGATTTATTATGAAAAATTTGATGTCGTTTCATCGTCACCATACTGGCATCAGTATATGACTAATGTTATGGCACCTAGAAGTGAGTCGCAGAAAGCAGCAAATGCTTATTCAGACAGCATCAAAATATAATACAGGTCTTGTTTACAATTCCTGTATATGATAATATGCCGCAGGAGACATGTACAGCACCTGATGGTGACGGAGATCCTGGTAATCTTTATCAGATATGTATGTTGACGGACATTCAATTACACCGTCATTCAAGAAGTATACTCAGGATTAAGCAGCCTTATCGTTGACAATAATGTTGACAGAATAAATATTAATGCATCTGCAATATCAGGTTCATCATGGGTTGACGGAGCAGGCGAACACAGGCTTAATGTCGGTGAAAATAATATAGAAGTTACGGTACATGCAGAAAAAATGGTTCTGACATATTATCTTACAGTAGTTAAGAAAAGAGCCGTCAGAAAATCCAAATCCTCCATCACCTGATCCGGCACCGGAAAATCCGTCATTTGATACAGGATATAATCTTGACAGTGACAATATGTATATTTCGGGCGTAAAAGCTGGTGACAATGCAGGAACTGTTCTTGGTAATGTGAGGACACAAAATGCCACAGCTTATATCTGTAACAGAAATGGAGACAGAAAAGGCGATGGCGATATAATTGCAACCGGCGACCGTCTTGTCATAAATGATAATTCAGGTAATGAATATGCTTCTTACACATTTGTTGTCTATGGAGATATCAATGGCGATGGTGAGATTGACCTTATAGATATTGTTAAGATTAAGAGACATATTCTTGAATTATCACAGCTTAAGGGAGAATTCCTGCATGCTGCGGATATTAACAGGGATGGTGATGTTGACCTTATAGATATCGTTGCTGTAAAGAGGCATATTCTTGGAATGAAAGAGATTACACAGTGATTTTTCTGAGAGATTGGAGAATATTAATGAATAAGATTAAAAAATATACAAGTCTGGCTGTCGTTATGATTGTTATAATGACACAGCTTCTTGCATTTAACCAGAAAGTTAATGCAGCACCTGCTGTAGGCACAAGTGTCAGCTCAGCAAGCGGAAATGTCGGTGATGTAGTAAGCGTTACAGTAAATATATATGCTGATTTTAAGCTTGGTGCATCAAGAATGTACTTGAGTTATGATGCCGATATGCTTGAATATGTAAGCGGTGCTGATGCCGGTGGTGCAGGAAGTGTCAATTGGCTGGATACAGGTGATAATCCTGTTAGTAAAACTATTAATTTTAAGATTATAGCTTCTGGTTCTTCTTCAGTGAGTGTAATAGGTTCATCTTATGTTGTTGGACTTGATGAATATTCGGATGAAAAGATTCAGGTAACAGGCTCTTCCGGAACTGTTTCAGGAAAGACAGGCGGTAATTCCGGCAATGATGATAATGGTGGCAATTCCGGCAGTGACGATAACGGTGGCAATCAGGGAGAAGATGATAATAACGGCGGTGAAAGCTATTCGTCAGATAATTATCTTTCATCACTTGAAATAAGTCCGGGAAGTCTTTCTCCGGCATTTTCAGTCGGAAGAACATCTTATTCGGTTTCAGTCGCAGATGATGTTACTAAGCTTATTGTAAGTGCCGATACAAGAGATGGTAATGCCAATGTGAGAATTTCAGATACAAGTCTTTCAGCCGGTCAAAATACGATTTACATAACCGTTACAGCCGAGAATGGCGATGAGAGAACTTATACATTGAATGTAACAAGAGGTGGGACCCAGGAGTCATCATCTGATTCGGAAAACAGCTCAAATCAGCAGAATGAACCACAATATACAAAAGTGACAATGAACGGAACTGATTTTGTTATTTCTGATGATTTTGGTGCATATCCACTTCCTGATGGATTTGAAGAGACAGAGATTGATTATAACGGAACAAAAGTTAAGGCGGCTAAAGGTTATGCTGGAAAAGTTACTATAATGTATCTTGATGGTGCTTTTCCTGAGAAATCAGGATATTACATTTATGACAGCGTCACAAAGACATTTTCAAAATATATCCAGATTGCACAGCCTTCAATATCATATGTGATATTAAATATCACATCTTCAATGGAAATACCGGCAGGATATAAACTTAGTGAAGAACAGATAAACGGTATGGATGTGATAGTGCTTAAAGGAAGCAGTGACCAATACTGCCTGTTTTACGGAGTGAGCAGTGACGGTGTGACAGGCTGGTATTGTTATGATTATAAATATCAGACAATCCAGAGATTTTTTGCACTTCCGGATTCTGTAAAAACTGTTGCCGGTGTATCTGAAAATGTGTCAGGCGGCACGTTTTCATCAGGTACTTTTATCTGGAAGATTATAAGTGCGGTATGTGCTGTTGCTGCAGTGGCGGCTGTAATCTGTGCAGGTGTATTTGCTTCCAAATCATCTAAAAATAAAAAAATTGCAAAGAGAGCTTGTCGGAAACCAGTTTGATGAAGATGAATTTGTGATGAAAATGAACTTGAAGATGATGAAGATGATGAAGAAGATATGCCTGATTCTGACAATGACAGCATTGTCATAGATGACGATACTGTTGAGACGCTGGATATTACAGAGGTTATGGATTCGGATGATGATAAATAACTGACATAATAAGTTTAACGATTTTACTTGAAATAATTTAATAAATGAAGTAATATTATATTATTAAAAATCTTGAAACTAAAACTAAGGAGATTCACGTTATGTTTGGACAATTATTTGGAAAATATCTTGTAAAAGAAAATATTCTGGATGAAGAGACACTCAATAAGATTTTAAGTGCACAGTTACAGATAAGAGTTAAGCTCGGAGTTATAGCTGTTGCTGACAAGCTTCTTACAACTGAGCAGGCAGATGAGATTAACAGAATCCAGCAGCAGGAAGATAAGAGATTTGGTGACATTGCTATCGAAAAAGGATGGCTTACAGATGCACAGATATCTGAACTTCTTGAAAAACAGGGTAATCCATATATGCAGTTTTTACAGGTCCTTGTTGAAAACAGCAGCATTAAGATATCTAAGATTGATGGATATATTGATGATTTCCAGAAAGAACTTGGACTTAATGATGAACAGATGGCTGCACTTAAAAAAGATGATGTTGATGGCGTTGTAGGTGCATTTACAAAGGATGCACAGGGTTATGCGGCTAAGATTGCAAGCCTTGTATTAAGAAATATAACAAGATTTGTAAGTAATAATTATTACATTGATAATATGAAAAAGATTGACCACCTTGATTACAGATGTATGGCAGCCCAGAAGAGCGAAGGTGCACATGATTTCTGCATTGGTTTTGCGATGAAAGATATCAATGAAACATTTATTAAGGTTGCAGAAGGATATACAGGTGAGCAGTTTAATATGACAGGTGTTGAGGTAAGCGATGCAGTGGGAGAATTTGTCAACTGTATAAGTGGTCTTTTTGCTACAGCAATGGCAAAGGATGGCATGGAATTAGAGATTCTGCCACAGGTTGCATATGAGAATCAGGTTGCCAAGGGTGAAGCATATGTTATGCCTATATTTATTGATGGTGAGGAGCTTGATTTGTATGTTGCAATTGACAGCAATGCACAGCCGGGCAGCATGCCTATCATTGGAAAGATGAGGGTAAACCAGACGCAGTCAGATATAAAAGATGCAAAGAGGGCACTGTAGTTATTGTTGATGACTCAGGTATGTCAAGAAAGATGCTTAGAAATATTCTTGAAGGGGCAGGATTTGCAGTTGTTGGCGAAGCTTCTGACGGAATAGAAGGTGTTCTTGCATACAAGCAGTTCAGTCCGGATGTAATTACACTTGATATTACAATGCCTAATATGGATGGTACGGAAGCATTAAAGCAGATAAAAGATTATGATGAAGATGCAAAGGCGGTTATGATTACAGCAGCCGGCCAGCAGAATAAAGTCATAGAAGCATTAAAGATTGGTGCAGAGAAGTTTATAACAAAGCCTTTTGATAAAGAAGAAGTTGTTAAAGCGGTTACAGAACTTGCAGCAGAATAATAATAAATAACAATGAGCTGTTCGCTTGTATCATTAAGATTTGGCGTGACAGCTCTATTATTTTGTGCATAATATTATGTATGAATGACAGATATATTAATGATTTATGAAAATTATAAAAGCAATACAATAAAGATGATATATTCGTATGAAGAATTAAAAGAGAATTTATAAATTACAAAAAATTACAAAAAAAAATAAAAAAAGTGTTGACAGATGTCACATATAATGATATTATAACTAAGCGTTGTGAGTGCAACGGCAAAACAAAATAAGCAGTCGTGGCGGAATTGGCATACGCGCTAGACTAAGGATCTAGTCCATATTGCTTGGGTGCGGGTTCAAGTCCCGCCGACTGCACTGAGTAAGAACGGTAGAGCATTTTGCTTTACCGTTCTTTTCATATATACAAATAATAATGTGTATATAATAATCCGGTATAAAAACATTTTTTAAAAAATAGTAGACAAAACACAAATTATAGTGTAATATATCATTTGTTGTTACGAAACAGCTTAAACAAAGGTTTTGCTGTGAAACAATTTAATGAGCAGTCGTGGCGGAATTGGCATACGCGCTAGACTAAGGATCTAGTCCATATTGCTTGGGTGCGGGTTCAAGTCCCGCCGACTGCACTACTGTGAGAAGCGGTGAAGCATTTTGCTTTTGCGCTTTTACTATAGGAAATCCTATAAAAGAAAAACGCTCCGCGGGGATGCGACCCATGTGGAGATGAAGATGCACTTGTGTGCCCACATGGGCGTGCAAAGAGTCACAAAGTGACTCTTTGTTCATTGTAGGTGGCTTGGCCGGAATTCATGAGAGCATGGTAAAACTGGTGAATGCCGCGAATTAAAAAGGAGGCTATATGAAGAAAGTTTTAACGATTGCCGGAAGTGATTGCAGCGGTGGTGCCGGAATACAGGCTGATTTAAAGACTATGATGGCACATAAAGTCTATGGGATGAGTGCCATTACGTCACTCACAGCACAAAATACTACAGGCGTATATGGAATAAGTGATGTGACACCTGATTTTCTTGCAAATGAACTTGAATGTATATTTGATGATATATTTCCTGATGCAGTAAAAATCGGAATGGTATCCAATTCAGCACTTATAAGGACTATTGCCGATAAATTAAAAAAATACAAACCGAAAAATATCGTTTTGGACCCGGTTATGGTTTCAACAAGCGGGTCAAGACTTTTGGAAGAAGAGGCAAGTGCATCATTGATTAACATTCTTATGCCGCTTGCAGATATAATTACGCCAAATATACCTGAGGCTGAGGTTTTATCATCAATGAAAATAAGCAAGTCAGAAGATATGGTGGAAGCTGCTAAAGTTATAAGCGATAAGCTTGATGGCAGGACAGCGGTGCTGGTAAAAGGCGGACATGATCTTAATACGGCGAATGATCTGCTTTATTGTGACGAAAGAGCAGTCTGGTTTGAGGGTGAGAGAATAAATAATGATAATACTCATGGAACGGGCTGCACATTGTCGTCTGCGATAGCATGTAATCTTGCAATGGAAAATGATATGGCATCTGCTGTAGAAAATGCAAAGAAATATATATCAGGTGCTTTAAAGGACGGACTTAATCTTGGAAAAGGCAGCGGACCTTTAAATCATGCTTTCTGGCTTGATATCAACAGATAATAAAAAACAGAGGAAAATAATATGGATAGTTTTATATACAGCATTAATTCAACTGTTCCAATATTTCTTGTCATGATACTTGGATGGGTTATAAAACAGCTTGGTATAATTGATGACAATTTTGCTTCTAAAGCAAATAAATATGTATTTAAGGTGGCACTTCCGGTGCTTTTATTCCGTGATTTGTCAGCTACGGATTTTAAAAGCCAGTTTGATGCAAAGTTTGTGATTTACTGTATGGTGGTTACAATTCTTATGTTTTCAATAATATGGATTTTAACAGAGATTTTTATGAAAGATGAATCTATGAAGGGGGCATTTGTTCAGGCATCATTTCGAAGCAGTGCGGCAATTCTTGGCATGGCTTTCATACAGAGCATGTATTCAAGCACAGGAATGGCACCTCTTATGATTGTTGCTGCCGTGCCGCTGTTTAATATATTTTCTGTTATTGTTCTTACATTTAAAGCAGTACCAGAGAATGCAGATGGCAAAGCAGCTGAAAAAGATAGTGCATCAAATATAAAGAAAGCATGTATTAATATAGCCAGAAATCCGATTATTATCGGTATTGTACTTGGATTTCTTGCGTCGGTTGCAGGGCTTAAACAGCCGGTTATCATGCAGAAGACGATTCAGTCGGTTGCCCAGACAGCGACCCCGGTTGCTTTAATATGTATCGGTGCCGGATTTGAGGGCAGCAAGGCTATAAAGAAGATAAAACCTACGCTTATAGCAACATTTATCAAATTGGTAGGAATAGCGGTACTATACCGGTGGCAGTTATGATGGGATTCGAAATCAGGAACTTGCAATTCTATATAATGACTGCCTCTCCATCAACAGTAACATGTTATATAATGGCAAAAGAATATGGATAATGATGGTGTTCTTTCTTCAAGCATTATTGTTCTTACAACGCTTCTTTCAAGCATAACATTGACAGGGTGGATTTTTGTGCTTAGGGAGTTTGGGCTTGATTTAGAGAGGAAAGGACATGTTATAATTATCGCTAGTTTAAAAACAGAAGGAGGAATTGTCGTGAAGCATATTAAGACAATCAGCAATCGTGTATTAAAAGATACAATGAAGCATGGCGGATGTGGCGAATGTCAGACATCATGCCAGTCAGCATGTAAGACATCATGTACAGTCGGCAACCAGAGCTGTGAGAATAAGAATAACTAAGTAACAGTTGTTGTGTTACAGCAGTAATCAGTAGAAAAGGAGGCGTGTTAAGCATTTTCGACACGCTCTTATTCTTTAAAAAATTTGGACAGGAACGGAGAACAAATGGTACACCAGTATAAAAATAACGGATATAATATTGTTCTTGATGTAAACAGTGGTTCGGTTCATGTTGTAGATGATATGGTATACGATATTATTGAACAGTATGAGAACCATTCACTGGATGAAATCATAGAACTTCTGGAGAATAAGTATCCTGAAAGTGATGTGCGTGAAGCATATAATGAGATAGAGCAGTTAAAAGAAGATGGACAGCTCTTTACAGAAGATATTTATGAACCATATATAGATTCATTTAAGGACAGACCTACAGTTGTAAAGGCATTATGTCTGCACATTGCACATGACTGTAATCTTGCCTGTAAGTATTGTTTTGCCGAAGAGGGAGAATATCATGGAAGAAGAGCTATGATGAGCTTTGAAGTCGGCAAGAAAGCACTTGACTTTTTAGTTGCTAATTCGGGTTCAAGACGCAATCTTGAAGTTGATTTCTTTGGCGGCGAGCCTACAATGAACTTTGAGGTTGTAAAGCAGCTTGTAGAGTATGGAAGAAGTCTTGAAGAGGCTAATAATAAAAAGTTCAGATTTACGCTTACAACTAATGGAATTCTTCTTGATGATGATATTCTTGAATTTGCCAATAAAGAGATGGGAAATATTGTTTTAAGTATTGACGGACGTAAGGAAATTAATGATTTAATGCGCCCTACAAGAAACGGACATGGCAGTTCATATGATATTATAATGCCTAAGTTTAAGAAGGTAGCAGAGAGCAGAAACCAGAATAATTATTATGTAAGAGGTACATTTACACACAATAATCTTGATTTTGCAAATGATGTTCTTCATCTTGCTGATGAAGGATTTGAACAGATTTCGGTGGAGCCTGTTGTAGCACAGCCTACAGATGATTATGCGATAAGACCGGAAGATGTACCTTTTATATGTGAACAGTACGATTTACTTGCAAAAGAGCTTGTAAAAGCGTAAAAAGGCCGTAACGGATTTAACTTTTTCCATTTTATGATAGACTTAAACGGCGGACCATGTGTTGCAAAAAGACTTTCAGGATGTGGTTCAGGATGCGAATATCTTGCGGTGACTCCATGGGGCGATTTTTATCCATGTCATCAGTTTGTAGGAAATGAAGATTTCCTTATGGGTAATGTGGATGATGGTATTACCAGAACAGATATACGCGATATGTTTAAGAATAGTAATGTTTATTCTAAGGAAAAGTGTAAGAATTGTTTCGCTAAGTTTTATTGTAGTGGTGGGTGTGCTGCAAATTCTTACAATTTCCATGGGAATATTAACGATGCATATGACATCGGCTGTGACTTACAGAGAAAAAGAATTGAGTGTGCTATTATGATTAAAGCAGCACTCGCAAATGACTAAAAAAGAAGGGAGTTTTACTAAAAAAATGAAGTACAGCAAAGCTAAAAAAATAGTGTATTCAATTGTGATACTCGCTATGATTATCGGCTTTACACTGATTTCTGTTTTCGGTATTGACGAAAATGGTTCAGGAAGTGCCAAAGATATTAATCTTGGACTTGACCTTGCCGGTGGTGTAAGTATTACTTATGAAATACAGGAGGACAATCCAAGCAGTCAGGATATCAAAGATACAATCGCAAAGCTTGAAAAACGTGTGGAGGGTAAGAGTACAGAATCACAGGTTTACGAAGCAGGCGACAAGAGAATAACAGTTGAGATTCCTGGTGTTACAGATGCTAATGCAATTCTTGAAGAGCTCGGTACACCTGGTTCTTTGGAATTTCTTGATAGTACAGGATATACAGCATGGTCAAAGGGAGAGGAATATACGCCACTCCTTACAGGTTCTGATGTAAAGGGAGCACAGGCTTATACAGATACAAGCTCATCATCATCAACATCATTTGGTGTTCAGCTTACATTTACTGATGATGGAGCAGCAAAGTTTGAACAGGCAACAAGAGATAACCTTAATAAGATTATCTATATTGTTTATGATGGACAGGTAATAAGCTATCCGACAGTTGAGTCTGTAATTTCAGGCGGAACAGCTTCTATTACAAATATGGAATCATTTGAATCAGCTGATAATCTTGCAGTATTCATAAGAATAGGTTCAATTCCTCTTACACTTAACA
>SCPN01000606.1_pt1 | contig 22132 bp, 37 predicted proteins | sample 6106831 | NCBI WGS metagenome assembly SCPN01 (sample SAMN10720447, study PRJNA508395) | human gut metagenome | isolation source: Participant 1, 0 month
ATACAGCACCTGTTAGAATTATCAATGGTGTTCTTCCTGGATATGAGACAAGATTGAGGCAGGAAAAACAGGTTTTCAAAGTATTCTGACTTTTCTATAGTGGATTTTATACAGGAACTTGACACGATATTTCATACTCAAATATATGAAAAGCAGCAGACCCTTACAATCATAAAAGAAAATATTCAGCATGAGTGGGTGAATGCGGATCAGGTTCACCTGATGCAGATTTTCAGCAACCTGCTTTCCAATGCAGTGAAGTATACCCAGGAAGGTGGGGGAAATTCAGTTCTTTGTAGAAGAATGTGAGACAAAGTCATCTGTCTATGCAAAGTACCGTTTCTTAGTTAGCGATAATGGCATGGGAATGTCAGCAGATTTCCAAAATACAATTTTTGATGCGTTTACCACGGTTCCCTTACAAATAAAATACAGGGAACCGGACTTGGAATGGCGATTACTAAGAATCTGGTTGAGGCAATGGGAGGTACCATTGATGTGGAGAGTGAATTGGGACAGGGAAGCTGTTTTGAGGTTCTCTTGGATCTGAAAATTGCAGAGGATAGAACGGTTGCCCTGGCGGCACAAGAAGAAACAGATGAGCAGGATGGTAATATCCTGCAGGATATTCCACAATTACGAAGGATACAGAGGATAATGGTTGAACGCGGAGATCCTGATAGATGTTAAAAATTGAAGGTGCGGAATGTACCATCTGTGAAAACGGTGAAGAGATTTTGAAAGCATTTGAACAGTCTGCTCCAGGTGATTATGACATGATCCTGATGGATGTGCAGATGCCTGTTATGAATGGTTATGATGCAACGAAGGCAATCCGCAGAAGCTCCCATGAAGTAGCAAAGAAAATTCCAATCATTGCAATGTCTGCCAATGCATTCTCAGGAGGACGTTCAGCATTCTCTGGCAGCCGGTATGAATGCACATATGTTTCAAAACCGGTTGAGATGAAGGTGCTTGAAAAGACGATCAGAAGCATAAAATCTGTAAAGTGGGGGTACCGAACCGCAGGTCACTGAACAGTAACAAATGGATTTGATGCGGCAGTGCAATTTTATTAAACCAGGAGGTTGACAAGGAGATTTAATATGATTTCGAGAGCAAAGAAATATGTGGCAGTGTTACTGGCTTTTGTATGCGTGTGTATGATATTTTCTCCCCAGACCGCATATGCAGCCGAGGACAGTTCGCAGCATGAAACTGTCAAAGTCGCGGTTTTCTGCCCATGGATGGTTATCATGTGATGGATGAAGAAGGCAACCGCAGTGGGTATGGTTATGATTTTCTTCGGCTGATGGCCCGTTATTGGGATGTAGATTACGAATATGTCGGATATGATAAGAGCTGGGATGATATGCAGCAGATGCTTGAAGATGGCGAGATTGACATGGTAACATCTGCCCGCAAAACACCGGACAGAGAAGAAAAGTTTGATTTTTCACGTCCAATCGGAACCAATTATGGGATGCTGACCGTCCGCAGTGACAACAGCACGATTGGAACAATTACAACACAACGGTATGCGTGTAGTAACTGGCGCTTTTGAACCCGGAATGAAGAGTTTGCGGATTTTGCAGACAACAAAGGATTTACATATGTTCCATCTTATTTTGATACACCACAGAAATGGATGACCCTTCAGAGCGAAAAAAGTTGATGCGATTGTTACCAGTTCTCTGAGAAAAACAAACAATGAGCGAATCGTGGAGAAATTTGGCAGCAGCGATTTCTATGTCATTGTTAAAAAGGGCAATACAGAATTGCTGAATGAGGATCAATTATGCGATCGATCAGATGAATGCGGTTGAGGGTGACTGGAAAACGACGCTTTACAATAAAATTAGAAAGCATAGAAACTAAGAATCTGGAATATACGGAGAGAAAAAAGTATTATTGCACAATATTCCAAGGACAACCCGATTCGTGTTCTGTGTGATCCGACCCGTTATCCATATTCTTATAATGAAAATGGTGAAAGGATGAATTATCCCGGATTACTTCGGAAAATTACAGAACTATGCAGGATTTCCTATGAGTTTCTTACACCTATGCATACAGAGATGAGTATATTGCTTATATCAAATAAAGGAAACCACAGATATGAGCATCGATGCACGCCTGGAAACAGATAACTATGCTGAGACGAAAAAGGGGGATTACTGCACCTTTCATTACGATGCAGCTGGCAAGGGTGACGGCGTGACTTTGATGGGAAAATTAATGTTGTTACTACTGTTGACCAGACAGTATCAAATTCAATTGAAGATGCAATGGCCCGGTGCAGAAAAACTGATGTGCAGGTACCGGAAGGAAATGATGGAAGCTGTCCGTAAGGAGTAAAGCAGATGCTGCCTTCGTCTACTATTACATGGCACAGGCGTTTGTGAACAGTGACACTACAGGCACCATGACATATATACTCTGCTGGAACAGCTACATTCACCTACCGCATGGTAATTTCATCAACTGAGAACCATGCGCTGGCTGGTATTCTGACGAAAGCAATGTATGCCATGCCCCAAAATCTTGTTGAAGATCTTGCAGGCTGTTATACCACATACAAAGCAACAGAGCTGACATTTGTTGACTGGATCCGTCTGCATCCTGTTGTTACTGTTTTGGTTCTTCTTATTTTTGGATGGCTGCTGACTGCTATGGCTGTGACAATGGTGCGTCTCAGTGCAAGAAAAAAAGCTCAGAAGGCGGCCCAGGAGAAAGCTGAGGAAATGGCGGAACTGGCAGAGCAGGCACATGGAGGTTGTAGATAACGCAAGTGATGAAAACAACGAAAATACAAGGAGAAAGGCAACTGTTGTACCTATTAAAATAGAATATGTGTGAGAGGACAAGCCTTTCAGTAATGTAGACGTTCAGAAATGAGCGTCTATTTTTATACCCAAAATGAAAGGAGCATTAGATTTATGAAAAAGACATGGAAACGATTGTGTACGGGCTTCTTAGCTCTTGCAACTGTCGTTACTGCTTTACCGACTACACCCGTTCATGCAGAAAGCAAGCAATACTGGACAGAAAGTGCCGAGCGTGTCGGTATCATTGAAAAAGTAATGAATGACGGTTCTATCGGTTCGACATTCAATGAGGGCTATATGAAAGTCGAGGGCGAAACTGCCTATTGTATTGACATCAATACAGATTTTAAGAATGGCTACAAGACCAGAGCTGACGCAAGCTCACGCATGAGTGCAGACCAGATTTCAGATGTGGCGTTATCCTTAGAGTATGTCAAACAGTATGGCGAAGCTCACAAGGAATTGAACTACAAACAAGTCTATCTGTTGGAACAATGTGTAGTCTGGCAGAGATTGAGCGTACATCTTGGCTGGCAATGTGATAACGTGCGAGCTTCTTATAATGAAATTCCAAAGGCTACGCAGGACGAAGTTTTCTCTGGTGCAAAAGCCTTTGTCAAAGAGAATAAAGGACGCTATGAATGTGGCGGTTATATCTACTCTGGCGAGGGGCAGGAATTAGGGCAATTCTGGGCGAAACTGAATGTTGGAAATGCGAAACTGCAAAAGACTTCCAGTAATACCAGCATTACAGACGGTAACGGGAATTACTCTGTTGCTGGTGCAACATACGGTGTCTTTTCTGATAAGGACTGCACGAAACAGCTTGCCACCCTTACGACTGATGAAAACGGAAATACAGATGTTGCAGAGGTAACGGCTGGCACAGTCTATATCAAGGAATTATCCGCACCAGCAGGATATAAAGTGGATAAAACAATCTATTCATTGACAATCAAAGCTGGCGAAACAGCAACCTTGAAAGTATCAGATACACCAAAAGTAACAGACACTTTGATTGAGCTTTTCAAAATAGATATGGAAACACAGAAAGACAATCCGCAGGGGAACGCTTCTTTAGCAGGTGCGGAATTTACATGGAAGTATTATGCTGGCTTCTATAATAAAGACAATCTCCCTGCCGAAGCTAATCGTACATGGGTTACAAAGACAATCGCTGAAACAGACAGCGACGGGACAACTCACTACATCACAAAATTAGCGGACGCATACAAGGTGTCTGGCGACAGCTTCTATATGCAGGAGGGCAAAGCCGTTCTTCCACTTGGGACACTAACCGTTGAGGAAACAAAAGCTCCAAACGGCTACTTGTTAGACGGTGCATATATGCAGGCTGGCGATAAGTCCGAACAGATTAAGGGCTTATATGTAACACAGATTACCGAGGACGGCGACCTTGCCGTACTATCTGGAAGTAACCAGTTTTCCGTATCTGACAAGGTTATCCGTGGCGGTGTGAAAATTCAGAAACGAGATTTAGAAACGGGCAATACAAAGCCACAAGGAAGTGCTACCTTGAAAGATACTGCTTTTGACATCATTTCCTTAAATGAAAATGCGGTATTGGTTGAGGGTAAGCTCTATAAGAAAAATGAAGTGGTAAAGACAATTCGTACAGATATTGAGGGTATCGCTTCTACTTCTTCCGACCTTTTACCTTATGGAAAATTCCGTATCGTTGAAAGTGAAGCTCCCAACGGTTACTTAACTGACGGTGCAAAACCGATTGATTTTACAATCACAGAAAATGGAAAAATCGTGGACTTAACCGACGAAGCCCATTCTATCTACAATCAGATTAAGCGTGGAGATATTGAGGGTGTAAAAATCGGTGCAGGCACACACAAGCGTCTTGCTGATGTTCCCTTTAGGATCACAAGCAAGACGACAGGCGAAAATCATGTTGTGGTAACTGATGATAACGGGCAATTCTCCACTTCTGCTGACTGGGCTTCACATAAGCACAATACAAACGCAGGAAAGACCAGCGAGGACGGTGTGTGGTTTGGAACTTCTGAACCAGACGACAGCAAGGGTGCATTACCTTATGATACCTATATCATTGAAGAATTACGCTCTGATAGTAACAAAGGCTTTGAACTTATCCCACCTTTTGAAATCGTGGTATCAAGAAATAACCTTGTGGTTGATTTAGGAACGCTGACTGATGAATACGAAAAAAAAATCTCTATTTATACCACAGCGGCCAGTAAGGACGGCAAAAAGACTATCCTTGCAGGAAAAGAGGTAACAATCGTTGATACTGTCAAATTAGACGGACTTACAAAAGGCACAAAGTATCAGCTCAAAGGCTGGCAGATGTTAAAAGAAGAAAATACAGAGCTTATCATTGACGGAAAACGTGTGGAAAATGACTATACTTTTGTCGCTGATGATAAAGAAATGAAAGTAGAAATTTCTTATACATTCAATGCGTCTGCTTTAGGTGGCAAAAACCTTGTTACTTTTGAAGAATTGTATGATTTCAGCAATCCAGACGAACCCGTGAAAGTTGCAGAACACAAGGACATTGAGGACGACGGGCAAACCGTACTTATCACAGAGCGTATCATCAAAATACATACGACTGCTACGGATAAGGACGGCAACAAAGAGATTGAAGCTGGAAAAGAGGTAACAATCATTGATACCGTAACTTTAGAGGGCTTAGAAGTCGGTACACAGTACAAACTTGTGGGCTGGCAGATGTTGAAAGAAGAAAACGCCGAGCTTCTTATCAATGGAAAACGTGTGGAAAGTGATTATACCTTTACTGCTGACAGCGAAACTATGAAAGTGGAAGTTGCCTTTACCTTTGACGCTACTTCTCTTGACGGCAAACAGCTTGTAACTTTTGAAGAATTGTACGATTTAAGCAATCCAGACGAGCCGAAGAAAGTTACCGAGCATAAGGACATTGAGGACAAGGGACAGACGATTACCTTTAAGGAAAAACCAGAAGTCCCAGAAGAACCCGAAACACCACAGACACCAGAAAAGCCTAGCAGACCGAGCGACAGTCCCAAAACGGGCGATAACACAAACCTTTACGGACTGCTTGCACTTCTTTTGACCTCTGGTGCTGGACTGGCAGGTATCTTCTTCTACAAACGCCGTAAAATGAAGAAATCATAAGGCGGTAACGGTATGAGGAAAGAAAAATCACGCTCTCCGCCGAAGCTGTCAAACGGCAGACTTTTGCTTATTCTGGCTTGTCTGCTTACGACCTGCAAGAACACGGATAGTCAAGGGTGCGAAGCATTGATTTTACCCTTTACTATCTGTGGGATTGCTGGTACTTCCCAAACTGCCAGAATAAGAAATCACAATCAATTTATCAAAAATAGAAAGAAACGAGGTAAAACAATATGGAAATGAAATATGTCGTGCCAGATATGGCACAGTCTTTTGGAACTCTTGAATTTGCAGGCGAAAGCGACCATGTTTTTGACAGAGATAAAGATAACCGTAGAGTTTTCGCAAGAAGAAGCTACAACCTTTATTCAGATGTGCAGAGAGGGGAAAATGTTGTCGTGGAAATTCCCGTGCAGGCTGGCGAAAAGAAGTTCAAGTATGAGCAGAAAGTAAAACTTGTCAATCCGAAGTTATATGGCAGAGGTTACGCAATCGGGGATATGGGACATACCGATTATGTGTTGCTTGCTGATGATATTGTAGCAGTTGAAGAAAAGTAAAGGAGTGAAGAATTTATGAGATTATCAAACGGGTTTGTTATTGACAAAGAGAAAACATTTGGAGAATTAAAATTTACAGCGGTGCGTGATGTGTTCTTGCAGAATGAGGACGGGACACCGAGTACCCAGCTTAAAAAGCGTATCTATGATTTGAAGTGCAGTCTGCATGGTGGAATTATCCCCGTGTCTGTACCGCCAGAAGTACCGTTAAGGGAATTTCCGTACAATGCAGTTGTGGAGCTTGTCAATCCAGTAGCCGATACGGTATCACGAAAGACTTATACGGGTGCAGATGTGGACTGGTATGTAAAGGCAGAGAATATTGTGTTGAAAAATAAAGGCAATCAGAACGCAGGCAGTCCACAGAACCATACACCGCAGGGACAGCCGAAAAAATAGGCTTACTGAATAGATTTTCATTGTAGCGGATATATGGAACTGTTATAATATGGGTATGAAGAAACGGACAAATAATAAGGTGTAAAGGAGACCAGCTATGAAAGATAAAAACATTTTAATTTGTGTGGGAATAATTATTTATATTGCTATGTCTGGAATTGATAGATTTGTTTATCATATACCTAATATTATTTATATACCAGTTGCAATTCTTGGTATTGCTTTAATTTTAATTGGCTTTTTCAAAGATAAATTTAAACAAGAAAATTTCGATTTATAGAACTGAAAATTAAAGATTTAGAAAAGGTGGTAAATATGATAGGGCTAATACTAGGTAATATAATGGTGGTTTTAGGGGTATTCAGTATTATCAAAGGTAAATTGCCCCTTATCAAAAGATATAATGGGGTAAAAAACATAAAGCTACATTCAAGAATTGAGGGAACAGCTATATTATTAGTAGGAATTATGCTGATTTTTCAATGTTTTATATCACTAGGAAATGTTGAAATAGTTATCATTATTTTATCAATTTGTATTTTTTCGTTGATACTAGAAATTGCATTAAAAGTAATATAAAATTCCCATTTGCAAAACTTCATATCCATACACACAAAGCAGTTAGTCTTAGGATTGACTGCTTTTTTCGTACCCAGAAAGGAGTGATTGATTTATGCGTAAGATTTGGAATAAAGGACACCGTATCAGAGCCAGCGACAAGCACCTTGTCTACCACTTTTCCATAGGGACGCTTCTGTTTGTATTCGTGGCGGTTCTTTCTGCTACTGAATATCAAACAGCTCATGTGTACCGATTGGGAGCATTTCAGCTTGTTAGAAAACGGCTTGACGCTCTCCCCTTACAACTTCATAACCATATTGATAGCGACGGGTGTTTGTGCATTGGTCGCTTTTCTATATTACCGCTTCTGTTACGACAGTTTCAAGAAGCTCCTGCACCGTCAAAAGCTGGCAAGAATGATACTGGAAAATAAGTGGTATGAAGCCGATACCGTACAAGACAGCGGTTTTTTTACTGACCTGCAAAGCAGATCAAGGGAAAAAATCGTCTGGTTTCCAAAGATTTATTATCAAATGGAAAAGGGACTGCTTCATATCCGCTGTGAAATTACGCTGGGAAAATATCAAGACCAGCTTTTACGGTTAGAGGATAAATTGGAAAGTGGCTTGTATTGTGAGCTGACCGACAAGACCCTGCATGACGGCTATATCGAATATACCCTGCTTTATGATATGATAGCGAACCGTATTACCATTGATGAAGTACGGGCAGAAAACGGCAGTCTTAGGCTGATGAAAAATCTTGTCTGGGAATATGACGCACTCCCTCACGCTCTTATCGCTGGTGGGACGGGTGGCGGTAAAACTTATTTTCTGCTGACGCTCATTGAAGCCCTACTGCATACCAACGCTGTCCTTTACGTCTTAGACCCGAAAAATGCGGACTTAGCAGACTTGGGGACAGTTATGGGAAATGTGTATCACACCAAAGAAGAAATGATTGATTGCGTCAATGCCTTTTATGAGGGCATGGTACAGCGAAGCGAGGAAATGAAGCGACACCCGAACTATAAGACGGGCGAAAACTACGCCTATTTGGGACTGCCACCCTGCTTTCTTATCTTTGATGAATATGTGGCATTTTTTGAAATGCTGGGGACAAAAGAAAGCGTGAGCCTACTTAGCCAGTTAAAGAAAATCGTCATGTTAGGACGACAAGCAGGTTATTTCCTTATCGTTGCCTGTCAGCGTCCAGACGCAAAATATTTCTCGGACGGTATCAGAGATAACTTCAATTTCCGTGTGGGATTGGGGCGTATCAGCGAATTAGGTTACGGTATGCTGTTCGGTTCAGATGTGAAAAAGCAGTTTTTTCAGAAGCGTATCAAGGGGCGTGGCTATTGTGATGTGGGAACAAGTGTTATAAGTGAATTTTACACGCCTTTAGTCCCGAAAGGACATGATTTTCTACAAGAAATCGGCAGGCTGGAAGAAAAAAGGACTGCAAGCAACGAAAGCTGACAGTCCTACTTCAATTTCAATATGTCGTTTGGGGAACATTCCAGAAAATCACAGAGCTTTGCAAGGATTGTAAGGTCAATTCTGGAAACTTTGTTCTTGCAATAGTTATTAAGCTGTGTCCGCTGTAATTTACACGCTTCACAGACTTTGTTTTTGCTGATATTCTTCTCTTTCAAAAGATTTTCTAAATCAATATATACCTGCATACGCTGTACCTCGTCTTTTCTTTGAATTATAAGATACAACTGTATTGATAAATAAGATGTATTACCGTAGACTGTATTATAATACACCCTACAAGAAAGGACAGTAACAGTATGTGCAAAAAGAGAAAAATAATAACAATCACGGTACTTTTTGTGCTGGGAGTGGCGGTTTCCTATCTGCAATGGGGACGTGAGATTGATGTAGTAGGAAGTATGGGGACTTCATCAGAAAATTTCCATGAAGAACACGTTACCTTTACGCTCAACCGTCTTATCATTACAGATAAAGAAAAGTGTGCAGAGGAAATCATCAAAAAATGCAGGGAGAATGATTTTGCTTCTACTCTGTTCAGCTATGATGTGGCAAAGCCCAACGCTTTATATGGTACGGTGTACCGTTCCCGTTTTTCCATGAAAGGACAAAAGCCTTTGTTTCATTTCCGATATACACAGACAGCGGACACGTTTTGAAACATATGGAATATTAAAGGCAGGACGGGACGACGTGCGAAGGACGACGGATGGTGGCTGGATGGGTGCGCCAAGGTAAAACTCGGTATCTAACAGAGGGGTACGTTTGCAAATAGACAATAGACAAAAAACATAGGAAACATAAGGCTTCTGGCATGGTTTCCTAGTAAAAATCGGCTGTGAAGTCGCCTTAAAAAACTTCACACTTTACAGATTGGGGGTATGGTTCTGAATGAAGAACAATGGATAAAAGAATTACGGGAGAAACGGATTGCTTACGGTATCTCACAAGGCAGGCTGGCGGTGGAATGGAAATGGAATGGAACTGGTAAGCAGCTTTTGAAACTCTGCATAAAGAACTGGCAAGGTTCAATCCAGAAGCACCGCTTACCATGCTGTTTGATTATGTGAAAATTCGTTTTCCCACGCTGGATATACAGCACATCATCAAAGATATATTAAAACTGAATATCAATTATATGCTCCATGAAGATTACGGACATTACAGTTATACGGAGCATTATTCTTTAGGGGACATCTTTATCTATACGTCGGCTGACGAAGAAAAAGGGTGTCCTTTTAGAGTTAAAGGGGCGAGGTTGCCGACAGTTTGAAAGTTACTTGCTGGCACAGGAAAGAAGCTGGTACGACTTCTCATGGACGCACTCGTAGACGGAGTGATGAAGCGTATCGACCTTGCTATCAACGACCATATGGGCATTTTGGATATTCCAGAGCTTGCGGAAAAATGCAGGAAACGGGAATATATCGGAAAGTCCAGAAGTTACAAGTTTTACTTGTCGGGCGAGCTTATCAAGCATAGAGAGGACGACAGAGAATATATGGGGCGTACCCTTTATCTTGGTTCGCTGAAATCCGATGTGTATTTCTGTGTCTATGAAAAGGACTATGAGCAGTACGTCAAGCTCGGGATACCGCTGGAAGAAGCCGATATTATCAACCGTTTTGAGATACGGCTAAGGAATGAACGAGCCTATTATGCAGTACGAGATTTGCTGACGTATTATGACGCAGAACAGACCGCCTTTTCTATCATCAACCAGTATGTGCGGTTTGTTGATGAAGAACCCGACAAACGAAAAAAGCGACTGGAAACTCAATGACCGCTGGGCTTGGTTTATCGGCGATAACAGACAGAGCTTGAAGCTGACGACAAAGCCAGAGCCGTACACCTTAGACCGCACGTTGCGGTGGGTACAACGGCAGGTAGCACCGACCTTGAAAATGCTGAAAAAGATTGATAAGGGAAATGGTACAGATTACATGGAAACAATCGAACAGCAGGCAAAGCTCACAGAAAAGCATGAAATGATAATCAAACAGCAGACGACCCCTGCAAAAGATTTAGTAGAAAGTTAGGAGTGATAAAAATGTGGGTATTATTAAAAGATTTCCTGCTGGTATCTATGGGAATGGGTATCGGTGTAGTCTTGATGTGTATTTTGAATGTCGGCAAAGAAGCTGACTATGAAATGAAACAATTAAAAGAAAGCGAGGACAAATAACATGAATTTCGGGCAAAATTTGTATCAATGGTTTTTATCAAACGCACAGAGCTTAGTGCTTATGGCGATTGTGGTTATCGGTATCTACTTAGGGTTCAAGCGTGAGTTTTCCAAACTTATCGGCTCTTGGTAGTTGCCTTGATTGCTGTTGGCTTGGTGTTCAATGCTGGCGGTGTGAAAGATGTACTGTTAGAGCTGTTCAACAAGATTATCGGTGCATATGATAATGAGTATTACCAAATAATTGGGTAATCAGTCGTAGTGTAATTGTTGTATGTGGTGCGATTCTCATCCGCTATTTTCTAAGTAAGAGATAACTCCAGTTTTACGATTTCATATCCAATAACAAAGCATTTAGTCTTAGGGATTGAGGTGTTCTATTTTGAATGAGAGAGAAAAAATTATTCGTTTATGGTTTGATATGTGGTTGAAACAGCAAGACTTAGGAATGGATAAAATTTTTACAGAAGATGTTGTTTATACGGAAAGCTGGTGTCCTAAATATGAAAATCTTAAAACAGTAAAACATTGGTTTAATGAATGGAATACTCGTGGTAAAGTCATTATTTGGGATATTAAACAGTTCTTTCATAAAGAAAATCAAACTGTCGTAGAATGGTATTTTAAAAATGAAATGAATACGGGAAGCGTTGAAGAATTTGACGGTATTTCCTTAATTGAATGGACAGAAGATAACAAAATCAAATCATTAAAAGAATATGGTTGCAATCTGAATAACTATAATCCATATCAACACAGCGATAACCCTCAATTTAGAGATGAAAAAACAAACTGGTTTTAAAACTTAATCAAATTATATCCATATACATAAAGCAGTTAGTCTTAGGATTGACTGCTTTTTTCTTACCTAAAATCAGATTGGAGTGATGACATGAACGATATTTTTAAGGATATGCAGGCAAACGTCGGCTGTGAATACATTTCCGACCTGCCCTCTTACAAGCGTAAGGTGTGGCAGGAAATGAAACGACTGAACCCTGCCGACTATGAAGCAAAACAGTTAGAAGATTTTTCAAAGTATGTGTTTGGTATGTCGTACCAGACCTTACAAGATGTGATGAAACAACAGAAAGGACGTGAGGAACAATGCAGGAAACAAGGGTGCTGGTGGAAACGAAAGGAACAACTGGCGAAGAAACAATATCATACTGGTTTGAACTGCCGATAGATGTTGCCGAGTTTGAAGAAAAGTTAGGTGTCGGTGCAGAAAGTGGGGATTACCGCATTATCGAAAAGGTGTTGCCTTATGCTGATGAAGTCCACGAACATACAAGCGTGTACCAGCTCAACGAATTAGATTTTATGTACCGCCAGCTTTCAAGTGATATGCAGGAAGAATATGTATCACTACTTACGGTGTTTGAGAATTTAGAAGCACTTTATATTTGCAGGAACGTGATTACGATTTATCCCGACTGCAAAAGCATGATAGATGTTGCAAAGCAAAAGCTGATGAACGACCCGACGTTTAAACATTTATCCGAGGACTGTCAAGAATACTATTTTGACTTTGAAGCCTACGCTTCTCACTTGCAGGAACACGGGAAATTTTTAGTAACAGAACACGGTATCTTTGAACTGCCAGAGTAGGAAATGAGGGGTGCTTATGATTGATGATATGGCGGTTTATATTGCTAATCTTGGCAAATACAACGAGGGCTATTTAGTCGGTGCTTGGTTCACATTTCCCATTGACGAGGAAGATGTAAAAGAAAAAATCGGCTTGAATGAACAGTATGAGGAATACGCAATCCATGATACCGATAACTTCCCCATTGGCATAGGGGAATATGTTTCCATTGAAGAACTCAATGAGATGTATGAAATGATAGCGGAACTTCCCGACTATATCGTAGAATGTCTGGACGAATTTATCAGCCACTACGGGACGCTGGAAGAAGTCGTGGAACATAAGGACGATATTTACTATTATCCCGACTGTGAAACCATGACAGATGTTGCCTACTACTACATAGACGAATTGCAGGCACTTGGGGATATTCCACCCAGCTTACAGAATTACATTGACTATGAAGCCTACGGGCGAGATTTGGATATGGGCGGTTGCTTCATTGAAACAAGCCGAGGTATGTGCGAGATACCATATTAACGCTGGAAGATCAGCAACAAGCATTGTTGCTACTGACAGCGTATTTCTCTTTTAAGGGACAGTCTGAAAATGGCTGTCCTTTTCTATTTAGAAACTTATGAAAGGAGCTGAAAGAACTTGAAAAAGATTAAAAGCTACACGGGTATCTGGAACGTGGAAAAAGTCTTATATGCAATCAATGACTTTAACCTGCCTTTTCCCGTTACTTTTACACAGATTACATGGTTTGTGATTACGGAATTTCTCATCATTTTGTTTGGGGATATGCCCCCACTTTCCATGATTGAGGGAGCATTTCTCAAATACTTCGGTATTCCCGTTGCTCTCACTTGGTTTATGTCGCAGAAAACCTTTGACGGAAAGAAGCCGTACAGCTTTTTGAAATCACAGATAACCTATGCCCTGCGACCAAAAATCACTTATGCAGGAAAAGCCGTAAAACTGCATAAGCAGACCTTGAATGAAACAATCACGGCAGTAAGGAGTGTGAACTATGTTCCCGATAAAATATATTGACAATAACCTTGTCTGGAACAAGGACAATGAGGTGTTTGCCTATTATGAGCTGATACCATACAACTATTCTTTTCTATCCGCAGAGCAGAAATTTATCGTGCATGACAGCTTTCGACAGCTTATCGCACAGTCCCGTGAGGGTAAAATTCATGCCTTGCAGATTGCCACAGAAAGCTCAATCCGAAGTATGCAGGAGCAGTCAAAAAAGCTGGTAACTGGAAAATTAAAGGAAGTTGCCTATCAGAAGATAGACGAACAGACCGAAGCGTTAGTATCTATGATTGGGGATAATCAAGTGGACTACCGCTTTTTTCTTGGCTTTAAGCTCATGGTTACAGAAGAACAACTCAATCTGAAGAATATTAAAAAATCGGCATGGCTGACGTTCACGGAATTTCTCCATGAAGTGAACCACACGCTGATGAATGATTTTGTTTCCATGCCGAATGATGAAATCAACCGTTACATGAAAATGGAAAAGTTACTGGAAAATAAAATCTCCCGTCGTTTCAAGGTGCGTCGCTTGGAAATCCATGATTTTGGGTATCTCATGGAACATCTTTACGGCAGGGACGGTATTGCCTATGAAGATTATGAGTACCAGCTACCAAAGAAAAAATTGAACAAAGAAACGCTGATAAAATACTACGACCTTATCCGTCCGACAAGGTGTGTGATTGAGGAAAGCCAGCGGTATTTACGATTGGAACATGAGGACAAGGAAAGCTATGTATCCTACTTTACTGTCAATGCGATTGTAGGCGAGCTTGATTTTCCGTCGTCTGAAATCTTCTATTTCCAGCAACAGCAATTCACATTCCCCGTTGATACTTCTATGAATGTAGAAATCGTGGAGAACCGGAAAGCATTAACGACCGTCCGCAACAAGAAAAAAGAACTGAAAGACCTTGATAATCACGCCTATCAAGCAGGAAGTGAAACCAGCTCAAATGTGGTGGACGCATTAGACAGCGTGGACGAGCTGGAAACTGATTTAGACCAGACAAAAGAAAGTATGTATAAGTTAAGCTATGTCATACGGGTGTCTGCACCCGATCTTGACGAGCTGAAACGCCGTTGTGATGAAGTCAAGGACTTTTACGACGACCTCAATGTAAAGCTGGTGCGTCCTGCTGGGGATATGCTGGGGCTTCATTCTGAATTTTTACCAGCCAGCAAGCGATATATCAATGACTATGTGCAGTATGTAAAATCAGATTTCTCTGGCAGGGCTTGGTTTTGGTGCGACACAGCAGTTAGGAGAAACTACGGGTATCTATATGGGCTATTCTGTTGATACGGGAAGAAATGTGTACCTGCAACCGTCTTTAGCTTCGCAGGGAGTAAAGGAACGGTTACAAATGCCTTGCTTCTGCTTTTGTCGGTTCACTTGGCGGTGGGAAGTCATTCTGCAACAACCTTCTGGTGTACTACTCTGTTCTCTTTGGGGGACAAGCGGTTATCTTAGACCCCAAAATCAGAGCGTGGAAACTGGAAAGAAACGCTTCCAGAGATAGCCCATGAAATCAATATCGTAAACCTTACCAGCGACAAGGACAATGCAGGACTTCTTGACCCATTCGTGATTATGAAGAATGTAAAAGACGCTGAAAGTCTGGCAATCGACATCTTGACATTTCCTTAACGGGTATTTCCTCTAGGGACGGCGAAAAATTCCCCGTGTTACGAAAAGCGGTGCGAGCTGTTACCCAGAGTGAAAAAGAGGGCTGCTCCACGTTATAGAGGAGCTACGCCGTGAAGATACTGCTATCTCAAGAAATATCGCAGACCATATCGACAGCTTCACAGACTATGATTTTGCACACCTGCTGTTTTCGGACGGTACGGTAGAAAATGCTATCAGTCTGGATAACCAGCTCAATATCATTCAAGTAGCAGACTTAGTACTGCCAGATAAAGATACCACTTTTGAGGAATACACGACCATTGAATTGTTGTCGGTATCTATGCTGATTGTGATTAGTACCTTTGCCCTTGATTTTATCCATTCGGACAGAAGTATTTTTAAGATTGTAGATTTGGACGAAGCGTGGGCGTTCTTAAATGTGGCACAAGGCGAAACCCTTATCAAATAAGCTGGTTCGTGCTGGGCGAGCTATGCAGGCAGGCGTTTATTTCGTTACACAATCTTCTGGCGACGTGTCAAAGGAAAGTCTGAAAAACAATATTGGTTTGAAATTTGCATTTAGAAGCACGGATATAAACGAGATAAAGCAGACCTTAGAGTTTTTCGGTATCGACAAGGACGACGAAAACAACCAGAAACGCTTGCGTGATTTGGAGAACGGACAATGTTTATTGCAGGACTTATACGGGCGTGTCGGTGTAGTACAGATACACCCAGTCTTTGAAGAACTGCTACACGCCTTTGATACCAGACCGCCCGTACAGAGAAATGAGGTGGAGTGATGAAAGAAAGGGTAAAAGGTGCGTTCACAAAAAAGAAGATTTTCCACTTTCTCAAAATGGCTCTGTTCGTGGTGGCACTCTCCCTTATCCTGCTTTCACTTCTGGGGACGGTAGCTCATGCACGGGGCTTGTGGACGATACCATAAACGCAGAAAATCTGTATTCAAAATATCCGTTCGAATTACCAGCTTGATTTTTATGTAGATAATAGCTGGTCGTGGTTCCGTGGAACTGGCTGGACGGTATCGGAAAATCGGTGCAGTAGGGACTTTACTGTATTACCAACTTTGTCTGGACGATAAGCCTTTATTTAAGTAATGCAACGGGCTATGTGGTGCAGGAAGCCTATAAACTTGATTTTATTAACGATATGGCAGACAGTATCGGAAAAAGCATACAGACCCTTGCAGGCGTTACTTCAAACGGCTTTTCCAGCTCTGGCTTCTATGTCGGCTTTCCTGCTTCTCATTATCTTGGTGGTGGGGTTATATGTTGCTTACACGGGACTGATAAAAAGAGAAACCAGCAAGGCACTTCACGCTGTTATCAACTTTGTGGTGGTGTTTGTGCTGTCTGCTTCGTTTATTGCCTATGCCTCCCGACTACATCAAGAAGATAAATGAATTTTCATCAGACATCAGTACCGCTTCACTTGACTTGGGAACGAAAATCATGCTCCCTAATTCTGACAGTGAGGGCAAGGATAGCGTGGACTTGATACGGGACAGCTTATTTTCTATTCAAGTGGAACAGCCGTGGTTACTTCTTGCAATTCGGGAACAGCAACGCAGAGGAAATCGGGGCAGACCGTGTAGAAGCTCTCGTATCGGCAAGCCCAGAGGACGAGGACGGAAAGACCAGAGAGGAAGTCGTGAAAACAGAAATCGAGGACAACGACAACAACAATCTGACGATACCGCAGGTTGTGAACCGTTTAGGCATGGTGTTCTTCCTCTTGTTCTTCAACTTAGGTATCACGATATTTGTATTCTTGCTTACGGGCATGATGTTGTTCAGCCAGATACTTTTTATTATCTTTGCAATGTTTTTACCTATCAGTTTTCTACTTTCCATGATACCGAGCTATGAAAGCATGGTAAAACAGGCAATCGTGAGGGTGTTTAATACCATTATGACACGGGCAGGAATAACGCTCATTGTAACGGTGGCGTTCAGCATTTCCAGTATGTTTTATAACATATCCACGGACTACCCGTTCTTTATGGTGGCGTTCTTGCAGATAGTATGTTTCGCTGGTATCTATATGAAGCTGGGCGATTTAATGAGTATGTTCTCTTTGAACGCTAATGACAGTCAAAGCATGGGACGCAGGATTTTCCGCAGACCATATCTGTTTATGCGACATAGAGCTAGGCGTATGGAACACCGTATTACTAGGGCGGTAGGTACTGGTGGTATTTCGGGCGGTGTCGCTGGTGCGGTGGCTGGAAGTGCCGTTGCTGGAAAACGAGCTGAAAGAAAAAATACCGCTTCTAAAGAAAATCGGGGCAATATCACTTCCAGCATGGGACAGCGTGCAGGCTCAATGGTGGGGGCTGTCTTAGATACGAAAAATAAAGTGAAAGATAAGGCTAACGCTGTCAAAGAGAATATCAAGGATATACCGACACAGACTGCTTATGCGGTGTATATTCCGCAAAGGAAAAGGCAAAGTCCAGCGTGTCCGACTTCAAGCGTGGCATGGTGCAGGAACAGCAGTCCAGACAGTCGGGACGCTTAGAAAAGCAGGAACAGCATAGACAAAATATCGCTGATAAACGTATTGAGCTTCAAAAGGCGCAAGAAGCAAGACAGCGAAAGACGGACGGATCAGCGACAGCGGGAGCTACCCGTCCCCATGAGCGACCAGCCACAACTTCAATCATTTCAAAACCGAGTGCGGAAAAAATGCAGGAAGTGAAACGTCCTGCCACATCGACCACTTCAAAGATAAGTGAGCCAGTCAAGACGAATGTTGTAAAAGAGCGTTCGTTATCTTCTGGTGCTTCTGATAGAAAAGCGACCCAGTCTACACAGACAGCACATAGGCAGAATGTAGAAAAAGTAGTATCGCAGGAAATACGCCAGAATTACACAAAAGACCGCAGGACAAAGGTTCAGCAGACCCAGAACATCCAGAAGAACCAGCAGACCATAGAGAAAACCCGTAACCTTGTAACGAAGAAAGGACAGAAGAAAAAATGAAACTGAAACATATCGCTATCATTGGCAGTCTGTTTCCTATCTTTCTCTCTTGGTGCTTTGGTGTCTTGATTAGTGCGGACAGCGACGACGAGAACAGCAACTTTTCTTCCGGCATTACGGGTATGAATCTATCCGCAGAAGTTTTGAAACATCAGCCTATGGTGGAAAAATACGCCAGAGAAAACGGTATCTCCGAGTATGTCAATGTACTGCTTGCTATCATTCAAGTAGAAAGTGGCGGTACGGCAGAAGATGTTATGCAGAGTTCGGAAAGTCTGGGTTTACCACCTAACTCTTTAGATACAGAAAGTTCAATCAAGCAGGGGTGTAAGTATTTTGCGTCCCTGCTTTCTTCCTGCAAAAATCAAGGTATCGAGGACTTGAATGTAGCGATACAGTCCTATAACTATGGCGGTGGCTATGTGGGTTATGTAGCTGGAAAAGGGAAAGAAACACACCTTTTAATCTTGCAGAGAGCTTCGCTCGTGAGAAATCGGGTGGAAAGAAAATAACCTACACCAACCCGATAGCTGTTGCGAAGAACGGGGGCTGGCGATATGGCTATGGAAATATGTTCTATGTGGAATTACTCAATCAATATCTGACTGTGGCACACTTTGATAATGCGACGGCACAAGCGATTATGAATGAAGCGTTGAAATATCAAGGCTGGAAATATGTGTATGGTGGCAGTAACCCGAACACTTCCTTTGATTGTAGCGGACTTGTGCAATGGTGCTATGGAAAAGCTGGTATCTCCTTACCGAGAACGGCACAAGCACAGTATGACGCTACCCAACATCTTCCACTTTCGCAGGCAAAGGCTGGGGACTTGGTGTTTTTTCATTCTACCTATAACGCTGGTTCGTATGTAACCCACGTCGGCATTTATGTAGGAAATAACCAGATGTACCATGCAGGCAACCCGATAGGATATGCAGACCTAAGTAGTAGTTACTGGCAACAGCACTTAATCGGTGCAGGACGAGTAAAACAATAGAAAGGACTTGAAAAATATGTTTAAGAAGAATAAGAAACAGACAGAAACTATCAAAGAACCAAAAGAAAAAAAGGTGCGTACTGTTAAGGTAGGCACACATAAGAAAGCCGTGATTGCGTTGTGGGTGGTGCTTATTGCAAGCGTGAGCTTCGGGGTGTATAAGAATTTTACGGCTATCGACCAGCACACGACCCATGAAAAAGAAATCATTGAACTTCGCTTGCAGGACACCAACGGGATAGAAAATTTCGTGAAGAACTTTGCGAAGTCCTATTACACATGGAATAACAGCAAAGAAGCGATTGAAGCAAGGACGCAGGCAATCAACGGTTATCTGACAAAGGAATTGCAGGACTTGAATGTGGATACCATTAGAACCGATATACCGACCAGCTCCACGGTTACAGATGTGATTGTGTGGAATATCGAACAGTCGGGAACGGACACTTTTTCTGCCACCTACGAAGTAGATCAGCAGATAAAAGAGGGAGAACAGACAACAGCAATTAAAGCAACCTATACCGTGAAAGTCCATGTGGACGCTGACGGGGATATGGTAATCGTTCAGAACCCTACCCTTGCACCAGCAATCGAAAAATCAGACTATGAGCCAAAGACACCAGAAGCAGACGCAAGCGTGGACGCTGATACCGTAAATGACGCTACCTCATTTTTGGAAACATTCTTTAAGCTCTACCCGACAGCTACAGAAAAAGAACTTGCTTACTATGTATCGGGAAATGTGCTTGAACCTATCGGCAGGGACTACTTTTATTCTGAATTGGTAAACCCTATCTTTATAAAGGACGGCGACAATGTGAAAGTCAAGGTTGCGGTAAAATTCATTGATAATCAGACAAAGTCTACGCAGGTATCGCAGTATGAGCTTGTGCTACATAAGGATAGTAACTGGAAGATTGTAGGATAAATGATATAGCGTGCATTTCCTATCAGATTTGCACGCTTTTACAAAACGACAAGAAAACTGTGCAAAAATATTGACTTGTAATGACCGAATGCTATAATATAAATGACAAGTGTACTTGGTATTATTTGAAAGGAGCGTTATATAATGGATAAAGAAAAAATACTATCAAAAAAAAAAAAAGAGAATCTATATCTTGATGAATACGAAAAACATATTAAACTTCAAGGGAAATCTTTTGGCTTAATGTTTGTTTTATTTATCTGCATTTTAATTCTTCTCATTAAAGCAGTTTGTAAAGAACCCTACTATGACATAATGACAATTATTGGGTCTGTGGCATTTGGCTCTATGGGTTATGAAGCACATATTTCAAAAAATAAATCCAAATTTGTTATTGCTTTATTCTTTCTTCTATTTATGGGGTATTACTTTTATAAATTTTTAATGATAGGTTTATAGAATGGACGAACATTTAATTTTGCGAAACAGATTAAAAACTGTACGAAAAGAAAAAAAATTATCACAAACAGAATTAGCTGAACTAGTCGGGTTTCTCGGAATACAATTAGTTCTATTGAAACTGGACAATTTAATCCAACAGCAAAATTGGCATTAGTGCTTTGTATAGCTTTAGATAAAAAATTTGAAGAATTATTTTATTTTGATTAAAGGAGAGAACGATTATGGAATTAGAGGAATTGATTGTTGAAATAGTTATAGGATTGTTTTTACTTTTTATATCTTATCAAATAGGAATAAAAGAGAATATTACTTTATTACATGGTTATCATTATACACAACTTGACCCTAAAGATAAAAAGGTGTTTACAAAAAAAATAGGAATAGGCACTTTACTGGTTAGTATTGGTATTCTTGTTATGCCGATTATCAATTTAATCTCTCATTCTGAATTAGGCTATTACATAGGTCTTATTTTGATTTTGTAGGAGTGTTTTATATCATATTCATCATTGTAAAATACAATGGAAAACTTATTAGCTTTAAAAAGTAGAATTGAGGTATGAATATGATAGGACTGAACAAAAGAGATATAAAAAAGGCATTGAAAGCTGGTGCAAAAGCTGGCGGTGTATCATTGGCTGATGTTCGGGCGGATATTGAAGCTACGATTGATGAAGCTATGAATAGCACCGACCCAGAGGTGCAGGCAAATTTCAAAAAGTATTTTGGGAATAAACGCCCTACACCAGAAGAATATATTTATATCATTACGAAAAAGACAAAGGCAAAATTATAATAAAAGGGTCGTGGAAATGCTTCACAGAATTGTGATCTGCATTATCACGGCTCTTTTACTCTCTGTTTACTTTCAAAACTGTAAGTGTAATTGAATACTGCCCTTGCTATAATTTAATTGTATTCCAAAACAAATAAATGTGGCAGGAAGAAAGGAGCGATTTTTAATGGAACACATTTTAAATTTAGAGCAAGTAAAAAAATACTACGGGGGTAACTCTGGAAATATCACAAAGGCAGTAGACGGTATTTCTATGTATGTAGATAAGGGCGAATTTGTCGCAATCATGGGAGCTAGTGGTTCTGGAAAGACTACCCTATTAAACTGTATCTCTACGATTGATACTGTAACCAGCGGACACATTACAGTCAATAATCAAGATATTACCAAAATCAAGGATAAAGATTTTGCTGATTTCAGACGTGAAAATCTAGGGTTCATTTTTCAAGATTTCAACCTTTAGATAACTTTAACGA
>SCPN01000393.1_pt1 | contig 22120 bp, 30 predicted proteins | sample 6106831 | NCBI WGS metagenome assembly SCPN01 (sample SAMN10720447, study PRJNA508395) | human gut metagenome | isolation source: Participant 1, 0 month
AGATCATACTTTTGATGACGTAGCTTTGTAAATCATCCTCCTGTGCACTGCTTTATTGATGCTGATATTCTCGTAGAAGCACCAAGCCGTTACTGTGGGCAGGATGGGAGATACTATTGCAAAACACTATGAAACTCATCTTTCTGCTCGCAGTGAGCAAGACTATAATACTCAGTTAGGCCTTACTCTAGCTTCTATGTGTAGTGAACCAATTTTAGCACATGGTATACAAGCCTATAAAGATAGTAAAGCTAATAAACGTAGTGATGCCTTTGATACCATTGCTATGACTGTTATCTTTACTACCGGTGTTGTATCAGGTTGTGTTCCTATGGCATATAATAGCAACATGGCTCATGCTGTATGTTATGGCTGTGTTACTAATAAAGAAACAGAAGAAAATCATTTGCATGGTGAAATAGTAGCTTATGGCTTACTTATTTTGTTAACCGTTGACCAACAAATGGATGAGTTACAACGGTGGTTGCCAGTATATCGCGAATTAGGTTGGCCTACTAAACTTTCACAATTAGATCTTACTGCATCGCATATTCCTCGAATTGTTGAAAAGGCTACATCTGTTCATGATATTGATGTATCTCCATATAAAATTACAGCAGATATGTTGACTAAGGCTATTCAATATATGGAATCTCTTGATTAATATGGTTTGTAACTATTTGTGTATGTTATGTGATGAGGTTATAAATGCAAGAAATTGTAAAGGGTGGCTTATATCGTCATTTTAAAGGCATGTACTATTACGTGTTAGATGTTGCAACTCATTCGGAAACGAGTGAACAGTTCGTGGTATATCAAAAATTATATGATCAACGTGACTTATATGTACGACCACTAGATATGTTTTTGAGTGATGTGGACCATGAAAAATATCCAGATGTAAAACAAAAAGACGGTTTAAGCTGATGAGTGGACGCGATTAGGAGGGCCTGTGGAACAGAAGTTTTTCTTTTTCGATATCGATAATACCTTAGCTGTATGGCCTGAAGGTAAAATCCCTGAAAGTGCTCAATACAGTTTAGATGAGTTAAAGCGTCGTGGTCACCGTGTAGCCTTAGCAACTGGTCGTATTCAAGTGGATGCTAAGCGTTTCGCAGAGCAAGCGGGCCTTACTGATTTTGTAGCAGATGGTGGTCACAGTATCACTGTTAATAATGAATTGGTATCCATGATAGGTATGGATCGTGATGCATGTATTAAATATTTAGAGTATTTAGAATCACATAATATTCCTTGGGCCGTAACTGACCGCAATAAACTCGGTCGTATTACGCCGTATAAGGAAATTCTAGAGTGGCATCCAAATTGGGATGTATTTAAAACAACTGTAGACCCTAATTTTGACTTTCATAGTGTTGAAGAATTTTATAAGATTTATGTGTTTTTCAAGGAAGGAGAGGAAGAGGAGAAGGATATCGAGCATATGACACATAAGCTCATTCGTTATGGTGATGGCTGTGTTCTATATGAGCCTATGGAAAAGGCGTTGGGTATTCGTAATATGCTTGAACACTTTGGAATGAAGCCAAATCAAGCTGTTGTATTTGGTGATGGGTATAATGATTTGTCTATGTTTAGACCTGAGTGGTTAAATATTGCTATGGGTAATGCGCGCCCTGAATTAAAAGCAAAGGCTGATTATATTACTACAGACTGTGATAAAGATGGCATTTATAATGCGTGTAAGCATTTTAAATGGATCGATTAATTATTGATAATTCCTCTAAGTTAGGTGAAGCTTATATGAAGATTTATTTTTGTAGCTGTGGCTACAGAATTGGTGTAGTATAGTTAGTATAATGCGCTTAGTTCAATATTCATGTGTTAAAAGGAGAAGAGAAGATATGAACAATAAACGCAGATTATTTTCAACTTTACTTTGTGTAGCAGCATTGACAGCAGGTTTATTTGTTTCTGGTTGCGGCAGTGATAAAGCGGGTGGCATTGGCTCCGTAGTCTCCTCCGTAGTTGATGGCGGTAGCGATGAGAAAGCAGCTGCTAAGCTTAATACCCTTATTGATGCAACAAATCGCTTCAATGGTGACAATGCTACTTGGGGTCAAAACTATGCAGACAGTTTGGCTAAATTAAAAGGTGGTTTCCAAGAAGGTGCTATTGGTCGTCAACCTCACTATGATACTTTAAAAGAAGCTTTGGAACAATCTAAAAAAGAAGAGGGTTCTACGTTCAAAGAAGTTGATACAGAACGCGATAATGTATTAAATGTTCTTAATGAATTAGTACCAACATTCAAAGATTTGAAAGCTTATGATGATTCTAAAGCCTACATGAACGATGGTGGTGCTAAAGGTAAAGAACTAGCAGCTAAATACGTAGCACAAGTAGAAAAATTTGATGCAGCTTATGCGAAGTTCAATGATGCTCTTAACAAAGCTAACACTGAACAAACTAAGAAACAAATCGAAAAATTGAAAAAAGACGGTAAAAAAGGCTATGCTGCAGCAATGGAATCTACGCTTCGCTTGACTACTCTTGTAGAAAACGTAGAAAAATCTCCTAAGAAATGCAGACAAACAAGCTGTAGAAAAAGAACTTAATGAAATTCAAACATTGCTTAAGAGCATAAATAATGATCGTGGAGAAGTGCTTGTTAACTCTTATAACTCTGTAGTTGGTTCTGTACGTCAAGTACTTACTGATGCAAATGAAAACAATCTTAACGACATGATTGAGAATTTCAATAATTATATTGAGTCTTATAATAATACAACTCCAGACCAATTTGATTCTAAATAATCGAATTAACTAAGTGATTAGTTGAGGCCTACAAAAACAGAGCTCCTTTGAAGCTCTGTTTTTTGTTGTTATTATTTATTATTATATTATTTTTTTATATTTTTAATCTCAATAGCGCCATAATATGATATACTAAAAAAGAGCCGCTCATGGGTTGAGCGGTTTTTCTATGTAAATTTTAAATCTACATTTAGTTAAATATAATATTAGTATTTTGGGGGACATATGAACTGGAAACGCTTGGCTTTATGCGCAATGTTGGGGATTACAGTACTTAGTACAACAGCATGCGGTACAAACACTGGTGAGCAACCACAAGGTAACACCGTGAAAGCAGAAACTGTAGCTATGCCCAATTTTACAAACGCACCAATTGCTGATGAATATGCTATCTTTGATACAAACTATGGTCAATTTAAGGTTCGTTTGTTAGGGTCTAAAGCACCGATTACGGTCAAAAATTTTGATTATCTCGTGAAAAAAGGCTTCTATAATGGTGTGACATTTCACCGTGTTATCGAAGGCTTTATGATTCAAGGTGGAGATCCTGATGGCACAGGTGCTGGTGGCCCAGGCTATACAATTCCTGATGAATTCTCCAATGATTTACACTTCAATAAAATGGGCGTTCTAGCCATGGCTAACCGTGTCCTAATACAGGAGGATCTCAATTTTTCATTACCTTGGGACCTACGGATTGGTTAGATAATAAACACACCATCTTTGGTACTGTAGTACAAGGTATGGATGTAGTTGAAAAAATTGGCAAGGTTAAGACCGGTCGCAATGATAAGCCAGTTGAACCAGTAATCATCAATACCATCACATTGGAACCAATCACTGATGATGCGAAAAATGGCAAATAAGGATGCTAAGTCTGAAGAACGGCACTATGTGTACTTGGTGCGATGTGCAGATGATTCTTGTATTGTGGATGGACTACAGATCTCAAACGTCGAATAGATGCTCACAATGGACATATCTTAGGCGGTGCAAAATATACGCGAGGACGTCGCCCTGTGACCTTGGTATATGCTGAAAGCTTTCATCAAAAACAAGAAGCACAACGCAGGGAATATGCTATTAAACGGATGACGAAGACTAAGAAATTAGACTCATTAAGGGTGCAAAATAGTCCTTGATTATGGTATAATATGATGATTAATTACTACCACGGAGGTTGAAAATGAAGCGGGTTCTAGTGTCCGTAAAGAGTGTACAACGAGATATGGATGGCAAGGATACCGTAGTGGAACTGATTTCCCAGGTACGTCACATGAAAAGGTAATGCTCAATATGTGCGTTATGAAGAATCTAGTGTGACTGGATTGGATGGGGTTAAGACGACCATTAAAATTCATGATGATTCTATCGTGTTGCTCCGAACAGGGGCGGTCAATATGCGTCATCAATACGTCCGTGGTGAAGAACGTGAAGCCGTATATGAAACACCATATGGTGATTTACATATGGCTGTAAATACTCATGAATTAACAGTAGACTTTCATGATGGCGTAGGTCATGTTCATTTAGGATATGATATTTCCGTCGAAGGTGAATGGCAATTTTATAATCAGTTAGATATAGACGTGCGGGAGGATATAGAGCATGGACATGAAGGAAATCCTGAAATCGGGGATTGAACAGGCATTACAAGATACGATTAACAGCGGTGATTTGCCGGCTGGGGAATATCCAGAAATCGTTCTCGAAGTGCCACCTCAAAAGGAATTCGGTGATTTTTCTACAAACATCGCTATGCAATCCGCTCGTGTAGCTCGTCAAAATCCTCGAGCCATTGCTGAAGCTTTGATTAGTCATATGAATTTTGATTGGCTTGAACGTGCTGAGGTTGCCGGCGCAGGTTTTATTAATTTCTTTCTTGAAATCTGATATGGTGTACGATACGTTAAAAGCCATTTTGAATGCTGGTACTGAGTATGGTGTTCAACCATTGCGTGCGCGCGATACAATTCAAGTAGAGTACGTAAGTGCAAACCCAACAGGTCCATTGCATGTTGGTCATGGCCGCGGTGCTGCGTACGGCAGTGCTCTTGTAAACTTGTTACGTGCAGCGGGTTATAATGTACAATCCGAATACTATATCAATGATGCAGGTAATCAAATCGACAACATGGCGATTTCCATTGAGTACCGCTTTCAAGAATTGCAAGGTGCTACATTAGTATTCCCACCTAAACGCAATGAAGACGGTTCTATGCCTGAGTTCGATATTCCAGAAGGGGCTTTAGTGTTCCCTGAAAATGGCTATCGTGGCCCAGATATTATCGAAACAGCAAAAGCGATTGCAGAACGCGAAGGCTTTGATAAATTAAATGCCATGAACGAAGCAGATCGTATAGCCTTGTTTAAGGAAGAGGGCTTAAAAGAAAAATTAGCTCGCTTAGAGGAAACATTAAGAAACTTCCGCGTTACTTTTGATAATTGGTTCTCTGAACGTACAGTTCATGAATCGGATGAAATTCATCATTCTGTAGAGGCTTTAAAGGTCCTTGGTAAAGTTTATGAAAAAAGATGGTGCATTATGGTTAAAATCTACTGATTATGGTGATGATAAAGACCGCGTAGTTATTCGTGATAATGGGGTTCCTACGTATTTGGCGGCATTGCATATCACCGCAAAATATGATCGTGGTTTCAAAGAAATGATTGATATCTGGGGCGCTGACCATCATGGCTATGTGTGTCGTGTAAAAGCGGCTATGGCGGCGTTTGGTTATGATCCAGACCAATTAACTATATTGTTATTACAAATGGTAGCATTGTTCCGCGATGGGGAACTCGTTAAATTATCTAAACGTAGTGGCGATAGCGTTACATTAGATGAGTTGATTGATGAAGTAGGCGTAGATGCATCTCGTTATTTCTTCTTGATGCGTTCCTTAGATAGCCAACTTGATTTCGATATTAACTTGGCAAAATCTCGCAGTAATGACAACCCAGTGTATTATATCCAATATGCTCATGCTCGTATTCACAGCATTTATAACCAAGTGCGTGAAGCTGGCATTGCATTTGGCAATTATAGTGAAACTGATTTCACAACGCTTACAAGTGAAATGGAATTAGAATTAATTAAGAAATTAGCTGAATATCCGGAAGAGGTCGTTCAATCTGCTGAACATCGCGCGCCGCATCGTATTGCTCGTTACTTATACGATTTAGCAAGCATGTTCCACTCCTTCTATCGTCAAGGTCGTATCATTGGCGTAGATCCAGCATTACAACAAGCTCGCTGGATTAATTACAGCGATTGCCCTCGTTCTTCGTCAAGGCTTGGGTATTTTAGGTATTTCCGCTCCGGAAAAAATGTAATAGGTGGGAGGCATCATGGCAACTAAGTATATTTTCGTAACTGGCGGCGTTGTTTCTTCTCTTGGGAAGGGAATTACAGCAGCATCTTTGGGTCGCTTACTAAAAAACCGTGGTTTCAATGTAACGATTCAAAAATTTGACCCATACATTAATATCGATCCGGGTACGATGAGCCCTTACCAACATGGTGAAGTATTTGTAACAGATGATGGCGCCGAAACTGACCTTGATTTGGGTCATTATGAACGCTTTATCGATATTAACCTTAGTAAACGTTCTAATATTACAGCTGGTAAAGTATACTGGTCTGTAATTAATAAAGAGCGCAAAGGTGATTACCTGGGTAGCACTGTACAAGTAATTCCACATATTACAAATGAAATTAAACAAAATGTTTACCGTGTAGGTAAAGAGGATAACGCTGATGTAGTTATCACTGAAATCGGCGGTACAGTAGGCGATATTGAAAGCTTGCCGTTCATGGAAGCTATCCGCCAAGTAAAAAAAGAAGTAGGCCGTAACGATGTACTGTATATTCACGTTACATTAGTGCCATACATCAATGCCGCAGGCGAGTTGAAAACAAAACCTACACAACATAGTGTAAAAGAATTGCGTAGCATCGGTATTCAACCAGATATTTTGGTATGCCGTAGTGAAAAACATATTTCTGATGAAATGAAAGAAAAACTTGCGTTGTTCTGCGACGTAGAACCAGAAGCAGTTATTGAAAACCAAACTTGTAGCTCCATCTATGAAGTGCCATTGATGATGCAAGACCAAGGACTTGATGACATCGTTATCAAAAAATTAGGTCTTGAAGAACGTCCTTGCGATATGACTGCATGGAAAGAAATGGTTCACAAAATCTTGAATCCAAGTAAAGATATTACAGTGGCTATCGTTGGTAAATATGTAGCATTACATGATGCGTATTTATCCGTAGTTGAAGCTCTAGATCATGCTGGTATTGCTACGGGTACTAAAGTGAATATTCGTTGGATTGACTCCGAAGAACTTGATGATACATCTGTAGATCCTAAAGAGATATTTGATGGTGTTGAAGGTATTATCGTACCTGGTGGATTTGGTTCTCGTGGTGTAGAAGGTAAAATCCGCACAATCCAATACGCTCGTGAAAACAATATTCCATATCTTGGCCTATGCCTTGGCATGCAAACTGCAGTAATGGAATTTGCTCGTAACGTATGTGGCATGGAAGGTGCCACTTCTAGCGAATTCGATGAAAACGCTAAATATAAAGTGATCGATTTGATGAGTGACCAAGTTGATGTAGATAAAAAAGGTGGCACAATGCGCCTTGGTGTTTACCCATGTAAAGTAGAAGCGGGTACAAAAACTCGCGAAGTGTATGGGGAAGACCTTATCTATGAACGTCATCGTCACCGTTATGAGTTCAACAATGAATACCGTCAACAATTGACTGATGCTGGTCTTGTGATCTCAGGTACATCTCCAGATGGTCGACTTGTGGAAAGTATTGAAGTGAAAAATCATCCATTCTTCATCGGTACACAAGCGCATCCAGAACTTAAATCCCGTCCAAATAATGCACATCCATTATTCCGCGGTTTAGTAGATGCGATCTTAGAACTTAAAAAGTAGAGTAGAGCCATGGGATCTCTTTTATCTATTATAGGTATATTTATATTAGCTGCACTCAAACTAGAGCAGTTTGTATATGGTAAATCGGGAAAAGAACAATCTATAACTGGTCACATAGCACGGAGAGGGCTTGCTAATATAGCGGGTTTAATCGCTTTTGATCATTCTACTATAAGTAGTAAATCTATTGTAGTACGTAAAAAGAAGAAAGATGCTCAGAAATGAGCATCTTTCTTCTTTTTTTATTCATTATTTACATCGAAAAAAGTTGGAAAAATATATCGATAAATTTAAAAATAATGCTTGCAATATTGAATGATATTTGTTATTATATAGACAAAGATAGATATAGATGCGGTGTTAAGTGCACCAATATAAATATATTCGTTACAATATGAAACTCAAATAAGGAGGACATAACATGTCTATTATTGGTAAACAACTTCCTGAATTTACACTTGATGCTTTCAAAAAACCTGAATTGGTAAAAGTTAGCACTGCAGACGTGTTGGGTAAATGGTCTGTATTCGTATTCTATCCAGCAGACTTCACATTCGTATGCCCTACTGAGTTGGAAGACGTACAAAACTCTTATGCAGAGTTGAAAGAATTGGGTTGCGAAGTTTACTCCGTATCTTGTGACTCCGAATTCGTTCACAAAGCATGGTCTGATACTTCTCCAACTATCAACAAAATCGAGTACTACATGTTAGCTGACAAAAAACATGAATTAGCTGATTTCTTCGATGTATTCCAAGAAGAATCTGCTATGGCTTACCGTGGTACATTCGTAGTAGATCCAGAAGGCTTCGTGCGTACAGCAGAAATTCATGATATGGGTATCGGCCGTTCCGCTGAAGAATTAGTTCGCAAAGTACAAGCTGCTCAATTTGTAGCTAAACATGGCGATCAAGTGTGCCCTGCACGTTGGAAACCAGGTAAAGATACTTTGAAACCAGGTCTTGATCTTGTAGGTAAAATCTAATTAAGAAACTTATACTTAAATGCTAGAGTAATCTAGACAACTCCTCAAATGACATAGAACACGGGCGCGCATCGTTTTCCTGACGATACGGTAAGTCCCAATACCAGATGAACCCTCTCCAATTCATCATGGTAAACCTCATATAACAAACTACAAACTATACGCAAAAGGACTGGCCTTCGGGCTGGTCCTTTTGTGTTGTTTATATCCCTTTGTAAAAGTAGGAAATAAGTTCTTGCTTTTTTGTTATGAGTAGTCTATAATGAAATTAATTCCTAGTGATATACAAGGTTTTATAAATATAATATAAGTACTTTATAATATGGGGTGTGTTTAACACTAACGTTTACAAAGAAAGGCAAAATATATGAGGATTTCCACAAAAGGTCGGTATGCATTGATGGTCCTCATCGATTTGGCAGAGCAAGGTCAAGATAAACCTGTCTCCTTGCGATCTGTGGCAGAACGACAAGGCATTTCTGAAAAATACCTAGAAGGTATCGTAGCTCGTTTAGGCGCTGCAAAACTAGTGGATAGCATCCGCGGTAAGTATGGCGGCTATCGCTTATCTAAAAGCCCTAAAGAATATACAATTATTGAAATATTGCTTGCTACTGAGGAATCGATGGCTATCATCTCTACCCTTGATGAAGGGGTGAGTACTGATACGGTAATCAACGAACGGACCGTTGGTTTCTGGGCAGGATTACAAAACTATATTCATGATTATTTAGAAAACGTAACCCTTCAAGATGTAATTGACGGGACTTACGCAAAACTTGATACAAAATATGATAATTGGGATGGTTCTATTTAATAAGGAGTGACCACTATGTCTAAAATTGCAAAATCTTTTGTTGAATTAATCGGTAAAACACCATTATTAGCTGCTACACGTTTTGGTAAAAAATATGGTGCAAACGCTAATATTCTTCGCAAAATTGGAATACTTCAACCCAGGTGGTTCTGTAAAAGACCGTATCGCAGCAGCAATCATTCAAGCTGCAGTTGAATCTGGTGAATTACAACCAGGTGGTACAATCGTAGAAGCTACATCTGGTAACACTGGTATCGGTTTATCCGCTGTTGGTGCTGCTCTTGGCTATAAAGTTGTAATCGTAATGCCTGAAACAATGTCCATTGAACGCCGTAAATTAATGCTTGGCTATGGTGCTCAACTTGTGTTGACTGATGGCTCTCTTGGCATGAAAGGTGCTATTGCAAAAGCTAAAGAAATTGTAACAGCTACAGCTGGTGCCATCGAGGCGGGTCAATTCGTAAATCAAGCAAACCCAGCAATTCACTATAGAACTACAGGTCCTGAAATCTGGCAAGATACAGATGGTGCAGTAGATATCTATGTAGCAGGTGTTGGTACAGGTGGTACTTTAACAGGTGCAGGTCGTTATTTAAAAGAACAAAATCCTGATATTAAAGTAGTAGCTGTGGAACCAACTGATTCCCCAGTATTATCTAACGGCAAACCAGGCCCTCATAAAATCCAAGGCTTAGGTGCTGGCTTCATTCCTGATACTTTGGATACTAACATTTACGATGAAGTAATCCAAGTAACTAACGAAGATGCTTTTGCTACATCTCAAGCTTTTGGTCACACAGAAGGCGTATTGGTAGGTATTTCCTCTGGTGCTGCGCTTTGGGCGGCTCAAGAATTGGCAAAACGCCCTGAAAATAAAGGCAAAAATATTGTAGTAATTCTCCCTGATACAGGCGAACGCTACTTATCTACAGCATTGTTCCCTGAAGTGTAATAGAATATGTTGGTGAAAGCATTAATATGCTTTTAATATAAAGCCCCTCGTAAGAGGGGCTTTTTCTTATATTATTATAATGGATGTTTTAAATAATGGTGCAGATTATTCATAGAATAACATTTATATTAATAACATTTAAAGAAAAAGGAACTACTAGGTAGCTCCTTTAGTATTTTGGTATGTATTTAATTGTGATTATCTACCGTTTTTAACGATATTATCCATCCAGTTGAATAATTCTTCTAGATCGTAGTCACCAGAGTGATCTACATTAAATGGTGTTGCCATATCTACTCTGTACCCAAGGTTTTGAGCACGGGTACCTACGATTAAAGGAATTGCAACAGATGTATTACTGTCGGCTGTGCCGTAACGAATACGATAGAATCGTGCATTTGTCGCAGCAGGAGAACCAAGATAGTTCATTGGGTTCATCATAGTAACGATCTTAGCATTTTCTACGTATACATCTTGGTTAGCTGTTGAATCGTGTAATGCAGCAGTAATGGTAAAGTGATTATTATCTGTAGTACTTGTACCAAATAAATTGTTCTCGCCAGAGTCATTAGAACGAATCGAATGCACCTGGTGCTTTAGAACGGCTTATAAAGTGGTTATATGCTTCCCAGTTAATGTCTTTGATGGCCCCTGTTTTATTATCTCGTACAAGGTATGTATGCTTGGATAAATCAGTACCTTGAGCTGCTGCTTTATTAGCGGCAGCAACGATAAACTCTTTTACATAATTTTTGAAAGTCCCGTTACCGTTCTTGTCGAGTTTTAGTATACGACCTAGAGAGTCACGTAATTGTAAGTTATTTACGTAATCAGGGAAGTGTTCGCTGAGCATTTTAGAGTATGATAGATCGTCTGTATTCAAGTTTACACGTTGCATCGTACGTTGTGGTGGAGCAGAGTTACCACCTACATTAGCTTGTGGTAATTCGCCTTGGCCCATAGTTACTTTGTTAAAAGATGTGATACCGTTATAGCTCCATTCGTAAGCCATATCAGCCGCATCAAGGTTAGTGATAGGGGCATATGCGGATGCTGCGTATACATTAGTTGCCGCTGTAGCTGCACCTAATGCTTGTAAATATGGTTGGAAGTCGGAAGCTGTTACCAGTTGCACCTTGTAATAAGGATACACCACCGCCTGCACTTGTACCATTTGTGATAATGCGGTTTGCATTACCTGGCATAGCGGAATCGTTAGCGTGTAAGTAAGCTGTAGCCGCTTGTAAGTCAACGATTACTGCCGGGGCCTTACCTATAAAGTTGCCATCGGAAGCTTTATTGGTACGACCACGAGTAGATGGGGAAGCTACTACATAACCACGGGATAATGCATAAAGAACACTGTTAGGTTTTCCATTTTCCATCTTAGGCGTCATAGCCTGGCTCGGCATGTAACCACCTACTGCATTTGGCATGAAGATAGGGGCTGTTTGGGTATTGTAACCATTGATTGTGCCGTTGTTGAAATATTCCTCTGGTACATAAATGTTTATGTATTGCTGATCTATGTCGATTGGATTAGCCACGTAAGGGATATACTCGAAGGCGCGATATTTAATTTCCTTATTATCTACTGTGGTAGACATGGATTCATAATTTTTCGCGTCGAAAGCAAGACTAATCTTTGCAGACGCATCAGCTTGCAATGGGGGTTCAATTGGTTGGGAGAGAATATTTTTCTCTTCTGTAACAGGAGAGCCCTTTTGTGGAAGCTTCATTACGAGCGTTTACATAAGATTGTGGTAATTTACTTTCTTGAACCTGTTTAGTCTCTGCGTCAGATTTAGCTTTTGCTTCGGCTTCAGATTGAGCTTTAGCCTTAGCCTCGGCTTCAGCCTGAGCTTTAGCAGCAGCATCTACTTCTGCTTTAGCTTTTGCCTCTGCTTCAGCTTGCGCTTTAGCAGCATCTGCTTCTGCTTTAGCTTTGCCTCGGCTTCAGCTTGCGCTTTAGCAACAGCATCTGCTTCTGCTTTAGCTTTTGCCTCGGCTTCAGCCTGAGCTTTAGCAGCAGCTGCCGCTTCTTCTTTTGCTAGTTGTTCAGCAGCTAAACGTTCTTGTTCTTCTTGGATCACAGCTTGTCTTGCAAGTTCCGCTTGTTTAGCAGCAATACGTTCTTGCTCCGCCTTTATAGCAGCTTCGCGTTCTGCTTTAGCTTTCTCGGCCGCGATACGCTCTTGTTCAGCTTTTAAAGCGGCTTGCCGTTGAGCCTCAGCTTGTTGAGCCGCAATACGTTCTTGTTCTGCTTTAATAGCTGCTTGGCGTTGAGCTTCAGCCTGTTGAGCTGCCATACGTTCTTGTTCTGCTCTAATAACTGCTTGTCGTTCGGCTTCAGCTTTAGCGGCGGCTTCAGCACGTTGGCGAGCTGCTTCTTCAGCCGCTAAGCGTTCTTCTTCAGCCTGTTGAGCGAGGATACGCTCACGTTCAGCTTTTAAAGCCGCTTGGCGTTGAGCTTCAGCTTGTTGAGCAGCGATACGTTCTTGTTCTGCTTTAATAGCAGCTTGGCGTTGCGCTTCGGCTTGCTGAGCTGCCACACGTTCTTGTTCCGCTCTAATAGCCGCTTGCCGTTGCGCTTCAGCGTTGACGGCAATACGTTCTTGCTCCGCTCTAATAGCCGCTGGCGTTGAGCCTCGGCTTGTTGAGCGGCGATACGTTCCTGTTCAGCTCTAAGCTGCTTGACGTTGCGCCTCGGCTTGTTGAGCGGCGATACGTTCCTGTTCAGCTCTAATAGCCGCTTGACGTTGAGCTTCAGCTTGTTGAGCTGCCGCCATACGCTCTTGTTCAGCGCGTAAAGCTTCTTGTCGTTGAGCCTCAGCTTGTTGAGCGGCGATACGTTCCTGTTCAGCTCTAATAGCCGCTTGACGTTGCTCCTCGGCTTGTTGAGCGACGATACGTTCTTGCTCTGCTAATAGCCGCTTGGCGTTGCGCCTCGGCTTGTTGAGCGGCGATACGTTCTTGTTCAGCTTTAATAGCCGCTTGGCGTTGAGCCTCGGCTTGTTGAGCCGCTAAACGTTCTTGCTTTGCTTGTTGCTCAGCAATACGGCGTTGTTCCTCTTGGATACGAATGCGTTCTGCTCTGCCGCTTGACGACGTTCTTCTGCAATACGGGCTTGCTCAGCTTGTTGAGCCGCAATGCGTTCCTGCTCAGCACGTAAAGCCGCTTGGCGTTGAGCCTCTGCTTGTTGAGCCACCACACGTTCTTGTTCTGACTGCAAAGCTGCTTGCTGTTGGGCTTCTGCTTGTTGTTGTGATTGTAGTGACGCTTGGCGTTGTGCTTCAGCTTGTTTTTGAGCAAGTTGTTGTTGATCAGCTTGTGATAAATTTTCTTGTTGGGATGCTTCTTCAGCGGCTAGTTGAGCTAGACGCTCACGCTCAGCTCGTTGAATATCTCGAATCGTAAGCCTCTGTTTTGCTACTACGGCTTTTGTTACTGTAGTATTTGATACAGTTAATGGAGCTATGGATTCTTGTTGAATAATAACAGGTGTACGCTGTACTTGTGTAGTTTGTACTTGTTGCTTACCATCCACTGGTTTCTCTATAGTAACAGGTTCAGTTTTTCGTTGTACATTTATCAAACTGTGCATTGCTAATGTAGGCTCCATGACAGTTCTTTGTATCTTTATTGACAACATACTGAGGTTGAGTTTGAACCTGTTGTTGAGATTGCATTGGTACTACTTGTTGCGGTACTGCTTGCAATGGTGTAACTTGTTGAGTTTGTACAGGGCTAACCGTTGCTGGTTGCATCACGTAGGATGGTTGAGGTTGTGCCATCGGTGGTGTTTGTTGTTGTACACGGTAGCCGGTTGTGGTGTAGTTGGTAAGACTGGCTGAGTTGCCATTGGTTTCACGACTGGAGTTACTACACTTGTAGGACTCTGTGTCGTTGATTCAGCACTGGTACTCGTACCTACTAAATCATTCATGTTAAGTATAGGCTCTGCATGGGCAACACCACCCAGCGCAGCTGCGGCAAGAAATGCAGCAGTGACCTTACAATTTTTGGATGATTTCATGAATTAGCTCTCCGAACTAGATTTCTAATAATAATTTATAATTTTAAAGTTTAAAGTTAATTAATATTTATATAGTTTAACATAAATCAATGTAATTGTACAATTTTGAGGATTTGCTTCCACTTTTGAAAGTAGTTTTGATCATGAATTATAAAATAATATTAATTATTTTTGAATATAAGAAAAGGACTAGATCACGTATACTTCTGAACTGTTGTTCCAAAACTGTGTCCAATTTTAGGGCAGTTCAGAATACGTATATTCTAGTCCTTTTACTATATCTACTGGTGTGACACCAGCTTTCACCATCGATAAGAGTCATTAATCAATTAGTCGCTAAATGTTAACTATTAGTTACTAACCGCTAATCGTCGAAACTCATCATAAACAATCAACAATCATCAGCCATCAATCAATCATATATAAGTTATAATTGAAGATTAATTTTAATGGTCTATTTAGTGATACTATTTTTTAAGCTTGGCTTTACAAGTGCTAAGATAAAGCAAGCCACAACGGAACCGATTGCGATGGACGCAAGGTATAGTAGTGGATTACCAATTGTTGGTACTACAAAAATGCCGCCGTGTGGAGCGCGTAGTGTGCATTCGAAGAACATAGATAACGCACCGGCTGTACCAGCACCGATGATGCAGGCTGGCAATACGCGAACTGGATCGGCTGCTGCAAATGGGATGGCACCTTCTGTGATGAAGGAAAGGCCCATGATGTAGTTTAGTGATGCCAGATTTGCGTTCAGCCTCTGTGAAGCGGCTAGGGAAGAATGTAGTACAAAGAGCGATTGCCAATGGAGGAACCATACCGCCTGCCATTACAGCAGCCATGATACCGTATTCGCCAGTTGCAAGAGCACCAGTACCGATAACATAAGCCGCCTTGTTTACAGGGCCGCCCATATCAACGGACATCATAGCACCAAAGATAAGACCTAACAATACGCGACTCGTAGTGCCCATGGATTGCAAAGAGTCCATTAACCAGTGGTTAAGTGCGGATACAGGAGGATTGATGATAAAGGTAATAGCGATACCAATGAATAATACGCCAAGTACAGGATAGAAGAGAACCGGTTTTGTACCTTCTAAGGCTTGAGGCAAACCAGATACTAATTTCTTAACTAATAATACCTAAATAACCTGCTGCGAAACCGGCAATCAATGCACCTAGGAAACCAGAGCCACCTTGGTTAGCTAAAAAGCCTCCAACGAAACCAGCTACAAGACCTGGACGGTCCGCAATACTCATAGCGATGTAACCGGCTAATACGGGTAACATGAAGCCGAAGGAAGCGCCACCGATTTGCATTAAGAAAGCCGCAAGAGGTGTACCGGAACCAAAGTTTTTAGGATTCGCAGGATTGAATACATCGAATAAGAAGGCGAGGGCAATTAAGATACCGCCACCGATAACGAATGGCAACATGTGGGAGACACCGTTCATCAAATGTTTGTAGATTTGGCGACCGAAGTTATCTGCCGCATCGAATGCAGCTACTGCGGCATTTTTGTCAGATGGGAGAAGCGTGGTATACAGGTGCTGTACCAGCCATAGCTTCACGCAATAATTCTTCCGCTTTATTAATGCCATTAGCTACCTTAGTTTGAATCATAGGTTTACCGTCAAAACGTGCCATCTCTACTTGGCGATCGGAAGCTACGATAATGCATTTAGCGTGTGCAATTTCTTCTGCTGTAAGAGCGTCTTTAACGCCAGATGCACCGTTCTTTTCTGCTTTTAAGGAGATGCCCATTTCTTTAGCTTTGCGTTCTAAAGATTCTGCAGCCATATAGGTATGTGCAATGCCTGTAGGGCAGCCAGTAACAGCAAGTACATCATAATGCGGGTTATCTACAGAAATCTTAGGTGCTACCTTTTCAATTGCTTCTGTAGCCTTTGCTTCGATAGCATCGGTAATGCTGGTTGCTTTTTGATCCTCTGCTGGTTTGATATATCCTTCTACGGATGGGTCAAAGTTTCCTTCTTCTTTAGCTGTAATGAGCTCTAAGAATCGATCAACAGTAGCCGCTTGAATTAGGGCTTCTTTGAAGTCTGGGTCAATCACCATAGTTGCTAGTTTGCTCAATACCTCAACATGAGTGTCAGCGGCGCCTTCTGGAGCCGCAATCATGAAGAATAGGCGAGAAGGTTGACCATCTAATGCTTCAAAGTCTACCCCATTAGGTACAACCATAGCGGCGAGGCCTGGTTCTTTTACTCCTCCGGATTTAGCATGTGGTGTGGCAATACCGTCGCCAAGGCCTGTAGAACCAGACTCTTCACGAGCGAAGACAGCTTTTAAATATTCTGCCTTGTCTGTCAAATAGCCTCCTTTGTCCATCAATTCACCTAAGGTGTAAATGGCGTCAGCTTTTGTGACAGGATCTGCATTCAGTAGGATAGATTGAGGTTTTAATAGATCAGTGATTTTCATATGTGTACTCCTTGATGCACATAAAATATAAAACTATTTAACTCGTACTTGTGAAAGCAGTGTTTCTACTTCTTCAAGGGTTGCGAGGTTTTCAGAGTAAGCGGAGGCAGAGCCACTGGAGATACCCCAATAGAGCGCCTCTTGTAAGTCACCCGTCTTTTCATAGCCCGTAATAAAGCCGGCTACCATGGAGTCGCCAGCACCCTACGGAATTCACGAGAGTTCCTTTAGGGGCAGGACTGGTATATACAGTGCCGTCAGCGGACACCAAAATAGCACCATCACCAGCCATGGAGATGAGCACGTGTTGTGCGCCTTTCTCTTGCAATGTTTTTGCTGCTTCTACAAGCTGATCTTTTGTAGATAAAGTGCGCCCAAAGATTTCACTAAGCTCGTGATTATTTGGCTTAATTAAAAATGGTTTATAAGGCAAGACTTTTGTGAGTAGATCCTTTGTAGCATCGACTACGATGCGAATATTTTATGTTGTAAGCGCTCCATAATGAGTTCGTACATATCGCTTGGTAGGCTAGAAGGAATGCTGCCAGCAAGGATTAAGGTGTCCTTTTCGGTCAACGCATCAAGCTGTTTGTATAGAGCTTCTAATTCGTCGGTAGCAATGATTGGGCCGCGGCCATTAATCTCTGTTTCCTCATCAGAGGCTTTTACCTTAACATTGATGCGGGTTAATCCTTCGCGAAGCCGGATGAAATCTTCTTTCACGCCGAATTTCTTGAGTTGTGTTACGATTTCTTCGCCTGTAAACCCTGCGATGAAGCCGAGTGCTGTCGTATCCATGCCAAGATTGTTGAGCACGATAGATACGTTGATACCTTTGCCACCACCGAGAACGTATTCTTGGATGGTGCGATTAATAGTACCCGTCTTGAGGTGATCAAGGCGCACGATATAATCGAGAGCTGGATTAAAGGTAATGGTATAAATCATACAATTTCCCCTTTTGAGATAATACTAATTAGCGTATGATTGGTTGATCTTGCTTCCGTAATCGTAACCAATAGATGAGTGGTACTAGATATAGGAAGAAGGCAAATGGTACATAACCTGTTGAACTTGTACCCATCATGACAATGGGCACGTAGGCAGCGATATTCCATGGTTGTAATGGAGCGATGAGAATGCCACTATTTTCAAAGTCTAGCATTACATCTTCGTCTTGAATACCTCGCTGTGCGTAGGTAATACGCATAATAGAGTGCGTCATAACTACCGCAATAGCTTGGCTGCATCCAACCGCACCTGTTAAGAAAGCAAGACCTACATTGGCAGCAAATACATCGCTCCGTGTTTTAGCTCGCTCTAACAGTTGTCGTATATCGTTCCAGAAGCCAACCCCTTCGAGCATGCCTGAAATGGCAGTAGCCATAAAAATTGAAAGGGTAGGGATAAACATCGTTTGTAGACCGCCGCCATGAATGATATTAGCTAGTGGATTATAGTGCGGTAGTTCAAAGCCTGTTAAGGTATACCATCCCAACTCTGAGAGGCTCGCATCCTGATTGGTATAGGCTAGAATGGCCGCCGCTAATGCACTGAGTCCGATAGGCCAACGGATAGATACTTTCAAAGGCAATAGACCAATGACGATGATGACTGGAATCCATAATGTCCAATCGATATTGAAAATAAAGTGAATTGTATCGGATAGTAAACTATTTTCGTAATTGAGTGGGTACCACTGAGATAGTAATAGATACAGCACTGTAGAGATGATGAGTGCTGGAATACCATCTTTAAACATGATGGGAATATTCGTCGATACCTTTGTATGGGTCAAGGCCGCTACAAGAGATGCACTAGAGGATAGTGGACCGTTTCGATCACCAAAGTAAGCACCTGCAATAATGGCACCAACCACAATATTTTCTGGAATACTTCCAGCTCTTGCCATGGTGATGAGTACGATGCCTATCGTTCCTACAGTGCCCAGTGCAGTACCTAACAGCATACTCACTATGGCTGTTATTAAAAAGGCACAGACGATAAAGATGGATGGATCAATTAAATCGATACCTGTGGCGATAATCATAGGAATAACGCCTGCTGCTTGCCACATGGCGATGAGCCAACCGATGAGAAGGAAGATTTGCATCACTATGATGGATGTTTTCGCACCTGTCCAAGATAGGTTTAATAATTCTTTTAGGGCATATCCTTTGCGGTAGAACACGTAGGCCATGATGCTCCATACGACAATCAAGGCATAACCAATAGCGATGCTATTGGCTACGGCTATGAGGATGACGAGAATGGATGCAAGTAGTCCCAAAAGGGGCTCTATATTCCGTGGTATGAGTGTGCGACCCTGTTGGTATCTTAGGAACGCATTTAATATAAGTTGTAACCACTTCATTTTAATCGATAGGAAGTTCTGTTTCGAAGACTTCCTCAGCCGGGCCTGTCATGAGCACCGTGCCATCCTCCAAGTATGAAATATGCAATGTTCCTAAATAGAGTTCCACATCTACTTCGCGGCCTGTTAAGCCCTTTTCAAAGGACATAGCGGCAGAGGCACAAGATCCTGTTCCACAAGCTAAAGTAGCGCCAGCGCCACGTTCCCATGTGCGCACCTTGATGTGTTTGTCGTTTACCACTTCAATGTAGTTTACATTGGTGTTGGCAGGGAAGGCATCGTGCTTTTCAAGGATAGGGCCTTGTGTTGTAACAGGGGCTTTTGTAATGTCGTCGATGAATACCTCCGTATGAGGCACACCGAGCAATACAGAACTCACTGTTACGGTTTCACCGTTTACATTGAGGTCTACGTCGATAACCTTATCCATGTTTACATTCATAGGAATGTCTTGGGCCTTAAAAAATGGTTTGCCCATGTCTACAGTAATTTGTGTGACTATACCGTTTTCGATAGTCAATGTAGGCTTCATTACGCCAGCTAAGGTTTCAATGGTGAAAGTCTCCTTCGTTGTTTCACCGTGTTCATAAGCGTATTTGGCAAAGCAACGGATGGCATTACCGCACATTTCTGCTTCACTACCATTGGAGTTGATGATGCGCATGCGCACATCACAGGTTTCGGAAGGAACTAGGATAGCAAGACCATCAGCACCAATACCCGTGCGACGATCGCAAAGGCGGATGGCGAGGTCTGTGTAGTCTTTAGACGTCCCTTGTGGGTCGGCAAAGAGGATGAAGTCATTGCCGAGACCATGCATTTTCGTTAATTTCATAAAGTCTCCTATCAATAAGTAAGACTTTCACCATGAAGCCCGTGAAAGTCTCATATGTTTATTATTATATATTCTATATTATAATATTATATCATAAATAGGTCCTAAGCATGGCATGGAATCGTATAAATTTATAGCAAAATAAAGGGAAAATAAGGAAAGCTTACAACGTTTATTGAGAGTTATAGTAAAACAAAAAATGCCCCATATGGGACGGTTATTTAAGGGAGTATAGGTATTTGGATTACTTTATTGTTTAACAGAGAAATGATAAAATAAAGAGTAATGTAGTTAATCGTAATAGAAAGAGGAACACATATGCGAATTCAAGGGATTTCTGGATCTCGTGGCGTTGCGGTAGGCAATGTATATAGATATATTCAAGAGGAAATTGCCATTCCTGATTACACTGTAGCGGAAGACAAGGTAGAAGAAGAAATTAGCAAGTTTGCAACTGCTATGGCATCTACCTTAAAACAATTGGATACTATTCGTAAAAAAGCGTTGGATGAAATGGGGCCAGAAGAGGCGGCTATTTTTGAAGCGCATATGCAAATTGCTCAAGACCCATCCTTATCTGACGGAATTAAATCCCTTGTTGAGTCTAGCCATATGAACGTGGTAGCGGCCACGTCTCAAACAATTGAAAGCTTTGCAAATATCTTTCTTGGCATGGAAGACGCCTACATGCGTGAACGATGCAGATATTAAGGATATCGGCGATCGTTTGATGCGTAATATATTAGGCATGAATCCTCGCGGTTTATCACATATTTCTGGCGAAGGTTATCTTGGTGGCTCATGATTTGGCACCATCTGATACGGCATCCCTCGATAAAGCGGTAGTAAAAGGTATCGTCACTGCAGCAGGTGGCCCTACATCTCATGCGGCTATTATGGCTCGCACCTTAGAGATTCCTGCAGTTATGGGCGTTGGTGATATTGAAGCTTTGCAGATGGCGATAAGGCAGTCGTTCTTGGTACGGATGGTATCGTGGAAATCAATCCATCTGATGCGGATTGGACGGAGTATACAAATCAAGCGTTGGCGTTCCAAGAGGAGTTAAAACGGTTGCGCGAATCCGCTAATCTTGAAGCTACTACCATTGATGGTCATCATGTAGAGCTATTTGGCAACATTGGTAAGGCGAAGGATGCTAAACATGCGCTCACTATGGGCGCACAAGGTATTGGTTTGTACCGTACAGAATTCCTTTACATGGAAAATGACGAATTGCCTACAGAAGAAATACAATTTGAAGAGTATAAAAAGGTAGCCCAAGAGATATGAAGGGGCAGCCGGTTATCATCCGTACCATGGACATCGGTGGAGACAAGGAATTAAAATGCCTTGATTTACCAAGTGAAATGAATCCATTCCTAGGATACCGCGTGCCATTCGCATTTCTTTAAATCGTCCAGATATCTTTAAGGTACAATTGCGGGCTTTGTTACGTGCTAGTGCATTTGGTGATATTCACATCATGTATCCTATGATTGCTTCCGTTGAGGAAGTGAAAAAAGCAAATGCTATGCTTGACGAATGTAAGACGGAGCTGGCGGCTGAAGGAAAGGATTTCAATAAGGATATCAAGGTTGGCATCATGATCGAAGTACCAGCGGCAGCTGTTATATCTCCAATCCTTGCTAAATATGTAGACTTCTTTAGTATCGGTACGAATGATCTTTGCCAATACACATTGGCAGTAGACCGTATGAACGAAGCAATTGGTAGCTTGTATCAACCATTGCATCCAGGTGTGTTACGTATTATTAAGCACGTCATTGATGCTAGTCATGAGCAAGGTAAATTACCGGTATGTGTGGTGAGCTTGCTAGTGATCCTGTGGCGACCATGATGATTCTGTTGGGCCTTGGCCTCGACGAATTCTCCATGACAGCTTCTTCGATTCCTCTTATTAAAATAT
>SCPN01001025.1_pt1 | contig 22034 bp, 30 predicted proteins | sample 6106831 | NCBI WGS metagenome assembly SCPN01 (sample SAMN10720447, study PRJNA508395) | human gut metagenome | isolation source: Participant 1, 0 month
AATCCTCTGCAGGTCCCATTACTGTAATGGTCTCCTTACCGCCGTCCTTCTTGTCGGCTTTCTCTGTTCCATTTCCTCCGTTGCCGCTTCCGCATCCAGCAAACATTGTTGCTACCATAGAAGCGCAAAGTAAAGATGCTAATACTTTCTTCTTCATATCTTCCTCTCCTTTTTGAATATAAAATGTAAAAAAGTATATATATAAATTGCCGTGCAACTTATATCAAATTAATTATCTGCGGTAAACCACCGCAATGTTTCTAATCCAGGCTATCTTTTCGTTGTCCAGTCTGTGTGGCTTACTTGTCATGCGCCATCTCCAGTTATGTCCGACTGTCGAAGGATAATTCATCCTTGCCTCATTTCCAAGCTCTAATATATCCTGCATCTGGACTATCGCCAGCTCTGCGGTGCTGTGATACAGCTCCCTGATAAGAGCATTTGGAACCTGTGATTTATTTTCAATATTCAGATACTCATACAGATAAGCAAGCTCATAATCTGTCTTGTCACTGAATGAACCAACTATCGTCTCATTGTCATGTGTGCCAATATATGCAACTACATGTGAATCGGTATAATTGTGTGGCAGATATTCGTTTGTCGGATCACCATCAAAAGCGAACATCATGACCTTAGTTCCCATCCAGCCCGATTTTGCAAGGAGTTTTTTCACTCCCGGTAAAAGGCTTGCTGATGTATAATCATCAGCCACTACATTAACCCCTTCAAGCTCTTCGTTAATTGCATTGACAAGCCTGCGTCCCGGTCCCTTGAACCATTTCCCGGATAGGCTCTTATCCTGTCCGTACGGTACCGCATATGCTTTCACAATTCCTGCGAAATGATCAATCCTGACAATATCAAAAAGCTCTCTGCATACACGCATTCGCTTTCTCCACCATGAGAAGTTGTCCTCCTTCATGGCATTCCATTCATACATCGGATTGCCCCACACCTGTCCGCTCTCTGAATCTTATCAGGACCGGCAGCTGCAACATACTCTGGTGTATCGTTTGCGCTCATCATAAAGAGTTGTCTCTCTGCCCACACATCTACACTGTCATATCCTACATAGAATGAGATATCGCCTATTATGTAGACACCTTTTGAGTTAGCATAATTTTTAATCCTCCCATTGCTCGAAGAATTTATATTGACAGAACTTCCAAAAAGTAATTGTATTATAATTCTTTGGTACTTTCGCAAACCGTTCGCGGATTTCTATACTCGTTTGGCCACTCGCTCCAATTTTGTATAAATTGTCGGTTTTCAGTGTCATAAATAATGCATATTGCTCAAGCCACTCCGACTGTTTTTTTACAAAATCCTGAAACTCTTGTGCATTTGTATCAAATCTTTCAAACGCTTTTTGTAAAATCCTGCATCTGTTCTGATGTAATGCTGCATAATCAATTTCTGATTCGTCTGTGCCCCAGTTATACCCCAGGATCTCTTCCTTCTCTAACAACCCCTCATCTACCAGCTTATCTAAATCTATGAAATAGATATTGCCCGCACAGCCTGATGATGGTTGATATGGACTATCGCCAAATATGGTGGGGCCAACCGGAAGAACCTGCCAGTACTTCTGTTTCAAATCACCAAGGAGATCAACAAAATTGTAAGCCTCTCTCCCAAGAGTACCTATACCATATGGTGACGGCAGACTCGAGATTGAAAGAAGTATTCCGGAGCCTCTGAGATTTTCTTTGGCCTCCAAATTACCATTCCTCTTTCCTAAAATTTTCTATTTTTTTCGTATCTGAGATTATTTTATTTCCTATTGTCAGATTTGTCAATCTTTTTAGTGGTTTTAAACTCATTTTTGCCATTTTTCACGTAATTTACATTCATTTTTTGGTAGTTATTACCACAGTTTCATAAAGATTTTTTTCGAAAAATTTATTACAGAAAATATTGCCTATTTCTGATAGTAAATGTATAATTTAATTATCACATAAGAAAGGACAAATACTATGGCTACTATTAAGGATATTGCCGCCCGGCTGGGCGTGTCAATCAGCACTGTTTCAAAGGGATTAAATGGTGCCAGCGATATAAGTGAGGAGCTTCGTCAGACAGTTTTAGACACTGCTGTCGAAATGGGCTACAGCACAAAGCGCTCCAGAAAGGTAGAAAACCGCAAGCTGGCTCTGTTTATTGAAAATATGAACTACGAGTCTATCGATGAGTTCGGATATGATGTAGTGCTTGGTTTCAAACAGAATGCTTTTAAGCACAAATGGGACGTGGACATCATCCCTGTCACACCTCAGCTTCAGGCAGAAGAAAAATATGACACATATATATTAAAGAATGGCTATTGTGGCGCATTTCTGGTAGGTTTTGCTCTTCACGATGAATGGATGCAGCAGCTCAAAAATACTACAATGCCTACCGTTTTGTTTGATAACTATATAGAAAACAATCCCAATGTAGCCTATGTAGGCACCGACAGCTACGAGGGCATTGACATGGCTGTAAAGCATCTGCACAATCTGGGCTCCATAAAAAGATTGCCTTTATCAATGGTTCTCTCCTGGTTTCGAGATCAGCGTCAGGAAGCCTTTGAAAACTCTTTATGCGCGATGCCGGTCTTGAAATCTACCCGGAGCTCATGGGACACGGCTACTATATTCCTGAAACCGCACAGTATTACGTTTCAAATTTTATTGCAGCAGGTGCCACCGCTATCCCATCTGCGGAAGCGACACTATAGCAAAGGGTGTTATCTCCGAGTGCCAGCTGCACGGCTTCAATGTGCCAAATGATATAAGTGTGGTAGGCTTTGACGATGTCAAGTTTGCCGCAGCCCTTACCCCTCCTCTTACCACTGTCAGACAGGAGCGTAATGATCTGGGCCGCTGTGCATATATTATATTGAATTCGCTCATTCACCATATTCCAATCAGCCGCACACAGCTACGTCCGATGCTGATTGAAAGAGAATCTACTGCACGAGTTTCCACCGCACATGCTGCTGAGGAATAGCCTGCATATACACCACCTTCCAAAGGAGTCAAAATTGTTCAAACGCAAACATGTAACCACTTTAATTACATATTCGCTGGTATTTTTCAGTGCAATCTCCATGACAGCCTGCTCTTTTTCGGATGTCTCTTATCTATTTAAGAGTCCCGCACAAAAGCAGGCTATTCTGCACAAATCACCTGCGTTTTGGGAGGATACCACAAGTGTTAAAGGAAGTAGCAATCTGTCTATCCTGCACAATGTCGCCTTTGAGGGGCAGCGTACAATGATACAAGACAATAACATATGGTAACAGGGCACAATAATTCCATCATAGAGACCGATGATCAATCTGTTCAGTATTCATTTGATGTATATAAAGGTGATCGAACTCCTTGGCTCATATCATCAATTCCGGGATGACCGGCTGGCTCATCAATTCCGCAGGGCAACAATCTATGATAAGGATTTAAAGGAGATAAAACCTGCAAATATAATCCTGAGGACTATGATGGCAATTCGCGATACATCAGATTCTGATGATGGCGATGTGCCGAATCCCGGCAATTATTATGATGTCTCACAGATTGCCACCTCCGCTGACGGAAAATACGCTCTCGTGTCAGGTGTCACACCCGATACCTACAAATATGCAGTCTCTGATATAAGGATTGACGATAACACAGTGCTTTCAACCTACGAAGGACAAAGTTTTTCCATGTCATGTGTCGACTCAAAGGGCTTTGTAATCGAGGCAGATACGGCCAACAATATCTGGAACTATCATTCATCCGATGGAGAAAACAGCTTTTTTTCACTGCCGGATGTGGTGGATGTGACTCTGGCAGAGGATGGTGACATGCTCATACGATGCCAGGATTTATCCTCGGACAACATCATCAGTTACTATAAATATTCACCCGCCACCGGTGTCAGTTCATCCTTTTCATACAATCTGGGACTCGAAACACAGGCAAAATGTCCGACAGCTCATCCGACTCTGCGGCAGCCGATACCAAGACCTACTGTTCTGCCAACTCGGTATATCGCCTGATGCAAACTGTGTGATGATGTTTTGTAACAGCGCAGTGCAACCCGGAAATTTCATCTGGTCACTGACAAGGGCAAGAATGACAGCAGCCGAAATCACGTCATACAATGACTGTGATACACTGCTACAGGCCTTACGCGATGATGGCTCATATGTATCCCCATATTCTGCCATAGACCCATCTGACAGTACCGATGAAAATCAGGAGGCTATGGAAGAGGCGGGAAGGATTCCGACTACAATACATACGGCGACGAGGTCACTCTGATACCTGACACCGCGTCATATGATCGGTGATTTATCCGACATAAATGCACGTATCACAGCGCTTGAACAGAAATACGGCTTTTCCATATATTTCGGCCTGAGGCCAAAGAGAATTGATTACTACGATATCCATCAATTCAAGAACAAAGATAAGCTCGTCAGTCGCTCTGATGCCTGCTTGAGGAAATAACTTGACTGTTTCCCCTGATGACTTTTCACACAGCTGTGTTAATGGCGATATAAGAGGCATGCGAATCTATCTGTGCGGTGATATTTCATCAGGCCACTCAGATATGATAAATGAGCCAAGTGGCTTTATAAATGTAATAAACAACCACAATGTGATGGTTCTAAACTGCAACTACAGCTGGGATTTCAGCTACACCGTTGGCCATGAGATTTCCCATCTGATTGACCAGAGGCTTACTTTCATACACACCTATAATGAAAAGAGCGAGTTTTCCGAGGGAAAATGGAACAGCTTTAACCCTGACAGCTTCTCTTATGATGACAGCTACGCAAACTACAATCCGGATGATCCATCGAGCCACATATCCGGGTATTTCATTGATTCCTACGGCATGACCTTTGCAACAGAGGACCGCTCTGAAATATTCGGAACCGCGATAGATGATTATATTAACGGCATTTATGATGATGCAAGATTCACAGATGATTCGCCGATACGAAACAAGCTGGACTACTACAGCAGATGTATCCGTGATGGCTTTGATACAAAGGACTGGCCTGATACGATGGCATGGGAGTCTGTGCTTACCGCCACCGGGGCGCAGGCCGATTAAATGATAATTTCAGAATAACACAAAAACCTCAAGTCATACGACTTGAGGTTTTTTAATGGGCAGAGATGGATTCGAACCATCGAAGCAAGTTGCAGCAGATTTACAGTCTGTCCCCTTTGGCCACTCGGGAATCTGCCCATGTATTCAATTACGATACTTGCATAGTTTATCACAATAGATGTGATTATGCAAGCATATTTTATCGTAACCAAATTATTTTCTTTAATACGGTGGATTGCGCGCCTGGGACGATACTTTGGTGGGGGATTTATGCCCTCGCTTTCGCTACGCTACGCTACTAAGAGTCTGTAGGAATTATGCTTTTAATCTTTCTATGACAGACGAAACCGGCTTTTATGCGCCGTCCATGGCGCATAACGCCTTGCCCAGCCGTCCATGGCCGGGCATTTCTGCTCCTCTAAGCATAATTCTGACAGACTCTAAGCAACTTCGCTATGCGCTCCAGTAAGGGCATCAATCCCCCACCAAAGCACCATCCCGGGCACACAATCCCTTACTTTATAGCTATAATATAGAAATTAAAAAAGACAGCCTGGATCGACTGCCTTTTAGGAGAAGGTATTTTTACTATGGGGTATAGCAAAAACTATATAATGTATTGGGGGGTTTTTACGGTTATTATAGTATCATGATTGTAACGATAAGTGTTCACAAATTGCATAAAAATCATGGTTTGTTTTTATGCAATTTGTATAGTACTTTAGTTATATTTAATATTTTTCATATAGTGATTCTGCACAAAGTATAGTTATTTTTTAAATATTATGTCCAACTGTTGTTTTGCTGTCCTCGTCAAACAGTGCTTCAAACTCATCTCTTGTGATTTTCTCCTTCTCAAGAAGAAGTGCTGCACATCTGTCAAGCACATCGCGGTACTCTGCTATCATGCTCTTTGCCTTGTCGTACGACTCGTCGATGATACGCTTTACCTCGACATCGATTGCCGATGCTATGCCCTCGCTGTAGTTCTTTGCATGGGCGAGGTCTCGTCCGATGAAGACCTCCTCCTCATCATCAGCATAGCAGATAAGGCCGATATTGTCTGACATACCGTATTTGGTAACCATCTCGCGCGCAAGCTTTGTAGCCTGCTTGATGTCCTGTGATGCACCTGTTGTGATATCGTCAAACACAAGCTCCTCTGCGACACGACCGCCTAAGTCTACTACGATTTCCTGAAGCATACGTCCCTTTGTGTTGAACATCTCATCCTTCTCAGGCAGAGGCATGGTGTAGCCTGCTGCGCCTGCTCCTGTAGGGATAATTGAAACTGTGTATACTGGTCCCACATCCGGAAGCAGATGGAAAAGGATTGCATGCCCTGCCTCGTGGTAGGCTGTGATGCGCTTTTCCTTGTCAGAGATGATACGGCTCTTCTTCTCAGCTCCGATACCAACCTTGACGAAGGATTTTCTGATATCATCCTGTGTGATATATTCTCTGTTTTCGCCCGCTGCACGGATTGCTGCCTCATTCATCAGATTCTCAAGGTCTGCACCTGTGAAGCCTGCTGCGGTAGTCTGTGCAATCTGCTTTAAGTCTACATCCTCTGCAAGAGGTTTTTTCTTGGCATGGACACCTAAAATTTCTTCTCTGCCGCCTACATCCGGTCTGCCTACTACAACCTTTCTGTCGAAACGTCCCGGACGCATGATAGCAGGGTCAAGTATATCCACACGGTTTGTGGCTGCCATGACGATAATGCCCTCATTGACACCAAAGCCATCCATCTCGACAAGCATCTGGTTCAATGTCTGCTCACGCTCGTCGTGTCCGCCGCCCATTCCTGTGCCACGGCGTCTGGCTACTGCATCAATCTCATCGATAAATACGATACAAGGCGCATTTTTCTTGGCATCCTCAAACAAATCTCTCACTCGTGAGGCTCCGACTCCGACGAACATCTCCACGAAATCAGATCCTGAAATGGTGAAAAACGGTACCCCTGCCTCTCCGGCTACTGCCTTGGCAAGGAGAGTCTTACCTGTTCCCGGAGGTCCTACAAGAAGGACACCCTTTGGGATTCTTGCTCCAAGTCTGGTATATTTTCCCGGATCACGAAGGAAATCAACTATCTCTGCAATCTCCTCCTTTTCCTCCTTTAAGCCTGCTACATCGGAAAACTTGATATGGTTCTCCTCCTGTGTGGTGAGCTTCTGCACGGTTCTTGCCGAAGTTCATCATCTTGCCACCGCCGCCCCTGTGCTGCTGCGTTGTTGTTCATCACTGCAAAGAGATGAACATGGTCCGAATACCAAAAGATACGGAAGCAGTGTCATAATCCAGCTCAGCCGGAACATCCGCAACTGTATAGTCGGTGTACCCCTGCTTTGTCATGGTCTTTTCGATATTGTTTACATCTGATACATAAAGCACCTTTGATGTGCCATCCTTGAACTTCACCTCCAGACTTCCTGTCGGTATCTCCCTGTTTTGCACTACCTTTACGCTCTTCACCTGATTCTTGTCAAGATCCTTCTCGAACTGACTCTGTGTGTAAGAGTTTGATGTAGCCCCGGCGCTCAGCCAGTACCAGATGCAGATTACTGCAAATACAATGATAATGTATACGCCTATTCCGCGCATACCGCTTTTTTGTTTATTCAATTTACTTCTCCTTTTTATTTTATTTCGCCCTCGACGAAGCCGATGTAAGGCAGATTTCTGAACCTCTGATCATAGTCAAGGCCATAGCCTACCACAAACTTATCAGGAATCACAAAGCCCACGTAGTCTACATTTACATCATCAACCACACGGCGCTCAGGCTTGTCCAAAAGTGTACAGATTGTGAGACTCTTCGGGTTTCTTTTGGCAAGGAGCTTTGAAAGCCTGCTAAGAGTATTTCCCGAATCAATGATATCTTCTATGATGATGACATTCTCTCCCTCGATAGAATGCTCAAGGTCCTTTTTAATCTTGACATCGCCTGATGACTCTGTGCCTGAGCCATAGCTGGATACCGACATGAAATCCATAGTCATAGGCAAATCAATTCTCTTTGCAAGCTCAGTGGTAAAGAATATTGAGCCCTTGAGTATGCAAATGAGATATACTGACTGTCCCCTGTATTTTTCTGTGATCTGCGCTCCAATCTCTGCAATACGCTTATTGAGCTGCTCCTCTGTCAGATAAACCGAAATATCATATTTTTTTGAAAAATCCATTTTGTTTTCCTCCGTAAAATGTGATCTTAAGTACTTTTCCTGTCTGTGGTGTGACAAGTGCGCTGCAGCCGGATCTGTATCCGATAATGGCATGCACCAGTGATTCATGGGCTATGAGCCACAGCCCCGCTCTCTGCTGTGCAGGAATTTTATCACCTGTAAATACCTGCTTCAGCTTCTTATGATGGCCCCGTCATCCACAATTATATAGTCACCGGCTTTTCTTGTTCTTATTTCAAAGCCTTTCTTCATCTTATCATAATCAAACCATTTCGTATATGGTTTTTTGGGAATTTCGTCCATTTTACCATTAAAATCTTTTATACAAAGTGTGACATACGAGCCATCTGCCGAAAGCTTTATGTTTTTTTGCTCTCCCGTGGCACTCAGTACCTCAAGCTCTTTTTGCGTAATGTGAATTTCTTCTTTTTCATCGTCACACCTTTCGGCGAAGAGTATCACATCGCCAAATGATTTTTCTGCAATAATTCCATATGGCAGATTGATTTTTCTGCCCGACTGCTGCCCTGCAAGCTTCACAAGGGCACCGATATGTGCGTGCTCGTGATGTCCTTGAGCCGCCCTGATGCCAGATGTATACACTCGCGCGCCACTCCGCTTTTTAATGCCGGATGCAGACTCTCAAAGCGACTAATTTCAAGTATCACCCTGCCTTCTTTTTTTGAAACCATGCTGTCACACGCCTCTTTTAGCTGCTGCTCGTAAAAATCATTCATCACCGCAAGCTGTCCTGCGCTCTCATTGATATGCTCAATCGCCCTGTCATTAATCTGCAAAAGCAAAGGAAACACATCATGGCGCAGCTTGTTTCTGGAGTATGCTGTGTCAGCGTTTGTGGCATCGGTGACAAAAGCCTGTCCGTTTTCCTTTAGATATTCCTCTATCTGTGCGCGTGTTGCTGATAAAAGCGGCCTGATATAGGTGACACCGTTCTTCACGGAAACCGGATGCATGCCGGCGAGTCCTTTCGCTCCGCTTCCGCGAAGCATCTGAAAAAGAACTGTCTCCGCGTTGTCCTCCATATGGTGCGCAACTGCAACGACTGCCTGCCTGCTGTTACCCTGCTTTTGGTCTGATGCATCGGCAGTTTCGCAAGGATATCTGCCAGCCTCCTCTTCAAACGCCTCATAGCGCAATATCCTGGCGACTTCCTTTTCAAACGCTTCATAACGCAATATCCTGGCGGCCTCCTCCAGTCCGAGTCCATGACTTTTTGCATATTGCGGTACATCCACGGAATGCACATGACACGGTATGTTAAGCCTCTCGCAAAGATCTGACGCAAACCTCGCATCCTCCCTGCTCTCGGCTCCTCTGATGCCGTGCTCCACATGTACTGCCTCCAACGCAAAATCAAGCTCATCTGCGCACTGTCTTTTTATCTCATTTAACAGCAGCAGAAGGCAGACCGAATCCGCACCACCCGACAACGCAACAAGCACCGTGCTATGATTTTTTATCATTTTGTTTTCCAGAATATATTCTTTTGTCCGTCTAATCATTATTTTTCCCAGATTCCTATTGCAACTACCGTCTCATATCATCCATGGCGTATCCACCTGTGTCAAGCAGCACCCTGTCCAGAATTTCCTGCGCCATCACGCCGCCTGCATTTGTCACTTTGACGCCTGCGATGATATCCATAAGCTTCCTGTCTGTCCCTTTACATGCAGATATTCTAGCACACCATCCGTCACCATGACAAGGAAATCGCCACTTTGAAGTGTATATTTTTGAATGTTTGCTCTCCTGCCAGACATCGACCGCCGGGAGTGATTCAGATTTTCTATAACACTCTACTTGTTTCCCCGATTTGATAAATGACGGTGCAGCGCCAGCCTGCTCACCTGTGTACATGTTCTATTGTGAATCAACCGGAATAGGACCTCACCCGCCGATATGACCCATGGCAGAGTTCATCAGCTTTAGGGCACTTTCCCCTGCTAAAGCCGGCCAAAAGCTTTTCAAGCAAATCCACCACCAGCGTGCTCTCGGCCTGCGCCTGCTTGCCCGAGCCCATGCCATCGGATACATACATGATACATGCCATCATCCAGCTGAAATGCGCCGCTGCAGCTGTCGCCATTTGCCTGAGAGCCGGTCTTTTTGGTCGCCACCCCGAAAGTGCATAGAACTGATTCTCCTCGTAAAGCACAATAGATGTCCTCTCATCGGATATTATTGAACTTCGTCCCATGTGCCTGCCTGAGCTTCACCCCATGGCACGTGAAACCGCCCTGCACATACTTTGAAATTTCAATCCCACCATCTATCTTGGTGCAGACATCTGCCTTTATACATACCTGCTGCCTTGCGTTCTCATAAATATGGGCATTTTCCACCTGTATACCAGCCTCTTTTGTATATACATAAACTCTTGAAAGACGCAGCCTTCTTTTTTTATCAATACATTTTTCAGCCCTGCACCAGCCCTCCATGAGCTCTGCCATAGCGTCAAGCTGTGTGGCTATGACGCGTCTGTTTTCCGTGAGACGCCTGTACCAGGCTTCATTTAGCTCAATACGGGCAAATGCCTCTGTGGCGGCTTCCACCATGCGCGTATAGTGCGGGCAGCCATCCACATATCTGTTTTGCACAATTTCCTCTGTTTTCATACGTTTGCGCACTGCATCAGCAAGCATTTTTATACTGTCGGAAATCGAAGTCCCGCTTGTCCAGCACACACTGCAACCCTCACAGCATGCACAAAGTCTCCCTGTCACCTCAAGCTGTATTTTCTCACTCTCATCAGGGATTTTATCTGCCGTACATTTTACAGCCATGACGTTTGCAGTCGAAATAATGCCTGAAAGTCAGAAACTGCTGTGGCAAATGCCTCCTCCCTGTCGGGCAAAAGTCCTGCTATGACCGGGTTTTCATTGTGCTCAAGAGCCCTTAAATATTCGCATGCTCTGCAAAGCGCAAAGGCCATCGAAAACACAACAAGGCTCTCTGCTACCGACAACACTATCTCATCCGTATCCGGCCTTCCCAGAAATGTTACCGACAGATTCATCACCGCCGTGGCACAAGCTGCCACAACGGCTGTTGTCAGACATCCGTTTTTACTGCTTTTTCTCACAAATAGCCTTTCCCCAAAGTAAATCACCGCAATAATAAAGAGATACTTACATATCGACGGTATCGATATAAAGTATCCCATTCCAATAATTAATCCTATGTAAAAAATAATCGTATGTCCACTACTCAGACAATAAACTCCATACACTGCAGGTATCAGCGGATAACAATCCATCACACACACCAGTGTGGATGCAAATGCCATAAGCCCCCACACAGCCTTTTTTAAATTTGCAATCCTCATCTTTTTGCCTCCATCTTTTTTCAACGATTATATGTGGTCAAAAATGAAGGTTTTGACGAAAAAGCGCAACTATATCTTCAAAAATTATTTGTCCTTTTCCTTGAAGATTATTTCATTGTCATACGCAAGCCCCAGCTTGCTCTTTGCTATATCCTCTATGTACTGGTCACTCTGCATATACTGCTGCATGCTTTCTATCTCATCAGCACGCTCCGATTCTTTAGTGTACTGCTTTTCAAGCTCCGCTTTTTGTGCGGCATATGTAGATTCCTTCTGCTTTAGCTGCACAACCTGGACTACCATAACCACCCACAAGAAATGCTATAACTATGATGGAAACACTTAAAGTTCCGCCCCTTCTCTTTGCACGACGTTTACTCATTATTCCTCCTTAGGTGCTTATCTGAATATCCTGCCAAACATTTTATCTTTCTTTCCGGTCACCTCCGGTACCTTCGAATACGTAATCATGTCTATCTCACCTTCTATATCGGCTTCTCCCTTCTCAAGGTTTAGCCTGTTTACGTGAAGATCCTTGCCCTTTAGGTCAAGCATGCCCAGCTCCGTCTCCAAAAGTATCTCTCCCACATCAAAGGAGAGCACATCCAAAATGCCTGTAAAGCTGCCTGTTCTGCGATTATTCAAGATAAGCTTATGACTCTTTGTGCCTGATATTTCTTCCATTTCCTGTCCCTCACATAATTTTTAATATGCTCCATAGACAGCCGCACATATACATGCCATCTGTGGAATCGCATATGTAAATATATGCCGGGATTCATGAAAATATAACCTATATATACTCAAAAAGATCTTTTGCTTCTTCCTTCTTTGTTGTGTCAAGGAGATTTAACACCTTAACCTTGACTGTCTTTTGTCCAAATGCTATCTCTATTATGTCTCCGACCTTGACATTTACAGATGCCTTTGCCGGTCTGCCGTTTACTGTGACACGGCCTGCGTCACATGCCTCATTTGCCACTGTACGTCTCTTTATCAGACGCGATACCTTCAAAAATTTGTCTAATCTCATTGTTACCTCTGTGTCTTACCTATAATAAATCAATTCATAACCATTACCCTGATTTTAGTGGATATAGCCAAAAATGGGCGGAGCCTTAAAGGCTTCACCCATTCTTCTACTCCGTGATAGTCTAACTTATTAGTTAAGAGAATCTTTTAAAGCCTTTCCAGCCTTGAACTTAGGAGCCTTAGATGCTGCAATTGTCATCTCAGCGCCAGTCTGTGGATTTCTTCCTGTTCTTGCTGCTCTCTCAGATACCTCGAAAGTACCGAATCCAACTAACTGGATCTTCTCACCTTTCTTTAACTCCTCTGCAACAACATCTGTGAATGCCTTTAAAGATGCCTCTGCATCCTTCTTTGATACTCCGGCCTTCTCTGCCATAGCTGCAACTAAATCTGCTTTGTTCATGATAAAATTCCTCCTCTGGATTTTCATAATTTATATAATTCGAGCTATTTCCCAAATTACCTACAAGAATATATATACTTGTTTTTATGGGGTTTGTCAAGGAAAATGCGCTATTTCCTAGGCTTTTATGTACTTTTACCATTCTTAAAACCTTACTTTGAACTTAATAAAGAGGTTAATGTTGAAAGATAATCTGATATATCTTTATTTATCAGACTATATCCCGAGCTGTCAGATGATTTACTGTCGGTTTCAGTGATGTATGTCTGAACTTTTCTTAACAGACTTTCCACAATAATAATATATCGTATAGTCATTTTACTTTCACCAAATTCAATTAAGTATATATGCATTCATCGTTTACACTATGGCATGCAGAAGATACTCCTCGCGCTCCCCGCTTAGCTGTATGAGCTGTGCAAGCTTATCCACATCACGGTCGCATACCCATGACTTGCGCGAGTTGCTATAGTGATTGCAGAGCTTACAAAATTTTTCAGGAAACAAAAGCAGTGCTTGAAGCAGTCTCATTGATGTATCATCAAGACTTCTTACGCTGCAATAGCTGTCAAGAATTGCATCTGCAACCGCTGTATCCCAGTGATTTTTTTCGAGCATCTTGCGCATGTACTCCGCAAGATCAGTTTCCGGATATCCCGGATGCATGGTCTCGAAATTGACAGGGAGCCATCTTCCGGACTGTGTATACACGACATTGTGCTGGTTGAAGGCTCCGTGACAGTATATCGGAACCGACGTTTTACTATTTTCCAGCTCACACAATATTTCCGCCGATTTCTGTCCCTGCTCTAAGAATCTCTCATAGCATTCATAAAACAGATGCTCAAAAGCATTTGTCTTGCTGCGACGCAGTATGTAGTTTTTAAGCTTTACTATCTGCGCACATTTGCGCTGAGCTTTTTCATGCAGGCTTTCTACCTCGATATCCGAAAGCAGAGGATACTTTTCCAATATATTGTGCAGCTGCGCTAATGCCCTGCTGCCGCCACGCATATCATCTATGCTGTCCGTGCTGCACTCTCTGCCTGCTCTGTAATCCTTCAATATGTATGCGTCCTCACAGTTATCTCGCGATATGATACACTGCTCCTTTGTCTGTGATATCTGCTCCACATCCATACCGTTTCTCTGGATAAATGCCAGCGTATCCCGCAGGGTGCCTGCCCTTTGCTCATGCCCTCTGTGTACGGCACGAGCAGCTTCTGCCCGATGCCTGTGTCACATATATATGCTCCTCTGCCCTTTATTATCCTGCTTACTGTAAGCTCATATTTTTCCAAAGCCACTTCCGGCTGATTATACAAAAAAATCCCCCCTCATATAATTAATGCATCATAACTATTCAGATGCTTTTTAATCATATGAGAGAGGTTATTATTTTATTCGCAAGCTCTTTAAGTTTTTGTGCTTCATTGAGCGATGGGTCATCAAGCACCTGCTCATAAAGCCTGTCCAGGATATCGCCAAGCTTCGGTCCCGGCTCTACTCCCATTTTAATCAGGTCGCTGCCATTTATTTTCATTTCCTTTTTTGATACACACTGGTGGTCTGCGAGGATTTTCCTGTATACACGCTCATATTCTGCGATGTATTCAAGCTTTTCTGCGCGCTTATACATGCTCTGTCCGAGTGTATCGGCTCTTTTCACCTCAAACAACAGCGGAAAAAGCTCTGTTCCTATGCGGCTCATGGCACGCCTTACATTGCGTTCTCGTGATGGCCGGACGGTCATCATGCTCTTTTACGAGCTTACAGCAACAGTCTGTAGTCCTGTTATCAAACTTAAGGCGCCTGAGTATCTTTCTTGTCATATCAGCTCCCACAACCGGATGCTTCTTGAAATGATTCTGGCCTTCCTCGTCTGTCGTAATGCACACCGGCTTTGCCACATCATGAAGCAGCATGGTAAGCCTTAGGATTTTGTCCGCTCGCACATGCTCCAATGTATGAAGCGTATGCTCTCCGACACTGTACATATGGTGCTTATTGTGCTGAGGTGTCTGCATCATCACATCAAACTCCGGCATGAATACCGCTGTGAGTCCAAGCTCATACAGATCTCTCATCATCTGCGGATGATATATGTCAGAAGCTTCCACAAGCTCCACCTGGATTCGCTCTGCGCTGACCTTTGACAAAGGCAGGCAAGCCTTTTATGGCCGCTTTAGTCTGTGCCTCTATATCAAAGCCCTGGGCTGCAAATCGCACCGCACGAAACATCCTGGAGTGCATCCTCACTGAACCTGTCGTGTGCACAGCCTGCACACATCTGATCACATGTGCTTTTAAATCTGCTATGCCGTCAAAAATTCATCTGACAAGCCCTGCCCTGTGATTATATGCCATGGCATTGATTGTAAAGTCGCGTCTCCAGGTCAAGCTTAGATTGGAGGTAAAGGTAACCTCCTTTGGATGGCGTGCATCCTCGTACTCAATTAGATTCAGCAATGACCGTGACTGTACCATGCTGATACCTGTGTCTATCGTATGGTCAAATATCGCTTCTGACTCTGCGCAGGCTTTGCAGATGTGGTGATATCCCAGTCCTGCGGTGTCCTGCCAAGGAGACTGTCACGCACGCATCCACCTACCGCATATGCTCCTCAAAGCCATGCTGTAGAGCGTGTCTATTATGAAGTTGACATTCTGCGGTAAATCTATGCGCATCGTTGATTCTCCTTTTTATTCTAAATGACGCTCGCCGAATGGGTCACATTGCCAGCATATGACTGTAACACATGCCTCATAACCCTTAGTCTGGTGAGAGTAAATACCTCCTGCGGCAGAGCTTATTAGGCGCTAAAATCAAACGCGCTTACGCTTGAACGAGTATTTTGCGCCAGCTTCAGCCGCAGGTGGTGCATTAACTCACGATCACGTCGTAAATCGAGCATGCCACAGCCGTATGCTGCGTCAATGCGCCCTCCGGCGAGCTGTGTTATCATAATATATACAAAAGTAATGATTAATTCGCGAAATAAATTTTCGTAGACGGATGATTTACAAACGCAGGCGTAGCGGTACTACGCCGAGGCTCTGTAACATTCGTATACGGGAATTTGTAGGCGCGAATTTAATATGCCTTACCCCAGTATACGAGCTTATGCGCCGGCTTTCCACAGCATACGCATACGTCGGAAATCTGCTCCTGGTCACCAAATGGCATACAACGGCTTGTAACTGTTGTGTCCTCTTTGATTTTGTTCTCACAGGCCTCGTCTCCACACCACATAGCACGGATAAAGCCCGGCTTTGTCTCTGCGATTGCCTTGAACTCATTGTAGTCGTGTGCATCGTTTATATGGCTTGCAAGGAATGCCTTTGCCTTCTCGAGCATGTCATTCTGCATTGTCTCAAGTACCTCTGCGAGCTTCCATTTACCTCATCGAGTGTGAGACAACGATTTTCTCTTGTGTCTCGGCGGACGATAACGCACTGGTTTTCTGATATCCTTTGGTCCAATCTCGATACGTGTTGAGATTCCCTGAACCTCCTGTGCCTGCGAACTTCCAGCCAGGTGTCTTGTCGGTTGCATCGATTTTCACGCGGAAATCCTTTGAGAGCTTGTCCTTTAGGTCATATGCCTTGTCAAGGACGCCGTCCTTCTGCTGCTGGATTGGAATGACCATAACCTGTGTTGGTGCAATCTTTGGTGGAAGCACGAGTCCTGAGTCATCTCCGTGAACCATGATAATAGCTCCGATAAGACGTGTTGAAACGCCCCATGATGTCTCATGACAGTACTGTAATTTATTGTCCTTGTCTGTGTACTGGATGCCGAAGGCCTTAGGGAAGCCGTCACCAAAGTTGTGTGAGGTTCCTGACTGGAGTGCTTTTCCGTCATGCATGAGAGCCTCTATTGTATATGTAGCCTCTGCTCCGGCGAACTTCTCCTTGTCTGTCTTTCTTCCCTTTACCATAGGGATTGCAAGGTACTTCTCACAGAAATCCGCATAGATGTTTAACATCTGTACTGTACGTGCCTCTGCCTCCTCGGCTGTTGCATGAACAGTATGTCCCTCCTGCCATAAGAACTCTGATGAGCGGAGGAATGGACGTGTTGTCTTCTCCCAGCGCACTACTGAGCACCACTGGTTATATACCTTTGGAAGGTCTCTGTGTGACTGTACTGTTTTGCTGAAAAGCTCGCAGAAAAGTGTCTCTGATGTAGGTCTTACTGCAAGTCTCTCCTGAAGTGTCTCAAGTCCGCCCTGTGTGACCCATGCGACCTCCGGTGCAAAGCCCTCAACGTGATCCTTTTCTTTCTGAAGCAGGCTCTCCGGAATAAACATTGGCATGTATACATTCTCTACACCTGTCTCTTTGAACATTGCATCGAGATTCTTCTGTATATTCTCCCAGATGGCATAACCATTGGGTTTAAAGATCATGCATCCCTTTACAGATGAATAATCCATCAACTCTGCTTTCTTCACAACGTCTGTATACCATTGTGTGAAATCTTCCTCCATGGAAGTGATGGCCTCTACTAATTTTTTCTCCTTAGCCATTGCTTTTCTCCTTTTTTATTTAAATATTCTATGATATACAGGGCTTTTATGTCTCACCCATGCCCTGCACCACGCATAATTTTACTAACATATATTATTCCATAAGCGAGCTGATGTCAATAAGCCTGAAAACTTGTTCTGCAGTGTTTTTCATATTTTTTTGAGCATTTTTGATATCCATAGCCTCATTAAGCGTTGTTGCCCCTCTTATAATAGGGAAAAACGCATCTATGCCTTCTTTATTACATGCCACTGCATCGTCAGTGACACTCCCTGCAAGTGCGATTACTTTACAGCCGTTTTTTCTGCCTGCTTTTGCCACTCCGACAGGCACCTTTCCCATGGCGCTCTGTCCATCAAGCCTGCCCTCTCCGGTCACTACGATATCGGCATTTTTCAGTTCCTTGTCAAGCTGTATTGCGTTTAGCACTATATCTATGCCGGATTTAAGTTCCACGTTCTCAAGTCCAAAAAGAAACGCAAAGCCAAGACCTCCCGCAGCGCCTGCTCCCGGTGTCTCGCTGAAGCTTTTCCCCGCATACTCCTCAACACAGTCTGCATACTGTCTCATCATTTTATCCATCTGTGCCTTTTCATGCTCCTGTACGCCCTTTTGCTTTCCAAAAATGTATACGCAGCCCCATGCTCTGTGCACAGTGGATTAGTAACATCACATGCTATTTCGAAATGACACTGCTTCAATTCTGAAGGAACCTTATCAGCCTTTATCTTTTTTACCCTTGCAAGCGAGCCAAATACCGGTGGAAGAATATTGTCATCCTCATCATAAAACTCATAGCCGAGCGCCGTCAGCATTCCTATGCCACCCTCAGTGGTTGCGCTTCCGCCTATTCCGATTATGAAATTCCGACAGCCCTTGTGAACAGCATCCAATATCATCTCTCCCACACCCAATGAGGTTGCTTTCCACTGGATCAGGTTTACCTTCAACAAGTGTGATTCCCGACGCTTCTGCCATTTCCATAACAGCCGTATCATCCTCAAGTACTCCATATGTCGCGTGCACCTTTTGTCCCATCGGTCCTGTTACATCAACATGTTCATATGTGCCATTCATACCCTCTACCAAAGCGGTTACAGTTCCCTCGCCGCCATCTGCAAGCGGTCTGACCACCACGTCCGCTTTCGGTATTGCCGCCAATATGCCTTCTTTACATGCCATCCCGGCCTGCATGCTTGTCATGCTTCCTTTAAATGAATCAATTGCTACTACAACCTTCATTTTACCATTCCTCTATTTTTATTTATATGTGGTTCAGTAAGGTATACATCGAATTGCATGCATCGATAACACCTTTTTCCTCTAATTGTATTATTTTATCATAATTTTAAAGTCAGGTGTAGTTTCCAAAAACAATTTGAAAGTGCATTTTCATGAAATTTGTGCTAGAATAACATGTTGTTGTATTATGCTAAGGAGAATTTAGAATGGAAAACTATAAACGAGGACTGACAGCAGGAATCCCGATTGCGCTGGATATCTGTCAGTTTCATTTACTTTTGGAATTATGGCGGTGTCATATGGACTATCCTGGTGGCAGGCTGTGCTCATTTCGATGACCACTGTCACATCTGCCGGACAGTTTGCAGGCATCGGAATTATGATGCATCCGGGACAGTATTTCCAGATGCTTATTTCGCAGATTACTATTAATATAAGATATTCCTTTATGTCGATTTCGGTTGGACAGAAGGCGGATTCCGGATTTAGCGGAATTTCCAGATGGATACTCGGCTTTATGATGACTGATGAAATTTTTGCCGTGGCAAGCCAGGAGGATTCTGTGAGCAGAAGCTTCTTTGCAGGGCTGTCAACTCTTCCATACATCGGCTGGGCTGTCGGTACGCTGATAGGTGCTATACTGGGAAGCATTCTGCCGGATAGGCTTATGAGTGCGCTGAGTCTTGCTATTTATGGCATGTTCGTGGCTATCGTGGTTCCTGAGATGAAGAAATCGCGGGCGGTCGTGTTTGTTGTGGTACTTGCACTCGTGCTTAGCTGCATGTTTTACTACGTACCGTTTTTGTCAAGGATTTCAAGCGGTATCACCATCACTGTTGTAGCCATTGTGGCTGCAGTTATCGGTTCGCTGCTGTTTCCGGTTGCAGATGATACTGATAAGGAATGATTTATTAAATATTTGATAATAAGCGTATAAGGAGATTTTACATAATGAAAAACAGTGTATTTTTTATATATTTACTCATACTCGCGGGCTCCACATATCTGATCCGCGTTATTCCTTTTATCGCAATAAAAGAAAAGATCAACAACAGCTTCGTGCGATCTTTTCTATACTATATTCCGTATGCAGTTTTAACCGCCATGACTATTCCGGCAGTGTTTTATGCTACTAACTGGTGGGTTGGTGCAGCAGCAGGACTTATCGCGGCGGTGATATTTGCATTAAAGGGCAAGGGGCTTACAACCGTGGCCGTGGCTTCCTGTGTGGCGGTATTTATTGTAGAGCTGTTCCACTAATTATTTATTTTCCCACTTGAAAAGCCATAACTAAAGTGATAAAATTTCGAACTGCGCGTTTATATTTTTTTAATAAATATTTTATAATTACCGAAAGGATAAATCAGCTCAGAAGTGAAAATGCAAATACCACGATGCCAAGTATTACAAGCACAATACCTGTGGCACGGTTTAAGGTTTTTGCGGATGCCTTGTTTGCAAAGACCGCTGCAATTCTCGCCCAAAGGAGTGTAAATGCAATACATAAAATCAGCACAAACCAGTCCGGTTTTCCACCGATGGCAAAGTGCGAGGCAGCTCCTGTAAAGGCTGTAAATGCCATGATAAATACGCTCGTTCCGACTGCAGTCTTAAGCTCATAGCCAAGCACTGATGTGAGGATGAGGAGCATCATCATACCGCCTCCCGCACCTATGAAGCCACAGATAAATCCGATAAGCACACCGCAGATGATTGACTGGACAGCTCTCTTTTTTGCAGAAACTCCCTGCATGGCCTCCTTTGTTGTCATGACAGGACGGACTATAAACTTGATTCCGAGTAAAAATGTCATAAATACCGAAAAGTTGCCCATTGTTGCTGACGGCACAAGGCTTGATACATAGCTTCCAACAACCGTGAAGCATAAAACCGTGACCATCATTATGAGCCCGTTTTTTACATCAAGGTTCTTGTTCTTTCCATATGTATAGGCTGACACTGCGCTGGCAAGTACATCAGACGACAGGGCTATTCACTGCCATATAGGATCCATTCCCAAAATGTAATGAGCATAGGTTTATTATACTGCTGCTGCGCTTAGTCCCGCAAAGCCAGTTCCAAGGCCCTGCGCCCATACCTGCAAAAATGTTACTATTATAGTTATTAATGCTCATTTGTGTGATTTCCCCTGATTATTTCATCCATATTATTCTCAAGCTGTTCCATAACAATCGTCAGCTGCTTTTTCTGCTCCTCATCTACCCCTGCAAACAGATTTGCTGTAAACTGCTGCTGTATACGCCTTCCTCTTTCAATGACAGTCCCGGCCTTTTTTGTACAGACAAGCTCCGTCTTCCTCCTATCATTTTCCACAGGTTTTCTCTCCAGATAGCCCTCATTCACAAGCTTATCAACATTTACAGACACAAGATTTGCCTTGATTTTTCTTATTTCAACTATATCCCTTGCCGTCTTATATTCCGGATTGTTCGCCAGAAACATGAGTATATCAAAGGCTGTCTGCGGAAGCTTCAGCTCATGGCACAGTGGTCTGCACTCATCGCTGTAGGTTCGCGAAATCTTCTCTGCAAACTCAAAGTTAAATTTCATATGTGATATTCCTTCTTTTCTTTTCCTATTTTGCTGCTTCGTTATACATTTTTGAATTATTCATTTTTGAACTAATTATATATCTCTCTGTCATTTTGTCAAGCGGTTATCGTAATTTATACCCCTAAATGCTATACTTTTTGAGGCATTTTTCATTAACTATTATGATATGATTTAACAGTTATATAATACCTTGAAAGTATCCTGCAGTCATGGTATTATATGTAATTGGCGCTTTGTTGCACATTTTAAACACCGGCTAATCTACCGGTGATTTTAATTTTAATAACTAAAGCTTCCGTACATATATATAATGTGGTGTGGAGTTTTTAAATTAACAATCATTTACAATAGGAGGAATTATGAGTCAGGAAACAAATCTAGCCCCTAACAGAGAACAAGATGGGAACCATGCCTATCGGCAGACTTGTATTTAACATGTCCTTTGCTCTATGATGATTTCCATGCTCGTACAGGCTCCTATACAACATCGTGGACAGTATTTCGCTGCAAAGCTGTCCGAAAAACGCACTCACAGTAGTGCGCTCTCCTTGCCTTCCTTTGCAGACACTCATCATCGCTGTCGCAACCGGTACAGGTGTAGGTGTAAACGCGCTGCTGTCAA
>SCPN01001070.1_pt1 | contig 21993 bp, 20 predicted proteins | sample 6106831 | NCBI WGS metagenome assembly SCPN01 (sample SAMN10720447, study PRJNA508395) | human gut metagenome | isolation source: Participant 1, 0 month
CGACGGGAGCGGAGCGGCAGGCGGCCTGCTCTGCGGAATTCTCCCGTATTTCCCGGTGACGATCTGCTCGGGAATCGACCTGGTTCTGGATCTCACGGATTTCGATGAGCATGTGAAGCAGGCGGACCTTGTAATTACGGGCGAAGGACGGATTGACTTCCAGTCCGCGCTGGGAAAAGTTCCTGTCGGTGTCGCGGAACGCGCAAAAAAAGTCAGGAATGTTCCGGTGGTTGCCATCGCCGGGGCGAAAGGTGACGGATGCGAAACGCTTTATGATTTCGGGATCGATGCGATCTTCGACACGGTTCCGGGCGTCATGTCGTTGGAGGATGTGATGAGTCGTGCGGAGGAGAATCTGCTGAATACTGCAGAGAATGTGCTTAGACTGTTTCAGATTGGAAATATTTTCACTTTCTGAGCCTTTTGGCGGCTGCTCTTCTGTGTTTTATCTGCCCACAATTTTTTCAAAAAAGGAGACGATTATATATGAAGCTTGTAGTTTTAGATGGATATACAGAAAACCCGGGCGATTTAAGCTGGGACGCGTTAAAAGAATTCGGTGACCTCACCGTCTATGACCGAACTTCTTTCACAGAATCACCTCTGATCGCTGAACGTATCGGTGATGCCGAGATTATCATCACAAATAAGACCCCGATCTCCCGTGAGACCATCGACAAGTGTCCGCGTATCAAGCTGATCGCGGCTCTCGCCACCGGCTACAATGTCATCGACTATAACTACGCCGCTGAAAAGGGAATTCCTGTCGTAAATGTTCCGGCATACGGAACTGCCTCTGTCAGTCAGTTCTCCATCGCTCTTCTCCTTGAGATCTGCCATCACATCGGCCACCACGACAAGACTGTCCATGAAGGAAAATGGGCTGAAAACATTGACTGGTGCTACTGGGACTATCCGCTGATCGAGCTGGAGGGAAAGACCATGGGCATCATCGGCTTCGGGCGCATCGGCCAGGCTGAGGGACGCATTGCGAAAGCTCTCGGCATGAACGTCATCGCCTATGACCTCTATCCGAACGAATCCGGCCGCGCGCTCGCGGATTACGTTACCCAGGATGAGCTTTTCGCAAAGGCTGACGTGATCTCCCTGCACTGTAACCTGACCCCGGAAAACACAGGACTCATCAACCGGGAAAATATCGCCAAAATGAAGGATGGTGTGATTCTTCTCAACAACGCCCGCGGACAGCTCATCAACGAGTCGGATCTCGCGGAGGCACTTTTCTCCGGCAAAGTCGCTGCCGCCGGTCTCGATGTTGTTTCCACCGAGCCGATCAAGGCTGATAACCCGCTCTTAAAAGCTCCAAACTGTATCATCACCCCGCATATTTCATGGGCTCCGAAGGAAAGCCGCGGGCGGATCATGGACTGCACTGTGGAGAATATCCGGGCGTTCTTAAACGGAAAACCGGTTCATGTAGTGAACATGAAATAATTTTGACTGGGCATATCAGGCTTTTTAGCGCCACTGTCAGGAAATTATCTAAAATTTCCTGTGACATTTCATTTCAAAAATTCCTGTTATCATTTGCTATCCAGAAGAAAGGACATGTTCCGTTCCTTACGATACTGAACTACATTTAAAATTATGAATGAATCGATCCACAAATATTTCCGCGTCGGTACGCTCCAATGGATGAGTTTTCCCGACAAAGCCTCCCTCATGGAACCGGCTCCATACGCGGCAAAATTCGGCGCCGAGATGCGGATGACCCACAACAATTTCGGTCTTCTCGTAGATCTCTCCCACGTCCCGGTCACCCATGAGACCAGCCAGTTCGTCTTCCGCACGCTCCGCCCTTACATCACCCATTTAAAAATACGTTCCATCCCGGTGTGCCAACGGTTCTTTCTAAGCTCTGGATGAAAGAATCGTACCTGCCGTAGATGGAACGTATTTTCGCTTTCTAGTCGTTCTACTTATTTGTTTTTCTTTTCTGGATTTTTCGCACGTCAAGTGCATAAATTTGTTAAACAATTGCAATTGTTTATCTATTTTCTTCCTTCTCCGCGCTTCTCACCGTATTCACCATATACCGGATGACTTCCACCGGGTAATCTCCGACCGCAGTCTCCCCTGTCACCATGATTGAAGCAGCGCCATCCATCACAGCATGGAAGATATCATTTACCTCCGCACGGGTCGGGACAGGGCTACGCTCCATGGAGGCCAGCATCTGGGTCACTACCATGAACGGCTTTCCCGCCGCCCGGCACTTCTCGGAGATCTGGCGCTGGACACCCGGAAGGTCCCAGAGATGAACGGCATTTCCAAGGTCACCCCTGGCGATCACGATCTCATCCGCCGCCGGAAGAAGTTTCTCCAGTTTCCGGACGCCATCCATGTTTTCGATCTTCGCGAAGAGCCTGATATCCTCCGCTCCCGCCTCCCGAAGCACCTCTTTTACGCGCTCCAAATCACTGTGATCTCTCACAAATGGCTGCATGACACCGGTCACGCCCATCTCGTTTGCGATCTTAATGTTTGCAAGGTCAGAATTTGTCAGCGTCGGCGGATAGATCTTCGCGCCCGGAAGAGCCGCACTCTTTCTGCTCTTTAGGAGACCGCCCCAGAGGACCTTTGCGAAATAACGCTTTTCCTGAGTGTTTTCTCCACCATTCTCGGTCACATTTTCCGCTTTTTCCACAATTTTTAAATGGATCTTCCCATCGTCCAGAAGAACTTCCTGACCCGGAATCAGGTATGGGAAGGTGAGTTCCGGCAGCATGATCTTCGCATACTCTCCAGGTGCTTTCACATGGTCACGTTTATTTTGGGACCGATCAGCGTTTCCAGAACCTTTTCCAAATGTATTTTTCTCAGCTGGTATTTTCTCGATATCTTTATTTTCAGATTTCTGTGCGATTTCTTTTCTATCTGCCCCACTTACTGAGGAATCCTTCACTTTTTCTGGGATTCCGCATATCTCTACAATATCCCCATTCTTCAACGAAACAGGCTCAGAGATGGTTCCAGTTCGCAGTTCCGGTCCCTGAAGGTCCACGAGAAGCTGCGGTTTTACCCCGCATTTTTCTGCTGCGCGCTTCATCTTTCCAATCAGATCCCCTGACTCTGCGAGCGTAACATGGGACAGGTTCAGCCGCATTCCTGTCATTCCCAGTGAAAACATCTCCGCCAGCACCTTCTCGCTTGCGCACGCCGGTCCCAGCGTTCCGTATATATTCACCATCTAAACGTCCTCCTGATCCTTATTCTTCCTCAAGCATATCATAAGGCGACGGGATTGTCATCTAGTTTCCCGGCGGGAAGAACTTTTCCCGACTTTCCTGGCTACAGAACCTGCCACCGGCAGCTTTTTCCAGATGCATGGCAATATAAAAGGTGCGCCAGACCTTTTTTCTCTGTCCGCCACACCTTCTTTTATCGAAGATCCCATTCTTTATTTATCTTTCAAAAACCTTAAACCTGGATTCTATCCGCAACTTCACATCCGATCGCGACTCTGCACATGTCATTTCCAATGATCATCCAGTCATTGTTCCGCAGGATCACATCGATCGGGTTTCCCTCGCAGAAATCGTGGCGATGAAGAAAATCCATCACCTTCTGGTTTCCGAGCATCCACTTAATTGTATAACGTTCCCCTGATTTTGCCGTTGATAAAGCCTGCATAATAACGCCCCCTGATCCTATGCTTTACAATTGTTTTATCGGATATTGTCTGTAAATTTATATGAATTTATTTATTTTGTATCTTCTTTTTATAGAATACTCCTCAAACTATTGGTTAGTCAAGCGTAAAATCAGTTAGGTGCATGTAATCTTTTCATCTACGGCAAAATCACAAATTCGGTACTGCTAACATAGCATATATTGTTTTTTTGTAACAGAAAAACCCGCAGAACAAAGTTCTGCGGGTCTCTTACGCTTGGACACAAATATCTCACGGAGATACTATATTTATTTTTTCGGTGCAAAGCACCTCGGTATTAGATTCGTTGATTACTCGATGATTGTAGCAACTCTACCGGAACCAACAGTTCTGCCGCCCTCACGGATAGCGAAACGAAGACCCTGCTCCATAGCTACCGGATGGATAAGCTCGATTGTCATCTCAACGTTGTCGCCCGGCATGCACATCTCTGTACCTTCCGGAAGCTCGCAAACGCCTGTAACGTCTGTTGTTCTGAAGTAGAACTGCGGACGATAGTTGTTGAAGAACGGTGTATGACGGCCACCCTCGTCTTTAGTAAGAACGTAAACCTGAGCTGTGAATTTCTTGTGGCAGGTTACGGAACCCGGTTTAACAAGACACTGACCTCTCTGGATCTCTGTTCTCTGAACACCACGAAGAAGAGCACCGATGTTATCACCAGCCTGAGCCTGGTCAAGGAGCTTACGGAACATCTCGATACCAGTTACAACTGTCTTACGAGTCTCCTCGTGAATACCAACGATCTCAACCTCATCGTTGAGTTTAAGAGTACCACGCTCTACACGGCCTGTAGCAACTGTACCACGACCTGTGATTGTGAATACATCCTCGATCGGCATAAGGAACGGCTTATCTGTGTCACGAACCGGATCCGGAATGTAGCTATCTACAGCGTCCATAAGTTCCATGATCTTGTCGCCCCACTCACCGTTCGGATCCTCAAGAGCCTTAAGAGCGGAACCCTGGATGATCGGAGTGTCATCGCCCGGGAACTCGTACTCGTTAAGAAGGTCTCTGATCTCCATCTCTACGAGCTCAAGAAGCTCCGGATCGTCAACCATATCGCACTTGTTCATGAATACTACGATGTACGGTACGCCTACCTGACGGGAAAGCAGGATGTGCTCTCTTGTCTGAGCCATAACACCATCAGTAGCAGCTACAACGAGGATAGCACCATCCATCTGAGCAGCACCAGTGATCATGTTCTTTACATAGTCAGCATGGCCTGGGCAGTCAACGTGTGCATAGTGTCTCTTCTCTGTCTGATACTCAACGTGAGCTGTAGAGATTGTGATACCACGTTCTCTCTCTTCCGGAGCTTTATCGATATCTTCAAAGTTCTCAGCTGTGTTACCTGCAACTCTTGCTGCAAGAACTTTTGTGATTGCTGCTGTTAATGTTGTTTTACCATGGTCAACGTGTCCAATGGTACCAATGTTACAATGCGGTTTGGTTCTTTCAAACTTAGCTTTTGCCATTTTAAAACGTCCTCCTTAATTTTGCGCCCATTGGGCTATCATATTTAACTTAGGCTGAATACTATTATATTCCATTCGAAAAAGTTTTTCAAGCCTATTCTTGCTATATGCAAGAGGAAACCGGAAATAATCCCGTGGGATTATTTCGCAGCGCCCTTTCTCTCAGCGATGATCTTCTCCTGAACGCTCTTCGGTACCTGCTCGTACTTCTCGAAGAACATGGAGTAGTTACCACGACCCTGTGTTCTGGAACGAAGGTCTGTGGAGTAGCCGAACATCTCAGCAAGCGGAACATATGCCTTAACCATCTTGCCGCCGCCGATATCTTCCATACCCTCGATACGTCCACGACGTGCGTTAACGTCACCGATAACGTCGCCCATGTACTCCTCAGGCATTGTAACCTCTACCTTCATGATCGGCTCAAGAAGTACCGGGTTACCTTTCGCCATAGCATCCTTGAATGCCATGGAACCAGCGATGTGGAATGCCATCTCGGAAGAGTCGACCTCATGGTAAGATCCATCATATACATCTGCAGCTACGCCGAGTACCGGGAATCCGCCAAGGATACCGGCCTTTGTAGCCTCTTCGATACCTTCGCCGACAGCCGGAATGTATTCCTTCGGAATAGCACCGCCGACAACGGAAGAAGTGAACTTGAATGTCTCTTCGCCGTTCGGATCCATCGGTGTAAAGTGTACTTTACAGTGACCGTACTGTCCACGACCACCGGACTGCTTCGCGTACTTGCTGTCTACGTCAACAGCCTTAGTCATTGTCTCTTTATAAGCAACCTGCGGAGCACCAACGTTAGCCTCTACCTTGAATTCACGAAGGAGACGGTCAACGATGATTTCCAGATGCAGCTCACCCATACCGGAGATGATTGTCTGGCCTGTTTCTGTATCTGTATGAACACGGAATGTCGGGTCCTCTTCAGCAAGCTTTGCAAGAGCCTCGCCCATCTTATCCTGTCCGGCTTTTGTCTTCGGCTCGATTGCGATATCGATAACCGGCTCCGGGAATACCATGGACTCAAGGATTACCGGATGCTGCTCGTCACAGATTGTATCACCAGTTGTTGTGGACTTGAATCCAACAGCTGCTGCGATATCACCGGAGTAAACCTTGTCAAGCTCGTGTCTCTTGTTTGCATGCATCTGAAGGATACGACCAACACGCTCTTTTTTATCTTTTGTTGCGTTTAATACGTAGGAACCGGAATTCATTGTACCGGAGTAAACACGGAAGAATGCAAGTTTACCTACGAACGGGTCTGTCATGATCTTGAATGCAAGTGCGGAGAACGGCTCATCATCGGAAGAATGACGAACTACTTCGTTGCCCTCAAGGTCAACGCCCTTGATCGGCGGGATGTCAAGCGGAGACGGCATGTACTCGATGATCGCATCAAGGAGCTTCTGTACGCCTTTGTTTCTGTATGCTGTACCGCAGCATACCGGAATTGCCTGACACTCGCAGGTTGCTTTACGAAGAACCTTCTTCATCTCATCAACGGTCGGCTCCTCACCCTCAAGATACTGCATCATGAGGTCATCATCGAGCTCGCAGATCTTCTCAACGAGTTCGCTGTGGTAAAGCTCTGCATCATCTGCCATATCTTCCGGAATGTCTGTTACGGAGATATCATCGCCCTTATCATCATTGTAGATGTAAGCCTTCATCTCGAAGAGGTCGATGATTCCCTTGAACTCGTCTTCCTTACCGATCGGGAGCTGGATGCAGATCGCGTTCTTGCCAAGTCTTGTACGGATCTGATCTACACAGCCGTAGAAGTTTGCACCAAGGATATCCATCTTGTTGATGAATGCCATTCTCGGTACGTTGTAGGTATCAGCCTGACGCCATACGTTCTCGGACTGCGGCTCTACACCACCCTTTGCACAGAAAACGCCAACAGCGCCATCAAGTACACGGAGGGAACGCTCAACCTCAACAGTGAAGTCTACGTGGCCTGGTGTATCGATGATGTTGATACGGTGCTCAAGTGCGCCAGCCTTCGGCTTTGTCTTTTCCTGAAGAGTCCAGTGACAAGTCGTAGCTGCGGATGTGATCGTGATACCTCTCTCCTGCTCCTGCTCCATCCAGTCCATGGTAGCTGTACCTTCGTGAGTATCACCGATCTTATAGTTAATACCAGTATAATAAAGGATACGCTCTGTCGTTGTTGTCTTACCAGCATCGATATGAGCCATGATTCCGATATTTCTGGTTCTCTCTAACGGATATTCTCTTCCAGCCAAGGATTTTTCCTCCTATTAGAATCTGTAGTGAGCAAATGCCTTGTTAGCCTCAGCCATCTTATGCATTTCCTCTTTCTTCTTTACAGATGCGCCAGTGTTGTTAGCTGCATCCATAATCTCGTTTGCAAGTCTCTCTACCTGGGTCTTCTCGCTTCTCTTACGGGAATAGAGAGTGATCCAGCGAAGGCCTAATGCCTGTCTTCTCTCCGGCTTAACCTCGATCGGTACCTGGTAGGTAGCACCACCGATACGTTTTGCCTTAACTTCGAGAACCGGCATGATGTTGTTCATAGCCTCTTCGAATACTTCTACAGCGTCCTTACCGGTCTTCTCAGCGACCTCTTCGAAAGCGCCGTAAACAATTTTCTGAGCAACGCCCCTCTTACCATCAAGCATGATGTTGTTGATCAGCTTGGTTACAACCTTTTGTTGCTGTATAAACGGGTCTGCTAATACATCTCTTTTCTGAATATGTCCTTTACGTGGCACGTTACTTCCCTCCTTAATTATAAGAAATTAATTCATAGGTACTCACATGTTTCCATAAAAATGTGTTCGCGCACGGTGTTCTATCTATTCCTGCAACCACAGGTCAAATATCACCGGCACTAATATGCGTTATTCGCATTCACTTTATTCCTGTTAGTGATCCCTGTGCGGTTGTTCAAGTTTTTATCTGCCGCCAGTTAAGACGGGAAACTCGAACTCCGCCACGCTACGTTTGAGTAGCAGTAATTGCGAAGCAATTACTTCTTATCTTTCGGTCTCTTTGCGCCGTACTTGGAACGAGCCTGCTTTCTGTTGGCTACGCCTGCAGTATCAAGAGTACCTCTGATGATGTGGTATCTGGTACCCGGAAGGTCCTTAACACGACCACCACGGATCAGAACAACGGAGTGCTCCTGAAGGTTATGTCCCTCACCCGGGATATAGCTTGTTACTTCAATACCGTTGGAAAGACGTACTCTGGCAATCTTTCTAAGAGCGGAGTTCGGCTTCTTCGGGGTTGCAGTCTTAACAGCTGTGCATACACCTCTCTTCTGCGGAGCAGATGTATCTGTGGCTTTCTTATGAAGGGAATTGTATCCTTTCTGGAGTGCCGGAGCTGTAGATTTCTTTACAGATGTCTCTCTACCTTTTCTTACTAACTGGTTAAATGTTGGCATTCTTTTCACCTCCTGTGATATTGACTGTTGGTTGCTGCTTATCAGCCTTTATGCGCACAAAAAACGGGACGTACCCGATGCACGCCCCATTATTATATACAGAGTTTTTCTGCATGTCAAGGAGAAACCTTAAATTTTCTTTGAAAATACGGCGTTTTTCGATCATGACACGCCTGGATGAGTTGTCTCAAATTTATCTCTTGTGATTTTGACAGGTTTGGCCTGTTTTTCTCCTTCCGGGAGACTACTCTCCAAGACAGAACATGTCCACGGTCACATCAGCGAGAAGATCTCCCTTTTCATCTGTCACTTCACTGCGGACGATTGTGATGGATCTGCCGCGGCGGATCAAGATGCCTTTTGCATAGACCGTTCCTTCCGATACGTTCCGGATAAAGTTTATATGGGCGCTCTGGGTCACATATTTTCTTCCGTCGGCTCTGGCCGTGAGGCCTGTTACCACATCTGCCAGAGCATAGAGCATTCCGCCATGGACCATGCCCATCAGGTTTGTCACGCCGTGAGTGATCTTCATACTGATCTCACTGCATTCCGGGGAGATCTTTTCAATCTTCATATTGGTATATCCCATAAATGGATTGTGTTTTACATACTCGTCCGGGTCGAGGACGTTCCATGTTTCTTTCATGACTTTTTCCTCCTTCTGCGTTCCGGCAGTGTCAATAATCCCATCGCACAGCCGGTCCGGAATAGATTTTTGCCCGCAACTGCAAAGGTACTGAACTGTTACAAGCACTGTATATTTTCAGACAGGATTTTACCATACCGGAAATTTTCATGCAAGACCCCCGGTGCGATTTGATCCCCCCCGATGCGATTTAGTCCACATCCGATACACATTCGGGAACGATGCCGCTCCCGGACTGAACCGTTACAAATCTCTTTCGATTCTGAGGGAGACCGCATCTGCGGTCTCCTCTTTTAATCTATCCTTCGTTAGGGATTGGGTGCCAGAAGTCCAGCTGTTCTCAGATTTGCAAGTAATTCATTAAACTGATTCACCACGTTCTCCGAGTCTGTGGCATTTGCCACCGGAGCAGCCGCTGTCACTGTCCCTGCGGGGCCTGTCGGACCGGTTGGCCCCTGCGGACCCATCGGACCTGTCGCTCCCACTGCTCCTGCCGGACCTATCGGACCCATCGGACCTGTCGCTCCCACTGCTCCTGCCGGACCCATCGGGCCCATCGGACCTGTCGCTCCCACTGCTCCTGCCGGACCTATCGGTTTATCGGCCCTGTCGCTCCCACTGCTCCTGCCGGACCCATCGGGCCCATCGGACCTGTCGCTCCCACTGCTCCTGCCGGACCCATCGGGCCCATCGGACCTGTCGCTCCCGGCGCTCCTGCCGGACCTATCGGGCCCATCGGACCTGTCGCTCCCGGCGCTCCTGCCGGACCCTATCGGGCCCATCGGACCTGTCGCTCCCGGCGCTCCTGCCGGACCCATCGGGCCCATCGGACCCATCGGACCCATCGGGCCCATCGGGCCCATCGGACCTGTCGCTCCCGGCGCTCCGTCAAATCCCGGAAACCCCTGTGGACCTCTCGGTCCTTCCGGACCCGGGCATCCCTGAGGGCCTCTCGGCCTACGATTCCAGCAGCAGGTTCCGTGTCTCCAGCCATATCCCCAGCCGCTTCCGCAATTTCCGCCACAGCCGCCTCTTCTGTTTCCTCCGCAGCCACAATTTTCACCGCAGCCACCTCTTCCATCTCCGCCACAGCCCTGCGTTCCGTCCCGGCCGCAGCAACAGTTCCCATCCCAGTGTCCTCTCTCGTCTCCGCCCCGGCAGCTCTCTGCTCTGCAGTCCTCGTTCTCCCAGAAACCATATCCACAATTACGCATAACCAATTCTCCTTTCAGCATATTTTCCTTGCGGACATCCCATACAGGTTGTTCGCTTACTATAATCTATGCTGCCCGTCCGAAACTGCTACTTCTGCGATTTTTTGTCCAAAACTCCGGCTGTCACCTCACTGGATCCATTCAATTTGCTGCTCTTTTCTTTTCTCAAAATATTTCCTGTTTAACTGGCATGTCTCCGTCCCCGGCCGGCACCTCTCCGCCAGCTCATTATACCGCTCCGCCATCTTCCATTCCCCGAGCCTGTCATAGCAGACACACATCTGAAGATACGGAATATATCCCCGGCACTCCGGCATCACAAAACCGTCCTCCCCTGTCAACTTTCCGGCCTGAACTGCCTGCCCGTACCAGAAAATTGCGTCGCGATAGCGCCCGGCCGAGAAGAACCACCATCCGAGATCACAGCAGAGCTCCGGCTTCGGGATCCCCTCAGAAAGTCCGGAAAGCAGAAACTTTAGTCCCCGGTCCCGGTCCCCGATCCGGTACATACAGTACGCCCCATGCCTGCAGGCATCCACCCGGTCTTCCCGCCAGCCATCCGGCAGTTCCAGATATTCCGAAAATACGGAAGCAGCATCCCGGTATCTTCTGTGATAATATAATTCCTTTCCATAATAATACTGATCCCGCGGAGATAATTTCCCCTTCTCCCGGAGCATCTGCTCAAATATCCGAAGATTCCTGTCCGGATCCCCTGTCCCCACTTTCCGGTGCTCGATCATGATATCTTCCCGCACTACTTTTCCAAAGGGTTCCACCGCCTCATGGATGCGCCCTTTCCATACGGCTTTTCCGCACCGCCTTAAAAGACGTTCTCTATAAAAGAAAAATGACGGTGCGCCATCCCCGTCATATCCAACCGCGTATTTCATCATCACCACATCCGGCCGTTCGTCATCCAGCTGTCTCTTAAGATCCATTAATTTTCTCCGTTCCTCCTGCCTTACCACATCATCTGCATCCAGCCAGAACAGGTAATCCCCCGTTCCCTTGGAAAACGCGAAATTTCTCGCCGCTGCAAAGTCATCCTTCCATTTAAAATCATAAACCTTGTCCGTAAAAGAAAATGCGATCTCCTTCGTCCGGTCCGTAGATCCCGTGTCCACAATTATGATCTCATCCGCAAATCCCCGCACGCAGGACAGGCATCTTCCGAGGACCTTTTCCTCATTGCGCACGATCATGCATAGGCTGATGGATGCCATTATTTCTCCCTCTTTGTCCTGTTTCTTCAATTTAATATATGATAGATTCTCCAATCTGCTATTCTCCCAGACGCAGCTGCAGGCAGATCCTATTACAGGTGAAACTACATTCCTGCCGAACCTACCGCAGCCATCTGTGAACAGGGATTTCCTGTGGAACAAAAAGGCGCTGATCTGCCATGACCTCTCAGCCATACGCAAACCAGCGCCATTTACACTTCACTTTTTAACAAGCCAGACCGGTCCCGATTTTACTGTCCCTATTCCGCGTCTGCCACATAAGCCACAGCAATATCTTCGTAGCCATCTGTAGATGGAATCTCAAAATAAACTTCCTTGCCCGGATTCTTATATATCATATTGATATCCATCTTATAGTTCATCTCATCAGCTTCGGATGTTGTATGATCTGTGACACTCATTCCGTAGTCCATAAACATCTTCATAGCCTCGCAATAGCCATCTTTGTTGACCGTCATCTCACCGTTCGACTCATTGATCTTCATGTCCAGAGTGACCCCAAGCTCCTCGTAGGTCTCTGCGGTCGCGCTGGTAACTGCGGTCAGGACCTCGTTGATCTTCTGGTCATCAATAGTAAATGCAAGTTTCCTTGTGTCACCGCTTGTATACATTCTCAAGCCTTTGACAACATCCGTATCCAGATCCATGTTGATCTGTGTGGCCTGAGCTTTCGCAGCTTCCAGATCCATGGCCTGCCTGTACTTGATGCCCATAGTGTTCACATACATGTATCCGTCTGTGTAGAACATATCGATCGGCACTGCGGTTCCAAGCGTATCCGCGGTACCCTTGCATACAAACTGCATGTCTCCGTTCGCGTCCTCTTTCATCATCAGTTTCATATTCATGGACATATCAATATCCTGTCCGAGATAAGACATGGTGATCGTATAGTCCACATCGATATTCGCGCTCGGGAGAGACTCGCTAAGCTGCTGTGCTTCCTCATAGACCTTCAGCGCCTCCGGATCGTTCTCCGCGACAGCGATCGGAACTGCCTTTACCTGGGTAACACCATTTACGCTCCAGGCACCATTTTTATCGATCTCATATCCGTCCGCATGACCCGTATTTGTCTGCGCATATCCGGCATTCATCTGCAGATAACCGGAATTTCCGAAATAATAGCACTGTGCCCAGCCATCATGATCACCATCGATCCAGTCCCAGCCGTTCCGGCAGTAGGAACCGTCATCGTTCTCATACCACCAGCCGTTCATATCCTCGTGCCATTCGCCCGCGAATGCCGGGAAGGACAATGCCATTGCTAACGGCATCGCTGCAGTAAGGATCATTTTCCACTTTTTCATAAGAGAGACCTCCTTAAAATTCAACAACCGCGTCGGTCATCTGCACAAGTTTCCAGATGCCGGAGCGCCTGTTCTGTCACCCATCTGCCCACATACTTCCGTGAGTTCCATATCTCAAGTATAGCAGTTCAACCATGCAATCGCAAACCCTTTTTCCTGTAGACTTCTTACGTTTTCTTTAACTGCAAAAATCCGGCAAAGCGCTTCTGCACACTCTGCCGGATTCAATCTTTTTTCTTTATTCCAGATATGACTGCTCTGCCTGTATGACTGCGTAATAATCATCCCATTTCTCTGAGATCAGTTTCTCGATCCCCTGTTTTACCTCTTCGTTCGTTTTCCCATACTGGAATGGGACCACCGCATCGAAGATCAGGTTCGTATGGGTTGGACCCTGGATCATGCGGAAATCATGGATGGTGACGCCCGGAAAATGTTCGTTGATCATGTCAACAACTTCCTTTTTTGTCTCATTGATCGCCTCGTTATTCACCACGATCGGATCCATGTGGATCACGGCCTCACAGCCAAGTTTTTCCTTCAATTCTTTCTCGATCCGATCGATCACATCGTGGATCTCGAAGATATCGCAATCCCCGGACACTTCCCCGTGAAGGGAGATCATGCGTCTCCCCGGGCCGTAATCGTGGACCACTAGATCATGGATCCCAAGGATCTCAGGATGAGCCATAACGATCGTCCTGATCTCATTTACAAATTCTCTGGAAGGCGGTTCTCCGAGAAGCGGATTCAGGGTATCCTTCGCCGCGCCAAATCCTGCATACAATACAAAGCATGCCACAAGGCAGCCACACCATCCATCGATACTAATGCCTGTCACATGGGCCACAGCCATGGAGATCAGAACCGCCGTTGTCGCGATGGAATCGCTCATACTGTCCATAGCCGTCGCTTTCATTGTCTCCGACTGGATCTTTTTGCCGACTGTCCGATTGTAAAAGCACATGTATCCCTTTACACAGATGGAGACCACAAGGATCCCCACCGCCAGAGCGCCAGTCTCCACCGGCTCCGGATGAAAGATCTTCTCTATGGAAGTTTTGAAAAGCTCGATTCCCATGAGAATGATGACCATGGAAACTCCAAATCCGGAGACATACTCGATGCGCCCGTGTCCAAAGGGGTGATCCGCGTCAGCCTTCATGCCGGAAAATTTAAATCCCACAAGAGATATAAAGGATGATCCTGCATCTGACAGGTTATTGAATGCATCCGCCGTAATAGCGATGGATCCACTGATCACACCCGCCAGATATTTTCCGGCAAACAGAAATACATTGAGCGCGATGCCCACAATACTGCAGAGCATGCCGTAGGCACGGCGCACATCGCTGTTCCCGAATTGATCTCTGTTTTTAATAAATAAGCCGGACAGTATCGTAATCATGTAAAACACCTCCATCGGTCCGCACACTTGCCGCGCCAAGCCAAAAATCAAGAAATTGTAATTCAGGTCTTCTCACATTCAGCACAGAAAGCCCATCGGCCCGCCGAATCGTTACAAGTTGCTTTCTTCTAACCATCTGTATACTCAAACAGCGAGGAAAAACATGATCTTTCATGTTCTCCTCGCTGTTCTTATATGCCTCAGCATACGGAAAAGTTCCTGTTTCCAGAAAGCTTTCCGATATATTTATTTGTCAAAATACCGATCACTCATCGACATCCTGTGTATCATCCTCGTTGAGAATGATCTTATCTGCTTCCTCAAGCGGAGCATCCGTCTCCTCCTGCGGCTCTTCAGCAACCGGTGCTTCCTGCTCCTGGATCTTATCCTCGATCTCGCCTGTGCTGAGCTTGATATTGCGGTAACGCTTCATTCCGGTACCAGCCGGGATCAGCTTACCGATAATAACATTCTCTTTCAGACCGATCAGGTGATCGACCTTACCGTTGATCGCAGCCTCAGTAAGAACCTTTGTGGTCTCCTGGAAGGATGCGGCGGATAAGAAGGAATCGGTTGCAAGGGATGCCTTTGTGATACCGAGCATGACCTGTTTGCCCTCTGCCGGCTGTTTGCCTGCAGCGATGAGCTCCTCGTTCATCTCGTTGAAGTCCAGAACATCCATGGATACGCCCGGCAGCACATCGCTATCGCCGCTCTCCTCGATGCGGATCTTCTTTAACATCTGACGCACGATCATCTCGATATGCTTATCGTTGATCTCTACACCCTGTAAGCGGTAAACACGCTGTACCTCACGGATCATGTAATCCTGACGGCACGAACGCCCTTAACCTTTAACAGGTCGTGCGGGTTGATGCTACCCTCTGTAAGAACGTCGCCGGCCTCGAGAACCTGTCCGTCCGCAACTTTGATTCTGGAACCATAGGGGATCAGATAAGTCTTGGAGTTTCCTGTCTCCTGGTCCGTAACGATGATCTCACGTTTTTTCTTTGTATCTTTAATTGTAACAACACCACCGAATTCAGCGATGATCGCAAGTCCCTTCGGGCGTCTGGCCTCGAAAAGCTCCTCGACACGGGGAAGACCCTGTGTGATATCGCCGCCGGCAACACCGCCGGAGTGGAATGTACGCATGGTCAGCTGTGTACCAGGCTCACCGATGGACTGTGCGGCAATGATACCAACCGCCTCTCCGACCTGTACCGGCTGGCCTGTCGCCATGTTTGCGCCGTAGCACTTGGAGCAGACACCGATATGGCACTTACATGTCAGGACTGTACGGATCTTAACAGTATTTCTGCCGAGCTTCTCAAGAACCTTGATAACGGCTGCGGCACGTTTCGGTGTACACATATGGTTAGCCTTAACAACAACTTCTCCGGTATCCGGATCTGTGATCGTCTCAGCGATATATCTGCCTGTCAATCTCTCCTGCAGCGTCTCGATGGTCTCTTTACCGTCCGTAAAGCCCTCAATCTCCATGTACGGGATCGTTCCCTTGCTTTCACAGCAGTCTGTCTCACGGATGATAAGGTCCTGGGATACGTCAACAAGACGTCTTGTCAGGTAACCGGAGTCGGCTGTACGAAGAGCGGTATCGGACATACCTTTTCTCGCACCATGTGCGGAGATGAAGTACTCAAGTACGTCAAGACCTTCACGGAAGTTGGACTTGATCGGGAGTTCGATCGTGTGACCGGTCGTATCCGCCATGAGTCCTCGCATACCGGCAAGCTGCTTGATCTGCTTATCGGAACCACGGGCTCCGGAGTCCGCCATCATGAAGATGTTGTTGTATTTATCAAGACCTGTCAGAAGGTCATGTGTCAGCTGGTCATCGGTTGCTTTCCATACATCGATAACTTCTTTGTAACGCTCTTCCTCTGTGATAAGACCACGGCGGAAGTTCTTAGCGATACGGTCAACGGTAGCTTCTGCATCTGCAAGGAGCTGCTTCTTTGTTGCCGGGACAGTCATATCGGAAATGGATACGGTCATAGCTGCTCTTGTGGAGTACTTGTAACCGATCGCCTTGATATCGTCCAGGGTGATCGCTGTCTGGATCGCTCCGTGTGTATTGATGACTTTCTCGAGGATCTGCTTTAACTGTTTCTTCTTTACGAGGAAATCGATCTCCGGCTTTAACTCGTTGCCCGGGATCGTTCTGTCTACAAATCCAAGATCCTGTGGGATGATCTCGTTGAAGAGGATACGTCCGACAGTTGTATCAACGATACCAGTCATTGTTCTTCCATCCGGAAGAGTCTTTGTCACACGGACTTTGATTCTTGCGTGAAGAGTAACGGCACCGTTCTCATATGCAAGAAGTGCTTCGTTCGGGCTCTTGAAGAACATTCCCTCGCCCTTTGCGCCCGGTCTCTCCTGTGTCAGATAGTAGATACCGAGTACCATATCCTGGGAAGGAACGGCTACCGGGCCACCATCAGACGGCTTTAACAGGTTGTTCGGGGAGAGAAGAAGGAAGCGGCACTCTGCCTGTGCTTCCATGGTAAGCGGAAGGTGAACCGCCATCTGGTCTCCATCGAAGTCCGCGTTGAATGCGGTACAAACGAGCGGATGAAGCTTGATCGCCTTGCCTTCTACAAGGATCGGCTCGAACGCCTGAATACCCAGACGGTGAAGAGTAGGTGCACGGTTTAACATAACCGGATGCTCTTTGATGACATCCTCAAGTACGTCCCATACCTCGGACTGCAGACGCTCTACCATCTTCTTCGCGCTCTTGATGTTATGTGCTGTTCCGTTAGCAACGAGTTCCTTCATAACGAACGGCTTGAACAGCTCGATTGCCATCTCCTTCGGGAGACCGCACTGGTAGATCTTCAGCTCCGGTCCAACGACGATAACGGAACGGCCGGAGTAGTCAACTCGTTTACCGAGCAGGTTCTGACGGAAACGTCCCTGTTTACCCTTTAACATATCGGAAAGGGACTTTAATGCACGGTTTCCAGGACCTGTAACCGGTCTGCCGCGTCTGCCGTTATCGATCAGGGCATCAACGGCCTCCTGAAGCATTCTCTTCTCGTTGCGGACGATGATGTCCGGAGCGCCAAGCTCAAGAGCAGGCGGGCAAGACGGTTGTTACGGTTGATGATTCTTCTGTATAAATCATTTAAGTCGGATGTCGCGAAACGTCCACCGTCAAGCTGAACCATCGGACGGATATCCGGCGGGATAACCGGAACACATTCATGATCATCCACTCCGGTCTGTTTCCGGACTGCGGAATCATCTACGACCTCAAGACGTTTGATGCTCTCATACCTGAAGAGCTTTTCTAAGCTCTTCGGGTCTTATCCAGATCGATATTCTTTAAAGTTCCTGAACAGCCTCAGCACCCATTCCCACACGGAATGTGCCGTAGCCGTACTTTTCAACAGTCGCGGTACTCTTTCTCAGAAAGGACCTGTTTAACTGAAGGCCGGTATTGCCCGGCATCAGAACGATATAGGAAGCGAAGTACAGGGACTTTCTCGAGGACTCTCGGAGATATCCAGAATCAGGCCCATACGGCTCGGAATACCTTTAAAATACCAGATATGGGATACCGGAGCAAGCGCAATGTGTCCGATACGCTCTCTGCGGACGCTGGACTTGGTTACCTCAACGCCGCAGCGGTCGCAGATTACGCCTTTGTATCTGATTTTTTTATATTTACCACAATGACACTCCCAGTCCTTGGTCGGTCCAAGATTCTCTCACAGTACAGACCGTCTTTCTCCGGCTTTCAAGGTTCTGTAGTTGATGGTCTCCGGTTTCTTAACCTCACCATGGGACCATTCCAGAATCTTTTCGAAGAGGCAAGTCCGATACGGATCGCGTCAAATGTCATCGGCTGATAAGTTTCATTTGTCTCAGGCATGAACGGTACTCCTTCTAATTATTTGTCGTCATCCTCGGTATAATCGTCATCGACATAGTCGTCTTTGGCACCGTCGTTTGTATAGTCATCTTCTTCCACATTAACGAGCTCGTCACCCTTGAATTCCTGCTTCTGGAATCCATAGTCGGATAAGTCTTCCTTATCGTTGTAACGGCGGTCTCCCTCGATGATGGAACGAAGATCATAGTTGGTATCGGAGTAGTCGATGTTCTCAGACATATCGACCTCTTCACCGTTGTCACGCAGAACTCTTACATCCAGTCCGAGAGACTGTAACTCTTTTAAGAGTACCTTGAAGGACTCCGGAATACCCGGCTCCGGAATGTTCTCGCCCTTGATGATCGCCTCGTAGGTCTTTACACGTCCAACAACGTCATCGGACTTCACAGTCAGGATCTCCTGAAGGGTGTAAGCCGCACCGTAAGCCTCAAGAGCCCAAACCTCCATCTCACCGAAACGCTGTCCGCCGAACTGTGCTTTACCACCTAACGGCTGCTGTGTTACCAGTGCGTATGGACCTGTGGAACGGGCATGGATCTTATCATCAACCAGGTGATGCAGTTTCAGGTAGTGCATGTGTCCGATCGTAGTCGGGCCATCGAAGTATTCACCTGTACGTCCGTCGCGGAGCTGTACTTTACCGGTACGGCTGATCGGAACGCCTTTCCAGAGAGCACGATGGTCAAGGTGCTCGCCGAGGTATTCCATCGCATCCGGACGAAGGATATCCTTATATTTCTCCTGGAATGCATCCCATTCCATGTTTACATAATCATTTGCAAGCTCCAGTGTATCCTGGATATCGTTCTCGTCCGCGCCATCGAATACCGGTGTGGAAACGTTAAAGCCGAGTGCCTTTGCAGCAAGGCTTAAATGGATCTCGAGGACCTGTCCGATGTTCATTCGGGACGGCACGCCTAACGGGTTTAATACGATATCGAGCGGACGGCCATTCGGAAGGAACGGCATATCCTCTACCGGAAGTACACGGGAGACAACACCCTTGTTACCATGACGGCCGGCCATCTTATCACCGACAGAGATCTTACGTTTCTGTGCGATGTAGATGCGGACTGTCTCGTTTACGCCAGGAGCAAGCTCGTCGCCGTTCTCTCTTGTGAAGAGTTTCGCGTCGATGATGGTTCCGTATGCGCCGTGCGGTACCTTTAAGGATGTATCGCGGACCTCTCTTGCCTTCTCACCGAAGATTGCGCGGAGAAGTCTTTCTTCTGCAGTCAGCTCGGTCTCTCCCTTCGGAGTTACCTTTCCGACTAAGATATCACCGGCACGTACCTCAGCGCCGATGCGGATGATTCCTCTCTCATCCAGGTCTTTTAATGCGTCCTCACCAACACCCGGAACATCTCTTGTGATCTCTTCCGGTCCTAACTTGGTGTCACGGGATTCGCATTCATATTCTTCAATATGAACAGATGTGTATACATCGTTCATAACGAGTTTTTCGCTTAAGAGAACCGCATCCTCGTAGTTGTAACCTTCCCAGGTCATGAATCCGATCAGCGGGTTCTTACCAAGTGCGATCTCTCCATCCTTTGTGGACGGTCCGTCTGCGATAACCTCGCCCTTCTCTACATGGTCTCCCTTGTAAACGATCGGCTTCTGGTTGTAGCTGTTGGACTGGTTGCTTCGTGAGAATTTGATCAGGCGGTAAACATCGCGGTTTCCGTCAGAATCTCTCTTGATCACGATCTCATTGGACGCGGAGCGCTCAACAACGCCGGCATGCTTTGCAACAACGCAGACACCGGAGTCAACGGCAGCCTTGCCCTCGATACCGGTACCAACGACCGGAGCTTCTGTGGAAAGAAGCGGTACTGCCTGACGCTGCATGTTGGATCCCATCAGGGCACGGTTCGCGTCATCGTTCTGTAAGAACGGGATCATGGATGTAGCGACAGAGAATACCATTCTCGGGGATACGTCCATTAATCAAACATGTCTCTTCTCAACTCGGAAGTCTCACGGAAACGACCGGATACGTTGTTGTGGATGAAGTGGCCTTCCTCATCGAGCGGCTCGTTCGCCTGTGCTACGATGTAGTTATCCTCTTCGTCCGCGGTCATATAAACGACTTCATCGGTAACACGCGGGTTTGCCGGGTCAGTCTTATCTACGACACGGTACGGAGCCTCAACGAAGCCGTACTGGTTTACCTTTGCATAGCTCGCAAGGGAGTTGATCAGACCGATGTTCGGTCCCTCAGGAGTCTCGACCGGACACATACGGCCATAGTGGGTGTAGTGTACATCTCGAACCTCGAATCCCGCACGTTCTCTGGACAGACCGCCCGGTCCTAACGCGGAGAGACGTCTCTTATGCGTAAGCTCGGATAACGGGTTGTTCTGGTCCATGAACTGGGATAACTGGGAGCTTCCGAAGAACTCCTTCACTGCTGCGGTTACCGGTTTGATATTGATCAAGGACTGCGGAGTGATTCCGTCGATGTCCTGTGTCGTCATTCTTTCGCGTACCACACGCTCCATTCTGGAGAGACCGATGCGGTACTGGTTCTGAAGCAGCTCGCCGACTGCACGGATACGACGGTTTCCAAGATGATCGATATCATCCTTTACGCCGATGCCGTACTCAAGGTGCATATTGTAGTTGATGGAAGCAAGGATATCTTCCTTCGTGATGCACTTCGGAATCAGGTCGTGGATATTCTGCGGATTCTCTTTTAGCTCTTCATCGAAGCGCCGGCTTTTCCAGGATCTCTGGAAGCCGGATAGAATACTAACTCTGTGACGCCTACTTCTTCCGGATCAAATTCACATAAGCGCAAGATCTACCATAGGGTTAGAGAGACCTTGTGATTCTTCTTCACCTGAATCCATACAAACGGAACGCTGCGTTCCTGGATGTCATAGCCAGATCCTTTGTGATTGCCTTTCCTGCTTCGGCAGAATCTCCACCTGTAGATGTCAACCACATCCTCAGCCAGAACCTGACCTGCGATACGGTTCTTAAAGTGAAGCTTCTTATTGAATTTATAACGACCGACCTTTGCGGATCATAGCGGCGCGGGTCAAAGAACATACCATTTAACAGGCTCTCAGCGCTGTCAACGGACAGCGGCTCGCCCGGACGGATCTTCTTATATAATTCAAGGAGACCATCCTGATAGTTGTTGGACGGATCCTTTCGAAGCTTGCTCAGTTTCGGCTCTTCACCGACAGATCGATGATCTCGGCGTTTGTTCCATATCCGAGCGCACGAATCAGGACTGTAACCGGGACCTTTCTCGTACGGTCTACACGGACATAGAACACGTCGTTGGAATCGGTCTCATACTCTAACCATGCTCCACGGTTCGGGATCACGGTACAGGAGTATAATTCCTTACCGATCTTATCATGATCGATTCCATAATATATACCTGGGGAACGTACCAACTGGCTGACGATAACACGCTCGGCACCGTTAATAACGAAGGAGCCGGTATCTGTCATTAACGGCAGATCGCCCATGAAAATCTCATGTTCATTGATTTCATCTTTATCTTTGTTGCAGAGTCTCACCTTAACCTTTAAAGGTGCCGCGTAAGTCGCATCACGCTCTTTGCACTCTTCGATCGTATATTTGATGTCATCTTTGCACAGCGTAAAATC
>SCPN01000996.1_pt1 | contig 21918 bp, 22 predicted proteins | sample 6106831 | NCBI WGS metagenome assembly SCPN01 (sample SAMN10720447, study PRJNA508395) | human gut metagenome | isolation source: Participant 1, 0 month
ACCAATGCCCAAATTGCAAAGAATACACAATTTTTGCCACCGGAGTTGGACGCACTGTTAAGGATGTCAAAATTGCCATTCGCCCCAAATCACTGGCTCGCAAGTATCCTGATTACATACCATTGGCAATTAGGTCTGACTACGAAGAAGCATCTGCCATTCTTCATTTAAGTCCCAAAGCATCAGCGACCTTATCACGCCGATGTCTACAGGGTATGATTCGTGATTTTTTTCAGGTTTCTAAAGCTAACCTTTTCGAAGAAATCAATGCTATCAAAGATAAAATTCCGGCAGATCAATGGGCTGTTTTAGACGGTGTTCGTCGTATCGGGAATATTGGTGCCCACATGGAAAAAGATATAAATCTTATTGTAGATATCGAACCTGATGAAGCTCAAAAACTTATAAAGCTAATTGAACTTTTACTCCAACAATGGTATATTGAACGCCATAATCAGCAAGAACTATTCGCCGATATAATCGGCATCGATCAGGCGAAACAACAAGAACGAAAGAAAACTGAGTAGGAAACTACTCTTTTTCTTTTGCACATGGATCATTTTCAGCAAGCAAATTTCCTTCAAAATCCCAATATTGTATGACTATCCTGCATTTATCCTTTTCTGTGCCAATTCCTCTAAGAGCCCTCGTCTCAATTACGGAAACTACTCTTGCAGAATCCGTTCCTCTTGGTCCCTTCATCTACTCCCTCCCTTCTTCTGAACCTGTTTCATCTGTTGCTGAAATTAATTCATCCACAGCCACACCGAAATATCCAGCCAAAATTTTAAGCTTGGCTATCTTCGGTTTGCTCCTTCCTGATTTCCAATCAGAAAAAGTAGACTTCGGAATCCCCGTATCTTTTGCTACCCTGTAGTCAGATACACCTTTTTGATTTCGAAGTTCTACATATCTTTCATACATAAAAATAATCACCTCATTTCCGAACTTTCTATTGATTTTAGTTCGGAAATCAGATACAATATATTTACCAGATACATTGACAAATGAATTAAAACTTAATTCTGTTTTGATTTCCGAACTTTGTAGCTTTATTATAGTGCGGATTTCAGAACTTGTCAATAACTTTTTGTACTGATTTCAGAATTTATTATTTAGAGGTGTATTATGTATGAAATTTATTGCAAGTTAAGAGATTCCAAAGGGATGAAAGACTCTGATGTAGCAAAGGCTACTGGAATCACAAAATCCACTTTTTCAGATTGGAAGAATGGCAGAAGTAATCCTAAAGATGCTAAGTTGCAGAAGATAGCTGATTTATTTGGTGTAACTGTCGAATATATTCGCACTGGGAAAAAATCTAACGAATACTACACAAACAACGAAACTGCACAGGTAGCACAAGAGATATTTGAAAACAAAGAACTGAAAGCGCTGTTTGATGTCCAGAAAGATATGGATCCGGACGACTTAAAAGCTCTGCATAGCATGGCTCTCGCGCTTAAACGAAAGGAACGTGGTGATATTGACGACACCGGATGTTAATGTCGTTCTTATGGATTTTCCTAGTAAAAAAGGAAATGAAATGGTTGTTCCGAACGAAGACGGAAGCTACACGATACTGATCAATGCCGGATTGAATTATGAATCTCAGCTTAAGGCATATGAGCATGCTATGAGTCATATAACAAATGATGACTTTTCGAAAGGTAATGTACAAGAAATTGAATACTATGCTCATCATCTACACAAAGATCCTGAGCCGGTTCAAATCTATCTTGATCGTATCAAAAGCAATTGCAAGCGGAACGAAGACGATTAAAGAAGGATTGCTCGTGATCAGAAACGATGTTGAATTTATTCAGGAACATTGCGATATGTTCCACCGAGCTGAACACCACTATCTATATGGTGATGATTTATAAAATATGAAAGAGAGGAAAATGTATGGAGTTCAATGATGTAATTAAACAATTTTCAGAAAGGATACTGTCTTTAAAAGACACCATCACTACAGAAGAATCCACAAAAATGTCTCTTGTAGTGCCTTTATTTCAACTTCTTGGGTATGATGTTTTCAATCCAAATGAATTTTGCCCAGAGTATATTGCTGATGTAGGAATTAAAAAAGGCGAAAAGGTTGATTATGCAATCCTTGAAAATGGACAGCCGAATATTTTAGTCGAATGCAAAAGTTGCTCAGAGCAACTCGACAAACATTCGTCTCAACTTTTTAGATATTTCGGGACATCTCCTGCTAAATTTGGCATTCTTACAAATGGCATAATATATCGTTTTTATACAGATTTAGAAGAATCAAACAAAATGGATCTTGTGCCATTTCTAGAAATAGACATGACAAATTTAAAAGATTCTTCCATCAATGAATTAAAAAAATTTTGTAAAGATAATTTTGATAAGGACAAAATATTTAGTACTGCCGAAGAGCTTAAATATAGCAGTCAAATAAAAAACATCTTAACAAAACAGTTTGAATCTCCGACAGAAGACTTTGTTCGATTTATTTTAGCGAATATATACGATGGTCAAAAGAATCAGAGAATAATTGAAAAATTTACGCCTGTGGTAAAACGAGCTTTCTCTTCTTTTGTAAATGAAATAGTAAATAGTAAAATTTCTTCTGCATTAGCTGACGATTATGATAAAGATGAAGAATCAGAACCCGAGATCAAAGAACCCGCATCAAAGATTGTTACAACGGAAGATGAAATTGAAAGTTTCTACATTATTCGCGGACTTCTTGCTGGTATCGTACCCGTTGAAGATATAGTTCACCGTGATACCGAAAGTTATTTTGGAATTCTGTATAAAGACAATAATAGAAAACCGATTTGTCGCCTCAATCTTGATGCAAGAAATAAACAGCTTCTCATCCCGGATGCTAATAAAAAATTCGAACGTATTTATATCGACTCTTTAAACGATTTGTACAAATACAAAAACCGTTTAATAGAAGTTGTAAAGAGATATATGTAATTCATCCAGTATCTCTAACCATAAACACACTGCCCTCTTGATACGAAAGTATTTGTATGGCGGAGATATCTGATTGAATAAATAATCTCTGAAAAAAGCGAAACATTTTGGAACAAATAAAACGAAGGGGAAAAAACATATGAAAAAGAAATTTGTAGCACTATTACTGGCATCATCTATGGCATTGTCATTATCTGCTTGTGGAAGATCTGGATCTGATTCTTCAAGTTCTAAGTCCGACACGAAAAAAGAAGAAACAGTAAAATCTGATAAAAAAGCTGATGAAGCTACCACTGAAGATTCTTCAGATAAAGCAAATTCATCCGAAAGTGACACATCTGATCAAGGAAACGATTCTACTTCTTCTACATCAGATACACAAACAGCATCTTCGTTAAATATGGACAAATGTATATCTGATTTAAAAGCGAACTTACCGCTTGATCCAGATTACACCTATGTTCAAGATTATTATATCGGAGTAAAAGATGATACAATAACTATAACTGCAGTTGTTGATGATTCTACTGATCCATCCCTTGCTCTTGATTTTGCTGATACTCTTGTAAGGCAATTGAATTTATATGCGCAAATGCAAGATTCTTCTATAGAATCAAGTTCACAGAACTTTTATGGAGGTCTCTATACTCGCTATAATGCCCTTGTTGGCGTCGCACCAGCCAGTAAAACTAATAGCCAGAAAGATTGGTTTGTCTACGACGGCATATCTGGTGGAAAGGTTATGCTTAAATTAAATAAACAATATAGATAAAATTAAAAATCCCCGGTGTCTGCCAAACACCAGGGAAAATCCCGAGTAATATATACGGCGAAGGATTCGCATTGCAATTTACTGAAGTAATTGCCATTTTGCCAACATGGGCAAAATCGTATAATCATCAAAAAAAATAAGAAACGCCCCTGCTGGTAGTACCTGCGATATTAGATACGCCACTCAGTTTGTAAAACAAATAAACGCTCCCACATAGTAGGAGCGTTAAAACAACAGCTCTAATAGAATATCACAAAACAGCTTTGATTACAAACAAAATTGTATTTTTTATGTATTTTCTTTCAAAAAGTATTGATTTTAACTGCGATGGGCATATATTTACATTGTAACGAAAGTTACATGTACAAGTATTTAACGCTAAACGCGAGGTACAGTTAAGTATATCCCTAGCAGTAATCCTCCCACTATAAGGGAAGTGATGAGCCTAGGGATATTTTTTCTTTTTAGGAGGTATAACATATGATAAGAACTGCCATACTTGTTGATGGCGCATTTTACAGAAAGCGCGCATATCATTTATACGGTGATAAATCTCCTGCTGAACGAGCCGATGAATTAGAATGGTATTGTAAACGACACATCCGTGAAGAGCATAACGAGAAATGTTCTTTATATCGAATTTTTTATTACGATTGTCCTCCAATGGATAAAAAAGTGTACCATCCATTTCTCAAGCGACAGATCGACTTTGGAAAGACACCAGATTATAAATGGGCTACTGAATTCTTTAAAGAATTGACTCACAAAAGAAAATTTGCTCTTCGAATGGGACGCTTAGCTGAAGAACAAGCAGCATTCAACATACGCCCAAATATAACAAAAAAATTATGCAACGGTTCCCTGAATTTTGACCAACTCACTGAAAAAGATTTTGCTATTGATGTAAAACAAAAAGGTGTTGACATGCGTATTGGTGTCGACATTTCTTCATTGGCATTTAAAAAGCAAGTCGACAGAATTATCTTAATCGCCGGGGACAGTGATTTTGTTCCAGCATCTAAACAAGCGCGACGTGAAGGAATAGATTTCATACTAGATCCTATGCGCGCACCTATAAAAGATGACTTATTCGAACATATTGATGGAATGCGCACAAAAGCTCCAAAGCTTTCAAACGCTACAAGTACAAAATAAAAAACCGCTCCTGCGCCAACAAGAACGGTTTCCCCATAATCAATATGAGGACGTATATAACGTATATATCCGAAGAGATACATACAATACTCACAAAAATATTGTATCATCTTCGGGCAGCTATCGCAAGCAGAACACACGTTCCGTGCTAGCTGTTATTTTTATACCCATTTTTGTGCGACATCGCACATATAATTACAGGAAGGTGATACAATGAGCGTAAAATATGCATACGGCTACATCCGTGTATCCACTCATGATCAGGAAGAGATCTCTCCGGACTCCCAGGAGCACCTCCTCCGGGACTATGCAGCCAAGAACAATATTATAATCCTGAAGATCTTCACGGACCTTGGTATTTCCGGAAGAAAAGCCAACAAGCGTCCCGGCTTCCAGGAGATGATCGGACTGGCCAAAGGTGATGATCATCCGGTTGATCAGATCCTGGTATGGAAGTTTTCCAGGTTCGCCCGGAATCAGGAAGAATCTATCGTCTATAAATCTCTATTAAAAAAGCAACATAATGTAGATGTCGTGAGTGTATCTGAACCACTCTCCGATGATCCATTTGGCAGCCTGATCGAGCGTATCATCGAATGGATGGACGAATACTACTCTATCCGGTTATCTGGCGAAGTGCATCGTGGTATGAAAGAAAATGCACTCCGCGGAGCATACCAGGCACGTCCGCCGCTTGGCTACAAGGTTGTGGAGCATGGCAAGCCGCCGGTGATTGTTCCGAAAGAAGCAAAGATTGTTCGGACTATATTCGAAAAATACACAAATGAAGGCATGAGCTTCTTTGATATCGCCAGATACCTAAATTCTTTAGGACTCAAGACTTCGCACGGAAAGCCATTTGAGCGAAGATCTGTCGAATACATCATCCAGAATCCTTCCTATTGTGGCATGATCCGGTGGAACCGGACAGAGAACAGCACCAATCGTATCAAGGATAAGGACGAATGGATTGTTACAGAAGGGCAACAGCCGGCTATCATATCAAAGGAATTGTTTGAATCGGCACAGGAACGATTTAAAGCCACCTACAAGCCGGTCGGCAAGCGCCCCTCTTCCACTTATAAGCACTGGCTTTCCGGACTGCTGAAATGCCCGGATTGCGGACGCACCTTAACCTCAACCACTATGAAACGAGTCAATGGGGAAAAATATTCTTACTTCTCCTGCTACGGATATAGCAAAGGAAAATGCAAAAAACCGAACGGCATCAGCTCACTGGTCCTTGAAAAGGAAGTTCTGGCAAGCATCGAAGAAGTATTGGATACCAAAGATATTGTCTATGAATTGCGTGAATATCAACCCACAGAGCAGTTTGATGAGCGCAAGGCTATAACGGAACAATTGGAAAGTTTAACCGGCAAAGAGGAACGAATAAAGGCTTCCTACAGGGAAGGGATTGATACACTGGAAGAATATAAAGCGAATAAAGCTATCATTCAGAAAGAACGTGAATCCTTAGAACAACAATTAAAGGATTTGAAAAAGGCAGCGCATAAATCTGATCAGGATCCAGCGGATGCCATGCTGCAAAAGGTTCGCAGCGTGTATGATATTCTCATCTCCAACAATTATACATACGTGCAAAAGAACGAAGCCCTGAAGCAGATCATCGACAAGATTATCTACGATCGCAAGAACGATTCTCTCAAAATCTACTTTTTCCTATACAGGTAAAATACCCGCAAGCCAAGTAAAATCAAGGGTTTGCGGGTACTTTATAGGTTATGACAATTTGGTTGGCCATATTGAGTAATAGAAATCCACCCAGTCCTGCCAAGACTTTTTAGAGGGTGGGTTTTCTATTTCCTACTGACATATCAAATATATAAAAGTCAAAATTTTTATTGTTCATTTACACCACTTCCTATCTATGTATCTTAGGAGGCCTTCCACCCATATTGCGGTTGTTTGTAGTAGTATATCATATACGTTTTATTTATTCAATTTTTAAATAAACTTCATTATACCTTCCGTAATTTGCTCTTTCGTCAGATGATTCTCTTTCAGAACTTCTGCCACATCATAACGATCGAGGAACTCTTTCTTCAGTCCGAAGTTCAGAACCTTCATGTCCGAATCTCCGTAGAATCTTGCGATCTTCTCGCCGAATCCGCCATCCAGAATACCATCTTCCAGAGTGATCACAACATCATGATCTTTCTTAAGCTCTTCCAGAAGTTCTGCATCAATACCTGTAATATAATATGGATTGATCACAGTTGCATCTGTTCCGGTTACTTTCTTAAGCTCTTCAGCAACTTCTTTACCAAGTCCGTAGAATGTTCCAAGTCCAATCACTGCAACCTTAGAACCTTTCTGAGTTACTTCGTATTTGTTCAGATCACCGAAGTCTTTTGTAATCTCTTTTCCGTCTGAGATCACGCTGCCGCCCGGAAGCTTGATTGCTACCGGATACTCATTCTGTTCGATACTCCAGTCGAGCATTGCCAGGTATTCTTCCTTCGTTGTCGGAGCAAGGTATACTAGATTCGGGATATTTGCCATCATCGGGATGTCATATAGTCCAAGGTGTGTCACATCATTCATTCCGTATACCGAACCACAGAATGTTACAATAGTTGCCGGGCTGTTGTTGATGCAGAGATCCTGTGCGATCTGATCATAAGTTCTCTGTACAAATGTGCTGTATACACCATAAACCGGTTTTCCGCCATTTGCGGCAATTCCGGAAGCAAGTGCTACGGCTGTCTCTTCTGCGATACCGACATCTACGAACTGTTTTCCTGCTTCTTTTCTCTTATCTTCTGTGAATCCCATAACAGTCGGTGTTCCGGATGTAATCGCTACTACTGCCGGATCTTTTTTCATCTTATCCAAAAGATAATTCATGGAAATATCCGAATAGTCTTCTTCTGTCATCTCGTATAACGGTTCACCTGTCTCGATATGAAATGGTCCGTTATAATGCCATACTTCTTTGTTCTGCTCTGCCGGTGCATAACCCTTTCCCTTTAAGGTATTGATATGCACAACAACTGGTTTCTTGCTGTCTTTGACACTCTGGAATGCTTCGATCAGCTCTCCGACGTCATTTCCGTGATCCACGTAAATGTAATCTAATCCCATAGCTTTGAACAGGTTGCATTCTGCCTGTCCGTTTGCCTCACGGAGTAATTTTAAGTTGCCATATAATCCGCCGTGGTTTTCTGCGATGGACATATCATTGTCATTTACAATGATGATCAGATTTCCGTCTAATTCTACTGCATAGTCCAGTCCTTCCAGTGCTTCACCGCCGCTTAAGGAACCGTCACCGATCACTGCGATCACATTTCCTTCTTCCCCTTTCAGGTCTCTTGCTTTTGCAAGTCCACACGCAAGGCTGACGGATGTAGATGTATGACCTACAGTGAAATGATCGTGTACACTTTCATTTGGATTGCTGTAGCCGGACACATCATCGTAATGTTCTTCATAGAGATATGCATCCTTTCTTCCTGTCAGCATCTTGTGCGGATAGGTCTGGTGTGATACGTCATATACAATCTTGTCTTTTGGTGCACTCGAATACATAATGCAGTGCGATCGTTGCCTCTACCATACCGAAGTTTGGTCCGAAGTGTCCGCCGTGGATACTGGCTCTCTTTAACAGTGCTTCTCTCATCTCACCTGCCATTACGGTCATCTCGTCTACGGTTAATTTCTTTACGTCTTCTGGTCCGTTAATCTTTTCTATATACATGAACTATTCTCCTCCCAGTTTAATACTCCTGTCTTTACTGCTTCTTCGTATTTGGAAATTTTGTGATTCAGCCGGTTGATCGCTGACTCTATCTGCGCTTTCTGCTCTTCTAACTTCTCTCTTTCTTCCGAAAGAAGCTGAAGTCTTGCTTCAAATGTCTCGTCGCCCTCCTGATATTATTTTACATACTCGATCAGTGCCTCCACGGGAAGTCCTGCTTTTCTCATACAGATCACAAGCTCCACCCATCCAAGGTCTGATTCCTGATAGTCTCTGATTCCGCCTGCCGTACGTGTTACTTCCGGTATCATGCCGATGCGTTCATAATAACGCAGGGTATCAGCGGAAATGTCATATGTTTCACTTACTTCTTTTATCGTCAATCCAGACACCACCTTTCCGTTCATTACTATAGCACTTGGAGTTCGCTCCAAGTCAAGATTTTTTCCAAAAATGTAAGAGTAAATTCCGGATTATACAATTCATCCTGTATTTTCTGATATCTGCAGAAGCTGCATAGCAATAACAAAAGCCGTCAGGGAATATAATTCTAATTCATACATTAACATTCCCTGACGGCTTTTCTATTTCTATTATTTCTTTTAAATTCTCTTCAAATCAGCTTCCGTCAACCTTACTTCTGGCTTCTCAGTCTCTCAACAAACCGACTGAGTCTTCCGATCGCTTCTTTCAGATCTTCCAGTGAGTACGCATACGATAATTTTGCGGAAACCTTCCCCTGCCTCCCTACCAAACGCACTTCCCGGTACGACCGCAACCTTTTCCTCTTCCAGGAACCGCATTGCGAATTCTTCAGAAGTCATACCAAATTCTTTGATACTTGGGAAGATATAGAATGCACCAAACGGCTCGAAGCATTCTAACTTCATCTTTGCAAATTCATTGACCAGATATCTTCGTCTCTGGTTGTATGCATTTCTCATCTGCTGTACTTCATCTTCGCAGTGGCGTAAGCCCTCGATGGCTGCATACTGGCTGTTGGTCGGCGCACACATGATTGCAAACTGATGGATCTTCAGCATCTGTTCTATGATCACAGATGGTCCGCAGATATAGCCAAGTCTCCATCCGGTCATGGCAAATCCTTTGGAGAATCCGTTGATCACCAGTGTTCTTTCCTTCATTCCCGGAAGGGATGAAATGGACACATGCTCTGTCTTATATGTAAGTTCGGAGTAAATCTCATCCGAAAGTACATACAGATCATGTCTCTTCACAACTTCGGCGATCGGCTCCAGATCTTCTTTTGTCATGATCGATCCGGTCGGGTTATTTGGGAACGGCATTACCAGCATCTTTGTCTTCGGTGTGATCGCTGCTTCCAGTTCTTCTGCCGTCAGCTTGAATTCATTTTTCTGCTGAAGCGGAATCACAACCGGGTTACCGTCTGCCAGAATCGTACAAGGCACATAAGACACATAACTTGGCTGCGGGATCAGGACTTCATCTCCCTGATCCAGCATTGCACGCAGTGCCACATCGATTCCTTCACTTCCTCCGACCGTCACCATGATCTCATGATCCGGGTCATATTCTACATGGATCTTACGTTCCAGATATTTACTGATCTCAATCTTCAGATCCTTAAGACCTGCATTCGATGTATAGAAAGTCTTGCCCTGTTCCAGGGTGTAGATACCTTCCTCTCTGATTCTCCATGGTGTGTCAAAATCAGGTTCTCCTACACCAAGGGATATTGCGTCCGGCATCTCACTTACCAGGTCAAAGAATTTACGGATTCCAGATGGTTCGATGCCTGTGATTTTCTTAGATAATGGATTTCTCATCATGGTGTTATAAGCATCCTTTCTGGTTTTTTCTGTCCGAACATGATTGTTCCATGGTCTTTATATTTCTTTAATACGAACTGTGTACTGGTTCCTGTGACATCTTCGATCGGTGATAATTTACTTGATACGAACTTTGACACTTCCTGTAATGTCTTGCCTTCAATCAGCACCATCATGTCAAAATCACCGGAGATCAGATATACAGCCGATACTTCCGGATAATTACAGATCCGTTCTGCGGTCTTGTCAAATCCTGTGTCACGCTGTGGTGTTACTTTTACTTCGATCAGTGCATTGACATACTCGGTTCCTGTCTTATCCCAGTCGATCAGTGTATGATACCCACAGATGATCTTTGCTCTTTCCATGGCTGAAATCTCATTTGCTACGGTTACTTCATCGGTTCCAAGAAGAACTGCCAGTTCTCCGAGGTCTACCCTGCTATGCTTCTCCAGATACAGGAGTATCTGCTTTCTTAATTCTTCCATCATTCATACCTCCGCTGTAAAGCTTCAAGATCTCATCCGGAGCCGGACGGTCGATATAACGCATCTCTTCTCCATTTCTTAAGATCTTATCGTTATTGTCTGTTGTATGTCCGATTACTGCTGCTGTAATCCCCTGATTGTTCAGCGCATCTGCCAGTACTTCCCCATTGTCAGTCACAGCCAGAAAACTTCCTGTGGATATCATCTGATACGGATTCAGTCGAAAATGTTCGCATACCTCGATCGTTTCCTGTAAAATGCTGATCTTCTTCATATCAATATCCAGTCCCTGATTAAGTTCCAGGGCAAGATTCCACAGTGCTGCCAAGATTCCGCCATCTGCGACCTGACGTACGACAAATGCGCCCCCGGCTTTTGCGGCTTCGATTTCTTTTGGAGCAAATATCTGCTGTCCGTATGACTTTATCTGCTTCATGAAAACCGGCGCAAAACGAGTCTTAAGTTCCTGTTCTTTTTCTTCTGTGATCCTGAGCATGCCATCCATTCCCGCATGACCCACGAACACGATGTCCCTGCAGGCTCGTGCGGTTTCCCGGTTCCAGGCTTCTTCCTTCGGTGCCTTTGCAATTCCCGTAACAGTCACTGCGATCACCTGAACTGCCGGATTGGCGGATGCCTGTACCGCAACAAGGTTTATGTTATATTTTTTACATGCTTTTTTCAGAAGTTTTTCGATCTTGTGGATTCTGGATTTGAACACATATTCCGGATAGGCAATCTGTACACTGACGCTTGCAGATGTTTCGTGCGTATCCTGCATATCCTCGTTCTTTATATCTGTGTCTGTTTCCTCGTCTTCTGTTATATCCGGGCAGACAGAACACTTGTACAAGCAAAGTGCATTTGCAGTCTGTGTAAGTGCGTACAACTGATCTGTGCGATAATCCGTAGACGGTAACTGTTTCACTTATAAGCTGTTCTGTCTGTGTCTCTAACTTCATGCTTGTTACGTTCCCCTTTTATCTTTTATTCTCTTCATTCCCAGCATTCCGTACATTCTTACTATGTCTGCACGATGGCAGCACACTTTTCTTTATATAAGATGCTTATACAAGATACGGAATGATCATCGTTGCCACCATGGCAATGATAACAATAAGTACAACAATTGATACAATTCTTCTTGTTCTTTTATTGTTAAAATTCATTCTTCTACCTTCTTTAATTCTATTCCCGTTACCGATTATCAGTTTTTACGTAAACAGTAACGTATTTCTCTACATTTTATACTCTTTACAATATTTTTGCAAGAAACAATCCTCACATTTCGGACTCCTTGCACTGCAGATCGTACGTCCGAATGTAATGATATGAATATTCCAGAGAATCCAGTGATCCTCTGGCAGTTCCTTCATCAAATCCTGTTCGATCTTGTCCGGATCCTGATTCTTCGTAAGTCCGAGCCGATTGGATATGCGCTTTACATGTGTATCCACGACCACACTCGGCACGTGATAGATATTTCCGCGGATCACATTGGCTGTCTTTCTGCCTACTCCCGCCAGACTTAAAAGGTCTTCAAGTTCTGATGGGACTTCTCCGTTATATTTATCCCGGATGTCTTTCATACAGGCTATGATATTCTTCGCTTTATTATGATAGAATCCCGTTGGTTTGATATCCTGTTCTAATTCTTTCAGGTCTGCATCCGCAAATGCTTCGACAGACGGGTACTTCCGGAACAGATCTTTTGTTACAATATTGACTCTTGCATCGGTACACTGCGCACTTAACATCGTAGCGATCAGAAGCTGCCACGGAGTTTCATAATTCAGATAACAGATAAATTCTGTTCCGTATTTTTCATCCAGAAGTTCCAGGATCTCTCCCGTTCTTTTTTTCATAATTCTATTTCCTTTTATATTAATACTTATTTTATTCTCACTTTACAGACCCTGGCTTCCTGATTCAGCGGGTTTCTGTTCTGATAATCGAACAGGATATAGGTATCTGCCAGTTTAAAATATTCTAAATGCGTCATTTTACGCATCTGATTTCTGTCGTATTTTCCATAATCCGGAAGGTTTACATGTAATGCTTCCTCGCCATACATTCTTTCCACCAGATAATCCCCGGCGAATTCCGGACGGCTCTTCGCATTTTCACGAAGATAATAATCATATGTGAGCACTTCCCGGAACAAATCTTCTTTTTCTTTATGATGAAGCCGTATATAATTCAGCAGTATCTCATATCTGGCACTCCGCTTGTGTTGAACGGCGTTATAACCATTGTCTTCGTAATAAGATGCAAGCCGGTCATACATGGTGAATGCAGAATCGTATTCCTTTTCCAGTTCTTCCATCGTATTCGTAAACTGACGGCTGTTATAGTAGACCTCCACCATCTCCTCAATCCCTTTCAGGCGCAGCACATCTTCATAGGAAATCCATTTTGTATACAGTACTTCATACGGTGGGTGCGCTTTATGGACAATGCCGTACTCTTCCTGATGCTCCTGCATAAAGGATCCCTTAAGCACTTTCAGGAATCCCAGCTGGAGCTGCTCCGGTTTTAATGCATAGACATCATCAAAGGAATGTGCGAAGCTTTCCACATCTTCGTACGGAAGGCCGGCGATCAGATCCAGATGTTCGTGCACATTTCCCTTATCCTGAATTCTTCTCACGATTTTAGATACTTTTTCAAAGTCCATAACTCTGTGGATCTCTTTGATCGTCTTCGGATTTGTTGACTGTACACCGATCTCAAGCTGTACCAGTCCCGGGCGCATCTGTTCCAGAAGTTCCAGTTCTTCTTCATTCAGAATATCCGCGGCAATCTCAAAGTGGAAGTTCGTAATGCCATTATCATGCTCCATGATATATTTCCAGATAGCAATGCTGTGATCGTGTTTGCAGTTGAATGTACGGTCAACAAATTTCACCTGCGGTACTTTGTGGTCAAGGAAAAACTGCAGCTCCTTCTTCACCAGTTCTATATCCCTGAAACGCAGACGCTTGTCCACCGATGACAGACAATAGCTGCAGGAGAACGGGCATCCTCTGCTTGTCTCGTAGTAAATAATCTTGTGTTCAAAATCTTCCATATGATCGTAGACAAATGGGACTTCGCTCAGATCCATGATCGGACGCCACGGATTGTCGATAATTTTCTCTTTTTCTTCCCGGAAAGTGATTCCGTCCACACCCTTTAACTGGTTATCCACACTCTCCGATTTCTTCCAGGAATTATCCACATTTTTATCCTGATATCCACATACATTTTCTCTTTTTTCGAATTCATTTCGGTATATCCGGCAGATTTCTTTGAAAGTTTTCTCTCCTTCGCCTTTCATCACTCCTTTGACACATGGAAGCCGTCTTAATACTTCTTTTGCATCATAGGAAACCTCCGGCCCGCCAAGCCAGATTGGCATATCCGGACGCAGCTTTCCGATTTCCAGCACAATTTCTTCTATATAGTCCAAATTCCAGATATAGCAGGAAAGGCAGAGAATATCCGGTTGTCTCTTATAGATGTCCATCAGGATATCGTCCTTTTGCTGGTTGATCGTATATTCTCCGATCTCCACCGCCGGATCCTCGGCATAGGCTTTCAGGCTGTAGACCGCCAGATTGGAATGTATATATTTTGCATTGACTGCTGCCAGTAATATCTTCATTATTCTTTCCTCCAGATCAGAATTTTTCCCTTCAGGCATACACCCGATCAGATAAATTCTCATATATCTAGGTATTATAAATTGGTATCGCCTTTTTTACAACATTTCCATTGACTTTTTGCCCGGAACACGTTAAAATGTTGAGCTGTGCAGCCGGGGTGTTAGCGGTACCTTGCACCTGCAATCCGCTATAGCAGGGGTGATATTGCGCAGAGGGCTTGTTTTTGCAGAGCTGCCCTTGGAAAGTGACGTTGATGTTTGGGTCTTACGCGACGGGACTCCATGAACCGTGTCAGGTCAGGAATGAAGCAGCACTAAGTGGAACCTCTCGGGTGCCGTAAGGGTGCCTGGGCTGAGTTAACTACCAAGGTAACGTCTGTGAAGGCTCGTTCCAGTACCAGTGTTGCATAAATAATAATATAGTATTCATCTTATCCACTGTGATTTTTCGCATGTGGGTATTTTTTATATACAGAACCTGCCATGGCCGGTTTTCTATAAAAATAGAGACAGAAGAATTTCCAAAATTCCTCTGTCTCCGTTTTTTATACTATGCCAAATATTAACGCCAGCAATATCACAATTGCATTTGTTACTGTCTGTACCGGAACTGCCTTCTTACAGAAGTGCTGTACGTACAATCCTCGTCAATACATCCAAGATAAGTTGATGAGTTTGTCGGTGTTGAACTCGTTGCCAGTGACAGGTTACATACGAACGGTGCAATGATCGTCACTGCCGGAATTCCAAATCCTGCCCCGATAGAGATGAACACCGGATACATTGCATTGAAGATCTGGAATGGAATAAAGTAAATGATAATCACACATAACAGCAGTAAGATGATATGTATATATTCCAGCATGAACTTCGGACAGATCTTAATCAGTCCGTCTGAGACAGCTCCTACCATTCCCGTATTATTGAATACTGCCTGATATACAGAGATTGCAAGCAGCATTACGATAATGTTCAGATACATCGGTCCGACTTTACCAAATATCTCACCAAAATTCTTTGGATAGTTGATCATTGCCGTTACGACCGTTGCTGCCATAAATACCAGATATGGAGGCAGACTGAATACACCAAGACCGACCATGAATACAATGAATAAGATAAAATTAATCCAGAAAAGCTTTGGCCGTCTGTATGGATTCTCTTCTACTTCTTTTGTCTCCTCTTCTACATTTTCTACAACTACGCCAAATGTTCCCACACGTTTCTTATGCTTGATCCCAAAGTATACCCACTGCAGAACGATGGCCGGGATAAAACATAATGCCCATGGAACCGATGCCTTTGACAGTTCATTGGCAGATAATCCTGCAGAAGATGACGTATATGCCATTCCAATCCCCCACGGAATGAAGCACATCGCAGACATTGCAGTCTGTGCTATGATAAATGCTGCCTCACGGTCAAAATCATATTTCTTATAAAGTGGTACCAGGATCGGGAATGTGATCAGGTACGCCGGTGTAAAGTTTCCTGTCAGAATTGCAAATGCTGCAATTACGGATGTCAGGATCATAATTACGATGACATTCATCTTATCGCCAAGCTTGTTCGTCACTGCTGATACGATAGTATCAAATACTCCTGCTTCTGTAAGCATCTGAAAATACAGAAATGCAAACAATAACATGAATCCCGCAGATTTCATGATCGAACTGAACTGCTCCAGTATAAAGTCACTTGTCTCCTGTAAGCTAAAGCCCAAAAGTAACGAGCAAATGATCGGTACAATAAATAATACAAAGTTAAATGGTACTTTCTTCGTGACAACCGTTGCCACAACGATCAATACCAGAATAATGGCCATTACAGTAGCATTCATAGTCTGCACCTCCTTAATTCATGTGTGCTTTCAGGAATTTTTCCACAATATCCATATTCTTCTCTGTCCAGAATGCCGGATCTCCGTGTTTTGCATTCTCTACCAGATAGAATTCTACTTCTTTGTCTTCTTCTCTTAATTTCTTATACAGGCGGATACTCTGCTCCGGTGCTACCAGATCATCGGCAAGTCCGTGCATCATCAGGACCGGTGGTATCTCTGTCTCTTTTTTTACATAATTCATACAGGTAACTGCATTGGAAAGTTCCGGATATTCATATACATTCTTCTTACCGATCAGCATTCCTTCCGGACTGTCCGGTTCTCCCTGGTTCAATGTAGTTGGGAAATCTTCTTTTATCTGTACGCATGTAACTCCGTAGAAATCTACGATTGCATTTACCTTGCAGGAATATTCTCCATATACATCTGTGTCCATCAGCTCCTGATCTGCCGTAACCCCCGCAATAAACGCTGTATTGCCGCCGCTTGAATCTCCCATTATAAAGACCTGGGACGGATCAATACGATATTCCTCTGCATGTTTTCTTAAGAAACGTATTGCACCTGTATCTTCTACAGGAGCAGGAAATGTAGCAAGATCGCTTTCTCTGTATTGAAGAATCGCTGTCACAAATCCACGTCTTGCAAGATCTGCCATTGCTCCAAGCCGTTTATAGTTGTCCTGTTTTCTCCATGCCGATCCCTGAACATACAAAATTGCCGGATATATCTTTGGTGCTTTGGCATTCGTCTCTGGTACGATCATCTGGAGCGTACGCTCAATCCCGTCTCTGTTTACATAGCATACATCATGCTTATATATACCATATCTCTCCGTTCCGTCTGCTGTGAGTTTCTGAACCTCTTCCATCCCCTCAATCTGTGTCCGGAAATCTTCAAAACTCATATTTTTGATTTCTTCACTTGTCATTATCCGTTTCCTCCTGACCCGTTTTTCTATATTGTTAATTTTATAACTGGATACAGGTATCAGGTCAAGTGTACTCTTATTAATACATTTTATAATTTTCAGTCTTTTTAATCATTTTCTATTAATTTTTTCTATTCTTTTCTTTCTAATTTCACCTCTTCAATGGCATTTTACCTCACTAAAGTGCAAAAACCTGAGATTAACTCTCAGGTTTCAGTAATATATATATTTTCAAATAATTCCAATCATTTCCTTCTTCATGTCATAGCGATTAATCACTTACAGTAAACACATCTCCCGGTATCTTTGCATCTTGTTGAAACTTTCGGTATATCTTTCGGATTTTCTTCTCTGCGGCTCAGTTGCATTCGCTGGTCCGGTAATTTTCAGATACAGGACAAATGCTCTTCCGCCTTTTATCCTGATATATCCTTTTTGCCTGCTCCAGACATTTTCATTTTTTTCGATATCTTCTATATACTCTGCCCGTACTGCCTGTCCCCAGGAGAACTGGTTTTCCGTTCCATTCAGACTTTCTCTGCTTATCTTAAGTACCGATTTGCTTTCCGGTGCATAATCCATGAAATTAATCCCGTCCGATTCAAGTTGTGCATTTTTGCCATATTCCAGGTTATTCGTCTGAAATCTGATCCAGAAATCCGGCATTTCTTCTATATACCAGTTTCCCTGTTTCTTTTCTATCTCTTCCGTCTCTGCAAGATAATCCGTCACACGTTTTTTTAATTCCTGCAATTCTGACAGTGAAGCATCTATTTCCTCTAATCTTTTTTTCAACAGATTATCTATCGCTTCTGAATCTGCTTCCTTTATCAGATTCCCGACCTCTTTCAATGCGAACCCAAGATTCTTATACTTCATACATTCGTAAATATCCGTACATGCCCTTATATCGTAAGACCTGTAATTCGAATGTTCTCTTCTCGTAGAACTCAGAAGACCAATCTTCTCATAATATTTTATTGTATGTACAGACACACCTGTAAACTTTGCAAGCATTCCTACTGTCTTTTCATTCATATGATCACCTGTCTTTTATATTTCCCCGATCTGTTCTTTTTCCAGCTGCTTTTTCTTCTTCCTTGCTTCTCTCAATTCTTTAAAAAATGATTTCATCATCTGACTGCATTCTTCTTCCATCACTCCTGTCGTCAATTCTACCTGATGATTAAATTCAGGCATATCCAGAAGATTTAAGATAGAGCCTGCACAGCCGGCTTTCGGATTCATACATCCGACTACTACCCGTGTCATCCGGGACTGTACGATCGCACCGGAACACATCTGGCATGGTTCCAGAGTTACATACATCGTACAATCCTCCAGTCTCCAGTCATTCATCTTCTTGCTTGCTTTTTTGATCGCGATCAGTTCTGCATGCGCCAGGGTATTATTATCAATTGTTCTGCGGTTATATCCTCTCCCAATGATCTTATCCTGATATACGATCACACATCCGATCGGCACCTCACCGATCGCATATGCTTTCTTTGCCTGTTTGATCGCTTCTTTCATATATTTTTCATCTGTGCTTTGCATATTCATTCTCCGTCTATTTTCCTGTTTTCTATCTCTTCTGTGATTCTACACAGTCATGTGATCCTCTTATATCCCTGCACCAGTATCCGAACTTCTCTCTGTCATTCTTCTCTTCATCTGTAAGTTTAAGATCCAGCTCTTCTGCAGGAATGAATTCCGGAAATCCAAAGCTTTCTGCGGCTTTTTCTTCCTGCGGATGATACACTCCCGGTACTCCTAATTTTAACCGGTCATCACGGACTGTCAATATCAGATGGTGATAATTATAATACCCGTGGATCAAAAAACTATTATTTGCATGTCTCCATTCACACCTCGGAAGACACACCATATCTTTACGCTGGATCTTGCGGACTTTACCCCCCAGGCAGGCCTCTTTTTCCAAATCATCTTCAAGTTTTCCACTCTCTGATTCTTCATCCTGCAAGGTTTCCTTCTTACATTCCGATTCTTCGTCCTGCGCTAATTCCTTCTTACATTCAGTTTCTTCGCCCTGCGCTAATCCCTTCTTACATTCAGTTTCTTCACCCTGCACGGAATCTTCTTCCATCTTCCACATTTCCATCCTGCAGACGTTTACTACATCGTCATTCCAGACTGCCGCATACCAGTGTCCATTTACGTCCTTTAATATAATTCCGTTGACAAGATCATAATTTTCTTTCTTACCGACATCCTCCGGTGTATAGCATAGCTGCCAGTTCACCGCCGGGCCGGGAACCTCTGTCACTCCCTGCGGGATTCCAATACATTTATCTTCTGTATTCCAGAACAGATACACCCTAAGTCCCTGCGCATTTTCTTCCATCCGGAATCCTTTTCCGTGCACATGGATCACGCACTGATCCACATCCTGTTCTACTTTTACGAAGCCTACATTCCGCATCTTTTTCTCTTGTTCGTATTCATACAGATATCGAATAAACCGTCTCAAAATATCCTCTCCTGTTTCCGACTATTTATCACAATCTATTCTGAAATATTTTAGCTGTACCATTCGCATTCAGATTCCTGGTACGCCTCTTCCCCATGGCTGTCTGTCATACCACAGATATAATCCGTAACTAGCAGAAGTCTCAGATAAAGACGATAAACCTCTGATTTTTCTTCTGCATGATAACGATATGCTTTTTTATAATTATTGGAAATAAATGAAATCAGTCTTTCTTCTATTGAGTTCAGTTTCTGCGTTGGATCATCATATTTTATTGCTGCACCGACAAACCTGTCCAGCAGATTATCCAGCATCACTGCCTCTTTCACTTCCATACGATAGATCGTCTCTGTTTTAAATACACATTTGCACGCTATCTCTCCAAGCAGTTTTACCAATCCTTCAGCCAAAGTACCTGCAAACAGATCTTTTTTATACGTGCCTTCCATAATCTCTTCATAATGAGAAGTAAATCCGGAAGTTGCGCAACCAATCAAAAATCCCTGTGCTTTTACGATCCAGTTCTTCACTGCATAATCACCGGGATCATCTACCCCGTTCTTCTTTGCACGATCGTATAATTCTACCAGTTTATCTGCCGGGCAGAACCAGTTCTGATCTTTCTCTTCTGGGTCTGCATACTTTTTCTCCCTGTTCTGTAGTTTTCTGAGTTCATCTCTGAGACTATGATATGTAAGAAATCTTTTTACAAATGCATCTTCAATATCTGCGGTCTTATATGCAATATCATCTGCTGCCTCAAGTATAAAGGTAAGTGGATGTCTGTGATTTCCCGCACCCGTCTCTGATACAATATCCTCGAACAGTTCCCGGTCTGCATAATAATAGCCCATCTTCTTCTCTCTGATATCTCCTGATTCCGGATGGATCTTTGTAGATGCTACCGGATATTTTATAATTGTATTCAAAAGCGCATACGTCAGATTCATTCCATTTTCATCTACCAGAAAATGTAATTTGCTGACCAGCCTAAGTGCCTGTGCATTTCCTTCAAAATGATAAAAATCCTCCCTCATCTGAGGTTCGAGCAACTCCTCAAGTGACGTTCCATGATATGTCAGAAGCGGAAGATTTCTTTCAAACCATTCCCTGATCGCCGCTTCTCCATAATGACCAAACGGTGGATTGCCGATATCATGAATCAGTCCTGCACACTGAAGAATATTGCAGATATCCTCTTTCATCTGTACAGTGAAACTGGAATCTTTCTTGTGTACCAATATGCTTTCTCCTATATTCTGACCCAGAGATTTTGCCAGCGAAGAGACTTCCATGGAATGGGTCAGTCTCGTACGGATAAAATCACTTTTATCCAGTGGAAATACCTGTGTCTTATCCTGAAGTCGCCTAAATGACGCACTGCCGATGATTCTGTGATAATCTTTTTCGAATTCACTTCTAAGGTCTGCATCACCATATTTTTGACTCTTGTATCTGTTCTGTCTTTGACGTTTTGTTGATAAAAGCCTTGTCCATTCCATTTTCTGCTCCTCCTTCATATTTTAATCTACAAAATTTGCCACCGGAAGTTCCTGTAGGCGGCAGCTTCTCTTGCATCCCCTTGTACAAAAAGTGTCCAGCCGGAGATCCGGCTGAACACCTTATTCATAACATTTTCTTTCTATGTTCATTCAACACTAATCCAGATAGATCGGCGGCTCATAATCTTTTCCGAGAAGTGCCTTTTACGTTCCTGATATCCAAGGAATGCCCACTCCGTCATATCTGTCCACTGATGTTTTCCTCTGTCATATACCTGTACATAGCCGATTCTCTTCGGATGCATTCTTACGCTGTTTGATTCATATTCATGTCCTGTGTAAGGATTAAGTTCACCTTTACTGAGATCCTCTTCATCAGATGTGAATAAGTCTTCTTCATTTTCCTGCGCATACCGGCTCTGATACCCGTTATTCTCATAACCGGAGGTCTCATCAGCTGCTGCATATGTTTCCTCCTGTTCCGGTTCCTCCGGCATAAATTCTTCTGCAAGTTTCTCTGACTCACCGTCTCCCGAATAATCAAACTCATGATACTGGATTTCCGGCTTTTCTTCTTTTGCCGGTTCTTCATGCGCT
>SCPN01000489.1_pt1 | contig 21781 bp, 16 predicted proteins | sample 6106831 | NCBI WGS metagenome assembly SCPN01 (sample SAMN10720447, study PRJNA508395) | human gut metagenome | isolation source: Participant 1, 0 month
GAAATTCACAAAAGAAATGGTTACATGGTTTCTGTTTTTACTTATCCTTTCGATACCGGCGGTAATAATAACAAAAGATACATGGATTTATCTTTTGAGAGGATTTGCTTCATCAATCATATCATTCGGAGGCGGAGATGCATATTTGTCTGTAGCTGACGGTATGTTTGTAAGTACTGGAATGATAAAGGAAAGTGAGTTTTACAGCCAGCTTGTATCAATAGTTAATGTATTGCCGGGTTCGATTTTATGTAAAACACTTGCCGGAATCGGATATTTCATCGGATACGATATAAATAACAGCATACTTGAAGGTTTCGGGGTTGCACTTGCCGGATTTGCGTGCAGTGTGGCTGCATCGGGTATTGTATTTTGTATAATTTATTATTTATATGAAAAATTTGAGGGAATAGCAGTATTCAGACTTATAGGAAGATGGATTAGACCTATAATAGCCGGACTTTTATTAAATGTCATGGTGTCAATGATATATCAGAACATTGCAACAGGACTTGCCATAGGCGGCAAAGTAGCAATAACACTTGTAATTACATTTATTATTTATATAGTAAATCTTGTTCTTATGTTTGGAAGTTAAGGCAGGTAACGGGTGCTATTCTCACATATCTGCAGTATTCGGATGTACTTTGCAACTGTATTTTTAATTTAGGAATACGATTAAAAGAAATTATATACAACCATAAATTTATATTGATTTATCTAATATGTTTGTATAATGTATATATAAAAATGTTGATTATGCAAAATAATTGCAGTTATGTACAAAAATAATATTATTATATGATGCAATGGAGCAATCCAGTGGCATCAAAATACAATTATATAGGGTAGATAAATTATGGCAAATCGTTTTATCTTAAATGGAAACATCTTATCACGGAGGCAGGAGCTGTTGCAGAGATTCTACAGAGGTTAAACAGAGGAGGTTGAAAGCTTTTGTATGTTTCAGACCCTGACCTTGTGAAATTTGGTGTTACAAAGAAAGTTTGGATGTTCTTAGAAAAGGACAGCCTTGACTAAACTTTATTCAAATATTAAGCCAAAATCCTACTATTGAAAATGTTCAGACAGGTGTAAACTTTCAAAAATCAGAGAACCAGATTATCTTATAGCAATCGGTGGCGGTTCTTCTATATATGGATACTGCCAAGCAATAGGAATTATTATTAACAATCCTGATTTTGCAGATGTTGCTTAAGTCTAGGGAGTTGCTGAGACAAAGAATAAATCAGTGCCTATCCTTGCTGTACCTACGACAGCAGGAACAGCAGCAGAGGTTACCATCAATTACGTTATAACAGATGCGCAGAAAAACAGAAAAATGGTTTGTGTAGACCCTAAAGATATTCCGGTTGTGGCATTTGTAGACCCTGATATGATGTCATCTATGCCAAAAGGTCTTACAGCAGCAACAGGTATGGACGCACTTACACATGCGATAGAAGGTTATATTACGGCAGGTGCGTGGGAACTTTCAGACATGTTCCACTTAAAGGCAATTGAGATAATCTCACGTTCACTCAGAGGAGCAGTTGACAATACACCAGAAGGCAGAGAAGGCATGGCACTTGGACAGTATGTTGCAGGTATGGGATTTTCAAATGTAGGTCTTGGTATAGTACATAGTATGGCACATCCTCTTGGAGCACTTTATGATACACCACACGGCATTGCAAATGCATACTCTCCTACGGTTATGGAATATAATGCAGAAGCTACAGGGGAAAAGTATCGTGATATAGCAAAAGCAATGGGAGTTGAAGGCAGAAAACGTCACAGGAAGAATACAGAAAGGAAGCAGCAGTAGATGCCGTAAAACAGCTTCAAAAGATGTTGGAATACCTGATGACCTTAAAGAAATCGTAAGAGAGAGGATATTCCATTCCTTGCACAGTCAGCATATGATGATGCATGCCGTCCGGGAAATCAAAAGAGACAAGTGTAGAAGATATTACAAAGCTTTATGAATCACTTATCTGACAATACAAAATAAAAATAATCATCTGTTAAAACTGCCACAGAGTATCACGATTTTATCGTTGTTCTGTGGCAGTTTTTTCGTTCAAAATAAAATTACACAAGTTTATCAAAGGTCTCTTAACATCGCACGGTGATAAGCATGGTCATATTGTTTGTGAGTTTTATATCGGGGAATTTTACTTCATATTCTGATGAAGTATCTTTTCTGATTGCTATACATTCAGGTTTCTTTGTTGCGAAGGTCAAGTTCTCTGAGTGTCTTGTCAACCCAGTTATTTTTACATCAATTTCGACCATTTTAATTTATCTGATATTTCCATAAAATTTATAACACGTCTGTTAGAAAGTTTCCTGTGACGTATTCCGGTTTGTGTTCAGGCATTATTGTCTGGTCTGCACCAAGTTTTTCAAGGATTTTGTGAGTTTCATCCCTGTGCTGACAAACAGTACCAACACCTGCATCTTTAGCATAAATTGTGGCGAGAATACTTCTATATCAAGTTTTCCAGTGATAGCTATAACAACGGCATCCATATTTGAAAGACCAAGAGTATCCATAGCCTCTGTATCTCTTACATCGACGGCAACGGCACATGTTACAAAATCAGCAACGGAATGAACACGTTCCTTATCAATATCAATGGCGAGAACGTCAGCACCGGTATTTGTGAGTTCTATTGCAACACTTCTGCCAAATTTTCCAAGTCCTATAACAGCAAATGAATTATCCATACAATCCTCATTTCTGCGCACATTTTCTGAATATAAAAGATTTGAGTCAGGTGCGCACAGACACAAATTCTTTGTAACACAAAAAGCTGTGTGAATTAAATTTATCAGCCAACAGTAATGTCTTCGTGAGGGAAAGATACAAGTTCTTTCCTGCTGTCATTATTAAAGAAGATAACCATTGAAATCGGGCCTATACGACCGAGGTACATACATATGATTATAATAAGTTTTCCTAAAAGATGAAGTTTTGGAGTGAAATCTCTTGTCAGTCCCACAGTTCCGATTGCACTTGTTGTCTCGTAGACAACATCGACCATTGAACCACCTTCAGCCTGGTAAAGGCTAAAGGATGCCAGCAACAGAAAAGATATACTGACCATTGTTATTGCGAGAGCTTTAGTGACAGTTTGGTGCGGTATATTTTTTCTGAATACAAAAAGGTGGTTTTTATTTTTTACAACTGCCCGTGTACTTAAAAATAAGGTGGCTGCGGTTGTTGTTTTTATTCCGCCTGCCGTACCTATTGAGGAACCGCCGATAATCATAAGAAAATAACATAAAAGGACGGTACCGTGTCTCAATCCTGATTGTGAAAAAGTAGCAAAACCGGCAGTTCTAAGTGTAACAGACTGGAAGAAACTGGCGATTATCTTACCTGAAAAACTCATATTACCAATTGTATCTGAATTTGTATATTCAAGAAGAAATATAAGCAATGCACCGCCAAAAATTAAAATAGCAGTAGTGATAAGTGTTATTTTTGTATGAAGCCTGAGTTTTTGCAAACATTTTTTAAAAGAAAATCCTTTTATAAAATGATTTTTAAAACCGTCCATAATATCTTTCCATACTATAAAACCTATTCCGCCGGAGATAATTAAAAACATTGTAATCAGATTGATCCATACATTTGAAGCATATATTTCAAGGCTGTTTTCGCCAAGCAGGTCAATACCTGCATTACAAAAAGCAGACACCGAATGGAACAGAGAAAACCACAATCCTTTTATCAGCCCATAATCCGGAATAAAAACAAAACTGTAACATATTGCGCCGGTTATTTCTATTATAAATGTTCCTTTAAAAATAAATTTCAAAAAGCGCACCAATCCTTTAAGTGTGCTGAGATTCAGTGCATCTTCCAAAAGAAGACGGTCACTTAGAGTAATACGGCTTCCGGCAATCATCATAATACCGGTGACGAAAGATACAATACCAAGACCGCCAAGCTGTATAAGTATAAGAATTATGATTTTTCCAAACAAACTCCAGTGAGAGGCTGTATTGACAACAACAAGACCTGTCACGCAGACAGAGGTAGTTGAAGTAAATAACGCATCGATGAAAGGAGTAAAAGTGCCATTGGAAGAACAAAAAGGCAGACATAGAATAAAAGCACCTATGAAAATTGTACCTAAAAAACCAAGGGCGATAATCTGAGTAGTAGACAGCTCTTTAATCAAAGTTTTAAACATATAAACCTCATTCCATAAATAAAACCATAAATAAAAAGATAAAAACAAAAATCCCCATATCATGACAATTCATAATACGAGGATAATCAAACGTGCGCGAGAAGATTCGAACTCCCGGCCTTCTGATCCGTAGTCAGACGCTCTATCCAGCTGAGCTACGCGCACATATTTGAGTGATGCTTTCGCACCAACGAGTTATACTATAACCTATCTAAAAGAAAAAATCAAGTACTTTTTAAAAAAAATTTAAAAATCTATATAAAACTATATCAATCCCTGCGTCATAAAATCAGCCCCAAAATGTAAAGCTTGCAACATTCATAACCATTGTGATATAAATATATGGGGTAAATAAAAGAATGGAGGACGATATGGTCGTATCTGAAATTGTAAAAAAACTTATCGATATAAATGGAGAAAAACAGGTAGCAGAGTCGGAACCTATGAGCAGACATACTACATTCAGAATAGGAGGTCCGGCAAAAGTATTTGTCAGTCCTGATAATATAGAAAAGATAATAAAAACGATAGAATTGCTTAAAAATGAAAAATGTGATTATTTTATACTTGGAAACGGAAGTAATCTTTTAGTTGCAGATGAAGGATATGACGGTATAGTTGTATCTACTGAAAGTTTAAAGGATTTAAATATAGAAAGAGAAGACGGTGACGAAACTTATATATATGCAGAGGCAGGAGTAATGCTTTCAAGGGCAGCTGTACTTGCATCGGAAAGTTCACTTACAGGTTTTGAATTTGCAGGAGGAATTCCAGGGACAGTCGGCGGAGCGGTATCTATGAATGCCGGAGCATACGGAGGGGAGATAAAGGATGTCATAGTAAGTGCGGATGTGCTTATGAGTGATGGAACAGTTGTAAAACTTACAAAGGATGAACTCGAACTTTCATATAGAAACAGCATTGTACAGAAAGAAAAAATGATTGTTTTGTCGGCAGAATTTGCATTGAAAAAAGGAAATAAAAGTGAAATACTCGACAAAATGAAAGATTTTTCGCAGAGAAGGCGTGATAAACAGCCATTAGAGTATGCAAGCGCCGGAAGTACATTTAAAAGGCCTGAGGGATATTTTGCCGGAAAACTTATAGATGATGCAGGTCTGCGCGGTTACAGAGTCGGAAATGTCATGGTATCTGAAAAACACTGTGGCTTTGTGGTAAATATGGGCGGTGGAACATGTGAAGAAGCAAAAGCAGTGATAAACCATGTAAGAGAAGAGGTTGAGAAACAATTTGGTGTTACTCTTGAAATGGAAGTAAGAAAACTTGGTTGGAATTAAAAGCCTGATAAAAAGGCAGGAGAAATGAGGATGGATATGCGTTTTGTAATAGTTACGGGAATGTCAGGAGCCGGAAAAAGTTCAGTGCTTAAAATGCTTGAAGATATCGGATATTTTTGTGTTGATAACCTGCCAGTAAAACTTATACCAAAACTTACAAAAATGTTTATAGGTGAAACTGACAGTATTGATAAGCTTGCACTTGGTATAGACATAAGAAATCTTGAGGGACTCTCATATCTTGATAAAGTTCTCGACGAGATGAAAAATGAAGGTTATAAGTATGAAGTACTTTTTCTTGATGCGGACAGCAATGTTTTGGTTAAGAGATACAAGGAGACGAGACGAAATCATCCGCTTGCACTTCAGGGCAGGGTTGATAAAGCAATAGAAGCGGAGAGAGAAGAACTTCAATTTATAAAGAAACGTGCAGATTATATAATGGACACAAGTCACATGCTTGTACGCGAATTAAAACAGGAGATAGATAAAATATTTCTCAAAAATGAAGAGTATCAGAACTTTTTTGTCACGATATTATCATTTGGTTTTAAATACGGAATACCGGCAGACTGTGACCTTGTGTTTGATGTAAGATTTCTGCCCAATCCATACTATATACCGGAACTAAAAAAGAAAACAGGCAATGATTTTGAGGTGTTTGATTATGTCATGAAATCAGAACAGGCAAAGCAGTTTGACGAAAAGTTGTTTGATATGGTGAAATTCCTTATACCTAATTATATAACAGAAGGGAAAAATCAGCTTGTCATAGGAATAGGGTGTACAGGCGGAAAACATCGCTCCGTTTCATTGGCAAATGCATTGGCAAAACATATGCAGGAACTTCCGTACAGTCTGAAAACAGAACATAGAGATATTGAGAAGGATGCAAAAATAAAGGGAGAGTAGTACATGTCATTTGCAAGTGATGTAAAAGAAGAAATAGGAAAACAGACAGACAGGGGAAGGCATTGCCAGATAGCACAGTTTGCGATAATATTTGCACTTACGGGACATATAAAAAAAGATTTTAAAAATGATAATTATATTGAAATGCGAACAGAAAACTTGACAGTTGCAAAGAAATCTTATATGTTATTAAAGTGTATGTTTGATACTTCACCTGAGGTAATGATACGAACACATAATCTTCAGGTTCAGTCAAAAAATTATTTTATATGTATAAAAGACAGCGCACTTGTAATAGAAGTGTTAAAGACCATAAAACTGTTGAGTGATGAAAATCAATGGGGTGATTTTGGAACGGTAAATAAGCTTATAGTACAAAATATGTGCTGCAAGCGGGCATTCCTTCGAGGAGCATTTATGGTAGCTGGTTCGGTGACGAATCCTGAAAAGGGATATCATCTTGAAATAGCTGTTCTTTCAGCAAAACTTGCAGAGCAGTTAAAAGAGGAAATGAGTGCTTTTGACATTGATGCAAAAATTGTTGAGAGAAAAAAATATCAGGTTGTTTATATAAAAGAAGGAGCGCAGATAGTCGATTTTTTAAATGTCATAGGGGCGCATATGGCACTTATGGAATTTGAAAATGTCCGTATTGTCAAAGAAGTGCGGAATTCCGTAAACAGACAGGTGAATTGTGAGACAGCAAATATAACAAAGATAGTAAATACTGCCGCCAGGCAGATAGAAGATATTAAGTATATTCAATGTAATATGGGGTTTGGTACGTTATCAGACGGATTGAGAGAGATTGCCGAACTAAGACTTGAGTATCCTGACAGTTCACTGCAGGAGCTTGGAAAGATGTTAGACAATCCCATAAGCAAATCCGGTGTTAACCATCGTTTGAAAAAACTAAGCAATATTGCAAATGAGCTCAGACAGGAAAAAGAGGGTATCAGTTGAGAGACTGAATCCGATGTCTGACAAAAGGAGGAACAACATGATTACAAAAAAAATTCAAATTCAGCTTCAGAATGGGTTGGAGGCAAGACCTGTAGCAGTATTAGTTCAGGTTGCAAGCCAGTACAACAGCAGCATCTATGTTGAGTGTGATGACAGAAAAGTAAACGCAAAAAGTATCATGGGTATGATGACACTTGGACTTACAGCAGGTGAGGAAGTTGTAGTTTCAGCAAATGGAGATGATGAACAGACAGCTATGGATGACATTGTAAAGTATTTAAGCACAGCCAATGCATAGATAGATATTGCCTGAAATAAAAAATGAAAGCAGACGGTTACATTATATGATGCAGTCTGCTTTTTGTTTTTTGAAAAACTATTTAATTATAAATTATAACAGTTTCGTTATTATGTAGCTGCATTTAAAGAAGAGGAGGCCGGTGTATATGAGTTTTACGCATCTTCATGTCCATACACAGTATTCTTTGTTGGACGGTTCATGCAAGATAAATGAGATTGTAAACAGAGCAAAAGAACTTGGAATGAAAAATCTTGCGATTACAGACCATGGAAATATGTACGGTGTCATAGACTTTTATAGAGCATGTAAGGCGGCGGATATAAATCCTGTAATAGGCTGTGAAGTGTATGTGGCGCCGGGGTCAAGGTTTGATAAGAAAAATGAAAAGGGTGAAGGAAGATATAACCATCTTGTTCTGCTTGCGGAAAATGATAAGGGTTACGCAAATCTTATGAAGATTGTTTCAAGAGGATTTACGGAAGGCTTTTACTACAAACCGAGAGTAGATTATGAAGTACTTGAGCAGTTTCATGAAGGAATTATTGCGCTTAGTGCATGTCTTGCCGGAATTGTGGCAACGAATCTCAGACAGGGATTTTATGACGAAGCAAAAAAAGAAGCTCTCAGACTAAGAGATATATTCGGAGAAAATAATTTTTTTCTTGAACTTCAGGATCACGGAATATCGGACCAGACAACTGTAAATCAGGGACTGCTCAGAATGAGCCAGGAGACTGGAATTGAACTTGTTGCGACAAACGATGTACATTACATAATGGCTGATGATGCCAAGGCACACGATATTTTGCTTTGTATCCAGACACAGAAAAAAGTTACCGATGAGGACAGAATGAGATATGACGGGGGTCAGTATTATCTTAAATCGGAAGATGAGATGAAAAGTCTCTTTCCGTATGCACTGGAAGCATTGGAAAATACGGAAAAAGTTGCAGACAGATGTCATGTTGAGATTGAGTTTGGCAACTATAAACTGCCGCATTATGATGTGCCTGACGGATATACGGCATGGGAATATCTGAACAAGCTTTGTAATGAGGGACTTATAAGAAGATATGGCAAGCCTGACAAGTCACTTAAGGAAAGGCTTGAGTATGAGCTTGAGACAATTCATACCATGGGATTTGTTGATTATTTCCTTATTGTATGGGACTTTATTAAATATGCGAGGGACAATGGCATAAGCGTCGGACCGGGACGAGGTTCAGCAGCCGGAAGTGTTGTGTCGTATACGCTTGGGATTACAAATATAGACCCGTTAAGGTATGACCTTCTCTTTGAAAGATTTTTGAACCCTGAACGAGTGACAATGCCTGATATAGATATAGATTTCTGTTATGAAAGACGTCCTGAGGTCATAAAATATGTAATGGATAAATATGGAAGAAATCATGTGGTTCAGATTGTAACATTCGGAACTATGGCGGCAAGAAATGCAATAAGAGATGTCGGAAGAGCACTTGATCTGCCACTCAGTTTTGTGGATATGGTTGCAAAAGCGATTCCTATGGAACTTGGAATTACAATAGAAAAGGCATTGAAGGAAAATCCTGAATTAAAAGCACTTTATGACAGTGATGAGCAGGCGGAAAATCTTATTGATATGTCAATGCGTCTCGAAGGACTTCCACGTCATACATCAATGCATGCGGCAGGGGTTTTGATAAGCCCTGAGGCGGTAGATGAATATGTGCCGCTTTCGAGAGCTTCTGACGGAACGATAACAACGCAGTACACGATGACAACACTTGAGGAACTTGGTCTGTTAAAGATGGATTTCCTTGGACTTAGAACACTTACCGTTATACAGAATGCGGCACACATGGCAGGGCTTGCCGATGATACCATGATGGATATTGATTATGACGATAAAAAAGTGTTTGAAATGATAGGAACAGGAAAGACAGAGGGAGTATTTCAGCTTGAAAGTCCCGGCATGAGACAGTTCATGAAAGAATTAAAGCCTCAGAACATGGAAGATGTTATTGCCGGAATTTCACTCTACCGTCCGGGACCTATGGACTTTATTCCAAAATATATAGCAGGAAAGAACAACAGAGACAGTATAGTTTACGACTGCCCGCAGCTTGAACCGATACTTGCACCTACATATGGCTGTATTGTATATCAGGAGCAGGTAATGCAGATAGTAAGAAACCTTGCCGGATACAGTTTTGGACGAAGTGACCTTGTACGCCGTGCCATGGCTAAAAAGAAAACAAAAGTCATGGAGGCAGAGCGTAAAAACTTTGTTTATGGAAATGAAGCTGAGGGAGTAAAGGGATGCGTAGCAAACGGAATAGATGAAGCTGTTGCAAATAAAATCTATGATGAGATGATTGATTTTGCAAAATATGCTTTCAACAAATCACATGCGGCGGCGTATGCGGTAGTATCTTATCAGACAGCATACTTAAAATGTTATTACCCCGTTGAATTTATGGCGGCACTTCTCACGTCCGTAAAAGACAATACGACAAAAGTTATATCATACATTATGAGCAGCAAAAGCCTTGGTATAGACATTCTTCCACCTGATGTAAATGAGGGATACAGCAGATTTCATGTGGCAGGTGGCGCAATACGATTTGGAATGTCGGCAATAAAAGGTGTAGGCGAACCGGTTATCGAGGCTATAGTAGCCGAAAGAAAACGTGGAGGAAAATTTGAATCCATGTATGATTTCATGAAACGTCTTACATCAAAAGAAATAAACAGACATACAATAGAGAATTTTATAAAAGCAGGAGCACTTGATTCGATGCCGGGAAACCGCCGTCAGAAAATGATGGTGTACGACTCGATGCTTGACAGCGTAAACAGAGAGAAAAAAGATGCAATCGCAGGACAGATGTCACTCTTTGATATGGGCGACGAAGAACTCGACAAGGCAAATGAGATAAAATATCCGGACATTGAAGAATTTGGCAAAGAGGAACTTCTTGGATTTGAAAAGGAAGTTCTGGGTATATATATAAGTGGACATCCTTTAAACGATTATACGGAGCTGATGGATAAAAACTGCACAAGGTCATCACTCGATTTTATGGTATTGGAAGACGAGGATAATTCATCGGCAAAAGTCGCAGACGGAGAAAGTGTTGTTATCGGTGGCATGCTTTCGGATAAGAAAGTGAAAGTCACAAAAAAAACAAATAAACTTATGGCATATATTCAGATTGAGGACCTTTATGGAACAGTTGAAGTCACAATTTTTCCTAGAGATTATGAGAGACTTAAACCGCTTCTTGAGGATGATGCAAAAGTATTTGTAAAGGGAAGGGCACAAAACAGCGAGAACGGTGCGGCAAAACTTATATGCCAGGATATAATACCTTTCGACATGATACCGTGTGAATTGTGGATACGATTTGAGGATTTGGATGAGTTTGCTTCAAAAGAGCAGGAATTATATAAAAATCTGCTTCCGTATGACGGAAAAGATATGGTATGTATCTATGCAGCAAAGGAAAAACAGATAAAAAGACTTCCAAGAAGCAAAGGTGTAGATGCAAGAAGACTGGTTAGAGATGAAAACTTTAAATTTATGCCGAAAGAGGCACTTGCAATTCGTGAAAAGAGTATTGAAAAATAATCAAATTTGCCGTAAAATTATATTGGATAAATGAGAATAAGTCATAGTAAATTTTATGTAAAAATACTTATTGTACTATACTTATTGTTTCGGAAAATTTATACTAACGTTTTTATTTTACGATACTTAAGGAGGACATTATGAGTAATGCTGTTAAGACTATTGGTGTGCTGACAAGCGGTGGAGATGCACCGGGAATGAACGCTGCTATAAGAGCAGTTGTCCGTACAGGAATTTCAAACGGACTTAATGTTAAAGGAATCAGAAGAGGATATGCAGGCCTTTTAGAGGAAGATATCATTGATATGAACAATCTTTCTGTATCAGATATCATTCAGACAGGAGGAACAATCCTTTATACTGCTAGATGTCTTGAATTTAAAAAGAAAGAATATCAGCAGAAGGCAGCAGAAATCTGCCGCAAGCATGGTATTGACGGTATAGTAGTTATCGGTGGTGACGGTTCGTTCAACGGAGCGAGCAGACTTTCGGAACAGGGAATAAACACGATAGGAGTTCCGGGAACCATTGACCTTGATATAGCCTGTACAGAGTATACTATAGGATTTGATACAGCTATAAATACAGCTATGGAAGCTATTGACAAACTTAGAGATACATCTGAATCCCATGAGCGCTGTAGTGTCGTTGAGGTTATGGGACGTACAGCAGGTCACATTGCTCTTTGGACCGGTATTGCGAGTGGTGCAGAATATATTCTTACTACTGAGAAATATCACGGAGATATTCAGAGAATTATTTCAAAAATTCAGGACAGAAGAAAACTCGGCAAGAAAAATCATATTATAGTAAATGCCGAGGGAGTTGGAAACTCAGCAGAAATGGCTAAGATTATTGAGGTAGCAACAGGCGTTGAGACAAGAGCGACAATTCTTGGACATATTCAGCGTGGTGGAAACCCTACATGTAAAGACAGAGTATTTGCATCAGCAATGGGTACTATGGCTGTTGAACTTTTATGTGAGGGAAAGAGCAATAGAGTTGTAGGATATAAAGAGGGAGAATTTGTTGATTTTGATATTCAGGAAGCACTCTCAATGTCAAAAGATTTGGACCCATATTTATTCCATATTACTCATAAACTTACAACAAGATAATAAACAAATTCAAATAGAATAGAAGGAGGTAAGTTTGTCTATGAAGAAACTTTTTAAATTTGCTGCGGGTGTGGCAGCGATTGCGGGAGCAGCATGTGGTGCTGTTTACTGTCTTAAAAAATTCTGCGGAATCGACCTTTTAAAGAGAGATGAGGACTTTGATGACTTCGATGAAGAATTTGATGACGATTTCGATGATGATTTTGATGATGAAGACGAAGATGACGATGAAGCAGAAGACGCTGAGCCGTCAAATGATGATGAAGCAGGTGACAGGGAATATGTGACACTTGACATGGAAAGTGAAGATACATCAGATGACAGTGAAAAGGCATCAGAGGATGATGAAAAATCAGATGAATAAAAGAAAGTCTTTTGACATATGATTCAAAAATCTGTGTGGATAAATCATGCCACGCAGATTTTTGCATTTTTTTTTTATTTCTGTTATAATGGCAAATATTTGTTCGTATAAAATTATAGGAGGTTGCAGGATATAATGAGCGAGTATACAGGAAAAGAGATAGTGATACTTGAGGGGCTTGAAGCGGTAAGAAAAAGACCGGGAATGTACATAGGTTCTACAGGTTCGAGGGGACTTCATCATCTGATATGGGAAATACTTGACAATAGCATAGATGAACATCTTGCCGGATTTTGTGATGAGATACATATTACAATGCGAGGAGACGGGGGTATATGTATAGAGGATAATGGACGAGGTGTTCCGGTAGATATACATCCTACAAAAAAAGTATCGACGGTGCGTGTGGTTTATACGATACTTCATGCAGGAGGAAAGTTTGGAAATTCTGCATACAAAGTATCAGGCGGATTGCACGGTGTAGGTTCATCGGTTGTTAATGCACTCTCAACGCATATGATAGTTGAAGTAAAAAGAGGCGGATTTATATACAGAGATGAGTACAGAGATGGCGGACATCCTGTAGTTGAGCTGAAAAAGGGCGCGCTTGAGCCGGTAGGAAAATGTGCAAAATCAGCGACAGGAACAAAAGTTACATTTTATCCGGATGCCGAGATATTTGAGACAATACATTTTAAAGCAGAAGTTATAAAGAAAAAACTTAAAGAGATAGCATACCTTAATAAAAATCTTAAGCTTATATTTAAAAATGAAAACGACGGAGAAGAGCAGACATACCTTGAAGAACATGGTATAAAAAGCTTTGTATCTTACATAAACAGAGATGCACATGTACTTCATAAAGAGCCGATTTATTTTGAGGGATCAAGCGGCGATATAGAAGTGGAAGTTGCCCTTCAATATACGACGAATTTTACAGAGCAGATAAATCCATACTGCAACAGAATAAATGTGGTAGATGGAGGAACACTTGTAACAGGATTCAAGATGGCACTTACCAGAGTTATGAATCAATATGCAAGAGAACTCGGAGTGTTAAAAGACAAAGATGAAAATTTTGACGGTAAAGATATAAGAAACGGACTTGTTGCAATTATTTCAATAAAGCATCCAGACCCACAGTTTGAGGGTCAGACAAAGACAAAACTTGGAAATACCGATGCAAAAACGGCAGTAGATGAGGTCGTGACAACAGAGATACAGCGTTATCTTGACAAAAATATCAATGTGCTTCAGGCAATCCTTGACAATTCAGTGAAAAGCTACAATGCAAGAAAGGCAAGTGACAAAGCAAGAAATACGGTATTAAAGCAGTTAAATGATGTAGATACAAAGAGCAAACTGGCGGCATGTACATCGAAAAATCCTGAAGAGTGTGAGGTATATATAGTCGAGGGAGATTCAGCCGGAGGTACAGTAAAGACAGCAAGAAACAGAAAAACACAGGCTGTTCTGCCGCTGAGGGGAAAAATACTGAATGTAGAGAAAGCATCACTTGAAAAGATTTTATTGAACAATGAGATAAAATCAATGATTGCTGCGTTCGGATGTGGTATAGGTGATGAATTTGATATAAGTAAATTGAGATATGATAAGATTATCATTCTTACCGATGCCGATGTTGATGGGGCACACATAAGCACATTGCTGCTCACGTTTTTCTATCGTTTTATGCCGGAACTTATTTATTCAGGTAAAATATACAGAGGACTTCCGCCGCTTTACAAAGTAGATTATGAAGCACTTGACAAAAAAACGAAAAAGAAACAATCAGAGTATGTATTTAATGATTTTGAACTTGAAAAGTTTAGAAAAAATAAGAACAATAAAATAATAAGCATACAGCGTTATAAAGGTCTTGGCGAGATGGACGCATCACAGCTCTGGGAGACGACACTTGACCCGGAGAGCAGACTGCTTGCACAGATAAACATAAGTGACGGTGTAGATGCAGACGATGTAACGACAACACTTATGAGCAGTAATGTGCCTCCGAGACGCCAGTTTATAATGGAAGAAGCACAGTATGCAAATCTGGATATATAATAATAGGATTATTTGTTATATCTACACAATTTATTTACAAGTTTTGCAAATGTAAATAGTGAATTAAAAAGAATGGGGATTAAAATGAAGACGAAGGAACAATCAATTATACAGCTTGATTTCTCCGAGGAAATGAGAAATTCATATAGAGATTATGCAATGAGTGTTATTATTGCAAGGGCACTTCCTGATGTAAGGGATGGATTAAAGCCTGTTCAGAGAAGAATACTTTATGCTATGGATGAACTCGGACTTGCACCGGATAAACCGCACAGAAAAAGTGCACGTATAGTAGGTGATACTATGGGTAAGTATCATCCTCACGGTGACAGTTCCATCTATGATGCGCTTGTGCATATGACGGAAGATTATTCACTTTCACTGCCGCTTGTTGACGGACATGGAAATTTTGGCTCAATAGACGGTGACGGTGCGGCAGCTATGCGTTATACGGAGGCAAGACTTTCAAAACCGGCAATGACAATGCTTGAAAATCTTGATAAGGGGCTTGTGCCATTTGGACCAAACTTTGACGAGAGTGAAAAGGAGCCGCTTGTACTTCCGGCAACACTTCCAAATCTCCTTATAAACGGAACAACAGGAATTGCGGTAGGAATGGCGACAAATATGCCGCCGCACAATCCGGGAGAAGTGATAGACGGAGTTATTGCATATATGGATAATCCTGAGATTTCTACAAAAGGACTTATGAAATATATAAAGGGACCTGATTTTCCGACGGGTGCTTCAGTGACAAATTCAGATGATTTGTTTGAAATTTATGATACAGGTGAGGGAAAAATAAAGCTGCGTGCAAAAGCAGAGATAGAAGCGGGCACAAACGGAAGAAAAAATATCGTGGTAACGGAAATTCCCTATACAGTAGCAGGAAACAAAACAAAACTGCTTGAAAATCTTGTATCATTATCAAAGGATAAAGTGTTTGATGAGATATATGATGTGCGTGACGAATCGTCAAAGGAAGGAATAAGAATAGTAGTAGAAGTAAAAAAAGACAGAAACGCAGAAAATCTTTTGAACGGACTCTATCAAAAAACATCACTTGAAGATACATACGGCGTAAATATGCTTGCCGTAAAAGATAAGCAGCCGATTACATTTACACTCAAAGGGCTTGTACAGGAATTTGTGGAGTTTCAGGAGGAACTCTACACAAAAGAGTACGAGCATCTTTTGGAAAAAGCGAAAGCAAGACTTGAGATAGTAGCAGGACTTATAAAAGCGACAGATGTAATTGATCTTATTATAGAAATACTTCGAGGAAGTGATTCGGTAAAACAGGCTAAGAACTGTCTCATAAACGGAGTGACAACGGATATTAAATTCAAGTCACAGAAGTCTAAGAATGCGGCAGCAAAACTTGATTTTACAAAAAATCAGGCAGATGCGATACTCGCAATGCCAGCTCAGCAAATTGATAGGGACTGGAACTTTTAAAACTTCATCAGGAGAACGATTCGCTGCTTGCAAATATAGAAGAGTACAATGGAATACTTGGAAATATAAATGAACTTCACAAAGTTATAAAGGCAAGACTTAAAAATTATAAAAACAGTTTGGCAGAGGAAGACGCACACTGGATTACAACTTGATGCAGGAAAGTATGCTCGAGGGAAGTAAAAGAAGAAAATCTTTATGTGCTTATTGACAGATTTGGTTATTGCAAGTCAGTAGACGAGTCAAGTTATTCGAGAATATCCGAAGAATCGTTAAATGAGTATACGCATAAAATACAGATAAGGAATACAGACAAGTTATGTGTATTTACCAGAAACGGATTTATGCATCAAATAAAAATGAATGCGATACCGAAAGGGCGAAACAGAGATAAAGGTGTACTTATACAATCACTGTGTAAACTGGGTGACGATGAGGCACTCACATATATAGCATTTGAAGATTTATTTAATTCACAGCTTTTGTTTGTGACAAAAAACGGTCTTGTGAAACTTGTATCAGGCGTAGAATTTGAAACAAACCGTTCAATGATAAATTCAACAAAACTTGACGATGGGGATGAACTCATAAAAGTACGCCCACTCACCGATGAAGAATCAATATCAGAAGACAGCAGTGTGGTCATCATAACACATAAAGAAGCATCACTGCGTTTTCCACTCTCTCAGGTAAATGAACTCAAAAAAGCCAGCAAGGGAGTAAAGGGAATAACCATGGCAGCAGAGGATTATGCATGGTGTGCAGAAGCAGTATCAAAAGAAACGGAGACAATTGAATATGACGGAAAGAGATTTGCTGTTAAGAAGATAAAGACACGCAAGCGAAATGATAAAGCGACAAAAACTAAGATAAGGATGTAAGTTTTTTTTGGTGAGGAAAATTAACTGTTGGTTTATTTAAAATCTTGTGGTACTGTCAAGAGCGTTTATGTGATATGTTTTAAATATTTCTCCGGTTAGGGTATTGAAACCTTATTTTATTTTTGATAACATAAGTGAGGTATAACTTTTATAAAAAATAAAAATTGTATCAGGTTAAAACAAAAATGACCTTGAATATACAAAAGCAGACACGAACGGAATCGTCTGATTTACAGGGAGACTGCTTTAAGAAAGGACGACACAACATGAAAAAGACACCATTTGTAACAAAAGAACAGATTGAAGAAATTGCAAAGACATATCCGACACCTTTTCATATATATGATGAGAAGGGAATCAGAGAAAATGCACGCAGACTTAAAAAAGCATTCTCATGGAACAAAGGCTATCGTGAGTATTTTGCCGTAAAGGCAACACCAAATCCTTTTATACTTAAACTTCTTCAGGAGGAAGGATGCGGAGTGGACTGCTCATCACTTACAGAGCTTATGATGTCAGAGGCATGTGGATTTAGCAATAATGATATCATGTTCTCTTCAAATGTTACACCGGCAGCTGAATATAAGAAAGCAAAAGAGCTCGGTGCATATATAAATCTTGATGATATTACACATATAGATTTTCTTGATGAAGTAGCAGGAATACCAGAAACAATCTGCTGCCGTTACAATCCGGGCGGAGTATTCAAGATGGGAACAGACATTATGGACAACCCGGGAGATGCCAAATACGGTATGACAAAAGAGCAGATGATAGAGGCGTTTAAGAGACTCAAAACAATGGGAGCCAAATATTTTGGAATCCATTCATTCCTCGCAAGCAATACAGTAAGCAATGAATATTATCCTACACTTGCAGGCATCCTCTTTGAACTTGCAGTAGAGCTCAAAGAAAAGACAGGTGTTGAGATTAAATTTATCAATCTCTCAGGCGGAGTAGGAATTCCGTATACAGAGGACAAAGAGCCGAACGATATAGCAGTTATCGGTGAGGGTGTACACAAGAAGTTCGATGAGATTATGGTTCCGGCAGGAATGGGAGATGTAGCGATATTTACAGAACTTGGACGTTTCATGCTTGCACCATACGGAGGACTTGTAACAAAAGCAATTCATGAGAAACATATCTATAAAGAGTATATAGGAGTGGATGCGTGTGCAGTAAACCTTATGCGTCCGGCAATGTACGGAGCATATCATCACATTACCGTACTCGGCAAGGAAAATGAGCCATGTGACCACAAATATGATGTAACAGGTTCACTTTGTGAAAACAATGACAAATTTGCAATTGACCGTATGCTTCCAAAGATTGACATGGGAGACTATCTTTTTATTCATGATACAGGAGCACACGGATTTGCCATGGGTTACAACTACAACGGCAAGTTAAAGTCAGCAGAGCTTCTTCTCAAAGAGGACGGAAGTGTTCAGATGATAAGAAGAGCAGAGACACCTAAGGATTATTTTGCAACATTTGACTTCTGCGATATACTTAAAGATGTTAAATACTAATACAGCGAAAATTATATCAATTATTAATTGTACCAGAAACAGTAAATGATAAAAATTGTTCAAATTGTAGAAACAAGAGGGGACACCGACAAGAGTTGTCGGTGTCTTTTTCTATTTTTCTCTGGCGTTTTCTAAGATGAGTTTTTTCTTTGAAAGACAAATAAATAATATAAGAAAAGCATTTTACCTAAGATTTAAACAGGTGAGAATTTGATTGTATATACAAGGAATTGATGCATTAAATCGAAGGGTATGGCCGGATTTGTATCAGGCAAACAAACCTAAAAAGGTTTCAAAAGGCAAAGAGAACGATACAGCAGATAAGTTTGAAATATCACAGTCAGCAAAGGATTATCAGGTGGCAAAAGCAGCAGTCAGCGAATCATCTGACATAAGAGAAGAAAAGGTGGCTGAACTTAAAGAAGCTGTAGCGAGTGGTACTTACAATGTATCAGCAGCAGAGATTGCCGATAAGATGGTAAGCAGATATTTTGATTCAATTTTTTAAATAAGCCGGAGCATTAGATGTCTGGGCGTGAAAAAAGAGGAAAAAGATTTGGCTAGTTTAATGGATGAACTCCTCGAAGCATTGAGCGAGGAAAGAGATATTTATGAACAGCTTGCACCGATATCAGAGAGAAAGACAAAGGTGCTTATAAAAGAAGACCTTGAAGAACTCAAAAAGATAACGGACGAGGAGCAGCTTCTTGTTGATAAGGTGAGTATCATTGACAGGAAAAGAGAAAAGATTATAAAGAATATCAGTGTGGTTTTAAACAAAGATCCAAAGGAATTGGATTTGGCAACACTCGGAACTATACTGTGCAAGCAGCCTGAGGAAAGAAAAAAACTGAATCAGCTTCATGATTCATTGAAGAAAGTTATGAACAGGCTTGTCGTTGCAAATGAACAAAATAAAGAACTTATAGAAAATTCCCTAGGAATGATAGAGTTCAATATGAACTATATTAAAAGCACAAGGATGTCGCCGGGAAATAACAATTATAATCGTAACGCCGCTACGAGTTACACAGATTCAGACAGAGGCGGATTTGATGCAAAACAGTGATTATATGTTATACATTAAACAAAGAATGTATAGCGTATAGTCATAAGCGTCAGGAAAGATTATGGTTATACGGTGTACATTCTTTTTTTGATTTATGTGATGCAAGAGTCAAAAACAGATAGCAATCTGTGGCATCATCATTTATATGTGATTTGACAGAGTTCATAAAATATGGAGGAAGAAAGATGAGCTTATTTACAAGTTTACAAAATGGGGTTTCAGGTCTGAATGCTGCGTCGGCGGGGCTTAACACGACTTCGCACAACCTTGCCAACACAAAAACGGCGGGATATACGAGACAGCAGAACATTCAGAAAGATATGTATTATCAGACATTCAAAGTTACAAACAATGCAACTATGAAAGTGGGTATGGGAACGTATGTGGCGGATGTACGTCAGATAAGAGACATGTTCCTTGATAAAGAGTACAGACTTCAGGTCAGCAGACAGAGTTTTTATGAGAAACAGGTTGAATGTGAGCAGGAAGTAGAAGATATATTTGGTGAAACGGAAGGCGTAGAATTCAGAAATTCGATGGAAAGCATATGGGAGGCAGTCCAGAACCTTTCAACAAATCCTGAGATTGTTGTAAACAGACAGCTTTTTATAGCACAGTGTGAGTCGTTTATAGAGACGGCTAAAAATGCCTACAATGCAATTACTAAGTACCAGACGGGGCTGAACAATGAGGTTGCAAAGCAGGTAAAAGAGATAAACAGCATAGCAGATCAGATTGCAGATTTGAACAAAGTAATAGCTGAAAAGGAAGCAGCCGGAATAGAAAATGCAAATGACTACAGAGACCAGAGAAATCTTCTTATGGATAAACTTGCCGGTTATACATATTATACATACAACGAAGATGTAGACGGAAAAGTACAGATATATATAGATGATGCACCACTTGTTATTGAGACAAAATCATTCCATATGAAAACAGAAAGTGCCACACAGACAGGCATGTACAATGTAGTATGGGAAGACAGTGGATTTGGAGAGGTTTACAATACAGACGAAGCGTATTCGACAGCCAAAAAGACAGATACAGGTTCGCTCCTCGGTATACTTACGGCGAGAGGAAAGAAGAACGCCGTATATAGTGATATACCACAGCAGCCTAATCCAAATGATAAGAAATATCAGAATACAGATGGTTCTTTCAAACAGGATTTATATGACACTGATTACGGTAAATATAAGGATAAAGTAGAACTCTACAACAATACTACAGGAAATTCAATCCTCACACAAGCAGAAGCACAGTTTGATTTGCTTATACATGGCGTTGTCACTATGCTCAATGATGTATTTTGCCCGAATGTTAAGGATGACAGCGGAAGCAGCAAAATACAGTTCAACACAGCTGTGGAGGGAACTACGAAAGATGAAGTCGGAAACGATATCACATTTAAACTTGATGCGACAAAGAAATATAAGATACTTGATGTGAAGAACACACCTGTGGGAGCAGATGATGATGAAACAATAGGAACAGAGCTTTTTACAAGAACAGGTTCATCAAGATATACAAAAATCACACTTACCGGTCAGGTATACGCAGACAATTATACAGATGAGGATGGAAATCAAATCGGACTTGCAAAAGACAATGGTGACGGAACATTTACACTTTATGTCTACAATGAAGAAAATGTTACCATAGAGAAAGGTACAGATGGCAAATATACATATGTTGAACATGGTGATGATTATACTGAAAAGACTTCAATGTATACAATCACGAATCTTCAGATAAATCCGGATATACTTGCTGACTATTCACTTTTACCTATAAAAGCAAATTCAGCAGGCGGTGATTCGGGAGCATATGCACAGGAAATATACAAAGAGATACTTACAGCCTGGAAGTCAGATTTTGCGGTACTCGACCCTAATACTAAGACATCATACACATATGATGAGTATTACAAAGAGATGATAGGAAATTTCGGATCAAAGGGAAAAGTATGGCAGACTGTAGTAGATAATCAG
>SCPN01000679.1_pt1 | contig 21777 bp, 19 predicted proteins | sample 6106831 | NCBI WGS metagenome assembly SCPN01 (sample SAMN10720447, study PRJNA508395) | human gut metagenome | isolation source: Participant 1, 0 month
GAGAATGTAGATGGACTGTCTGGAAGTCTACGGAGACCCTGAGAATCTGCGGGAAAAGGCATTATTCTGGGGGAAGATGCAGACTCCAATAGAGGATGTTATGGAGGAATTATGCCAGACCTTCTGGAATGTAACAGAATATTATAAAGAGCTGCCCATGTATCGGGACTATGTGTATGAGCTTGCAGATACAGTAGACAGATGGTATCCAGAGACGGATACGAAGACGGCTGCGAAACTGATGCATGGCGATGTGATACCTGGGAAGAACATAAGCAGAGATTTGCATGCTTTGATGGACTGGCACAGAGAGTCATGGCAGCAGAGATATTCTCAGATTGTGTCAGTGATGATCTGGGAGAATTAACGGAGAACTTTCAGGCGATTATACTGGAATATATCATGACACACATGTCAGTTTTCCTGCTGGGAGAATATGATGAGAAGACAGTAGAGACTTTTTATTCACTCTACATCAGAATCATTGGTCATAATGCAGAGGGCATGGCAGAATATTGGGAAGAGAATTTTGATGATTCGATTCTGGAACAGGAATATCTGTATCTGCTCCTTTCTTAATAAGCAAACCCCGCCATTTGGTATATGGCGGGGTTTGTGCTGTTTAGAGATATTTCTTTAATCCGTTGGAAGTGTCAACGATTTGATTAATAGTGTCTTTTACTTCGTTGGCATAATTTAAGTTGTCGTCGCTCATCTGTTCTACCTGCTCGGCACTGGCAGTTACTTCCTGAGTAGCAGCTGACAGCTGGGAGATATTATCTACAATACGGTTATTGGATTCGGACAGACCGGAGATCTGATGGTCAATAGCACCGATATCCTGAATTAACTTAGCCATATTGGTATTGAGCTGTTCAAAAGAAGCAGCAGCGCTGATAATCTTATCATTCTGGTCGTTGGTTGCATCAATTGAGCTTTCGATGGATTTTACAACGTCATTTGCATTCATGCTTAGTTCAGTAGTGATTCTTGTGATTTCTTCGGTTGACTGTTTGGTCTGTTCTGCCAGCTGTCTGATCTGATCTGCTACAACAGCAAATCCACGTCCAGCTTCACCGGCTCTTGCACTTTCAATAGAAGCATTCAAAGCCAGCAGATTGGTCTGACTGGAGATATTAAGAATCATACCGGCAATATTTTCAACCTCAGCGGTCTTCTCCTGTAATTTTGCCATAGAAGCAGTCACTTCATGATTGGTAGAGGCAATTTGTGCTGACTGTGCTTTCAGACTTTCCATTACCTTGATATTTTCCTGGATGCTTGCATTGGATTCAGTGGCAACACTTACCATTTGTCTTGAGTGTTCACCTGTAGTCTCGATAGCTGTCTGGATACTTCTGGTCATGTTGTTCTGTTCTTCGATATTCTGTGAAGTGGTATGGGAAGCAGTGGCGATATTTTTCATATTGCCTGCTACTGTCTGGGTAACATTTACCAGTTCATCTACAAGAGAACTGCTCTTTGCTGTCTCGCTATGTATTATTTTGGAGATGTCTACAATGCCATCGAACATCGCCTGCTGTTTCTCACTCTGGGCGGCTACGAAACCAAGGGCATCATCACTGAAGAGCTTGGTCAGTGTGCCTATTCTATACACGATGAACAGCAGCAGATAGACACAGATAACACGGCAAAAGGCATCTACATCAGCCTGGAAAATGCCCTTGAAGATTCGGATTGCTACTACAATTGTGTAGAGTATCGTATAAGAAGCACAGGCATTTTTGAACTGCTTGCGGTCATAGTAGGGAATCAACAGTGCAAGAATTGCAATCAGAGCATAATAGAGAAATTCTGCATTGGTCTGCATGCCAAGAAGCAGAAATTCAATTCCCACATCGAAGATAACAACACGCTTTAAGAGACTGCCTCCTTTTTGACGTACGAAAATGATCACATTGCCAATCGCAAAGAGAGCAATCAGAGCCAGATTACTATAAGCTGTGATAGATACAATGCTGTTGGAATTGAGCTTCAACAATAGATAGATGATAAATTGTAACCACAGAATTGTTGTAGCCAGAATATAGATTTTATTCATACTATGGTAACGTTCTGACTGGTCGTTGTAGCGGAAAATTTTGTCTTTTTCCATTTGGGTATCCTCCTTCATGTAATAATGCCTTCCGGGAATTTTCCTGAAATGAATGATTCTCGGAGTGCATAAATAATAGGTATTTCCTTGATATAAAGTAAATTATATTGCATGTAAAAATAATACAATATACATTATATAACATAAAAAGTCAGAAATCTACAAAAATATACGAGAATAATTGCTATTTATGACGAAATAGATAACAATGAAAGACTGGCAGGGACTTTACAAGAAAAAAAGGAAAGAGTAAAGTAATGCAGGAAGAATACAGGAAATATAATAGAAAGGTATGTTTGGTTATGACAAAGGATATGACAACGGGCAAAATCACGCCCTTATTGATTTCATTTACAATTCCACTGGTATTGGGTAATCTGTTTCAATTGATGTATAATGCCGTGGACAGTATCATTGTCGGCAAATTCGTGGGAGAGGATGCACTGGCGGCAGTGGGAACCAGCAATCCATTGATGACGTTGATTATATTATTTGTAAGTGGATTGTGTATGGGAGCCGGTGTGCTGATCAGTATGCAGTATGGTGCGAAGGACTATGAGAAGCTGGAGCTGCAGCTGAGTTCTACTCTTCTTGGCGGTATCATATTTTCAGTGCTGATATCCATAATCAGTATCATTGCGGCACCTGCATTGCTCCGCATCATGCAGACTGATGAGAGCATTATGCACATAGCAACGGTATATCTGCGCATTATACTTATGGGATTGATCTTTACCTTTATCTATAATTTCTTTGCCAATGCGCTGAGAGCAATGGGAGATAGTAAGACACCATTGTATTTCTTGATGATCAGTTCGGTATTTAATATTCTAGGAGACTTGTTTTTCGTTGTGGTGTTGCATTGGGGCAGTGAAGGATGCGCATTATCTACGGTCATCAGTGAAGCACTGAGCAGTCTGTTGTGTATTCTTTATATTAAGCAGAAGATTCCGGTGCTGTGCCTGGGCAGGAGATGGTTTCGTTTTGACAAGAAGGCATTTTACCGCACTGTGCAGTATGGCTGGACCAGTGCCATGCAGCAGGCGACAGTGCAGTTGGTAAGTTGGGTATACAGGCAATCGTCAATACCATGGGCGTTGCGGCGATGGCGGCTTTGCAGCAGTCAACAGAATTGATGATTTCGCCTATACACCGGAGCAGAATATTGCGCATGCCATGACTTCCCACAGAAATGAAGGAGGCAGGAAAGAGAGAGTCAGGAGGGCTTTCGTTGTGGTATGAAGATAGAGATCATATATGGAATTATCGTATGTATCATCATTGCTTTGTGTTTGCCAGACCATTGATGCTTTTGTTTGTAAATGATGAAGAGGTCGTAAGGCATGGTGTGCAGTACCTGCATCTGATTGCACTGATGTATCTGTTACCGGCTGCAACGAATGGTATTCAGGGTTACTTTAGAGGAATCGGAGATTTGAAAGTCACACTCTGGAGCAGCTTTATCAATATGGGTGTGCGAGTGCTGGCAGCGATTCCCCTTGTATTTGTATGTAAGCTTGGAATGGCAGCCTTGCCTTTTGCATACTTATGTGGGTGGTTTGCCATGCTGATCGCAGAAGTGCCGCTGCTTGTATCCAAACTAAGGGAAAATAAGGCATAAAGAATAAATAAACGTAATTATTCAGAGTTATACAAAATGAAAAAGAAGTATTGGATTCCAATACTTCTTTTGAGTAGTAGCGAGAGGGGGATTCGAACCCTCGACACTGCGGGTATGAACCGCATGCTCTAGCCAACTGAGCTATCTCGCCATTTACGATATGAACACTGAATAAAAATGATGGGGCCTACAGGGCTCGAACCTGTGACCCTCTGCTTGTAAGGCAGATGCTCTCCCAGCTGAGCTAAGACCCCACAATCAGCGTATCAGTTACTGTCGCAACCGACTTATTTAATATACTAATATTTGAGCAAAATGTCAACTGATTTTTAGAAAAATATAGAAAAATAATTTCCAGTGTTAATTTCTTATGGAAACAACCAGCAGTTTTTAAAGCAAATCCAGGCCTGCATATGGCTTTTGCAGTAAGGCAGAAGAACCGGATCTTGGTGCAAAAGAAATATACAGAAAAGCAGATGGTAGAATGTATGAATGCAAAGTCACTATGAAATGTCAAAGAGCATAAGAAACAGCCGATAATTTCCTGCCCGTTTCTGACCATGGCAGACAAATTATTCGGCTGTTTTATTGTCTTTATGGAAGAAATACGCAAAAGCTGCATAAATGCCGTATTTCCTGCGATAAGTAGCAGTTGCATGCAAGTGGGCATCTTTATAATGGAACTTGCCAAATGTGGTGTATTTAGAATGGGCAAAGGCGGCAAAATGAACAATGCTTTGCACAGGAACTGTTGGAAATTGGAGAGGAATATATAATGGAGCAGCTTAAAGTAGTAACACAACAGGATAATGAAAGAATGTTCCGCATGATAAGTGATTTAATTTCCAAAGACAAAGAATTTCAGATTATGATTACAGTACCTTCCGGCAGACAATACGAACAGAATCAGGTCGGGGAAGAGAAGAGGATAGCGAAGGAATACAATCTGGAGAAGGATGTTACAGACATGATCCATGAGATCGGAGTACCGGCGCATATTAAGGGATATCAGTATCTGAGAGAGGCTATCATGATGTCTGTGGAAGATGTGGAGATGCTTAATTCCATTACCAAGATACTGTATCCATCTATTGCCAAGAAATATCAGACAACGCCAAGCAGAGTAGAGAGAGCCATCAGACATGCCATAGAAGTGGCGTGGAGCAGGGGCAAAATGGAGACCCTGGATGCGCTGTTTGGGTATACCATTAATATAGGAAAAGGCAAACCTACTAATTCAGAATTTATAGCGCTTATTGCTGATAAAATCAGACTTAATATGCGTTGACATAAGAATATGACAAAGTTATGAGTCTATTCTTTACATTATCGGGTCAACTGGTGTATAATTTAGATAAATGTATCGTTCTTTCAAAAGAAAATGAGAAGGAGTTCAACGGGATATGAAGAAAATATTGTTTGTAGCTTCAGAAGGAGTACCATTTATCAAGACCGGAGGTCTTGCCGATGTTGTAGGCTCGTTGCCTAAGTATTTTGACAAGAGATATTTCGATTGCAGGGTCATTCTGCCAAAGTATATGTGCATGAGCGATAAAGTAAAGTCCATGATGAGATACAGGACACATTTTTACATGGATTTCATGGGAATGAATGAATATGTAGGTATCATGGAAACAGAGTATGAAGGCATTACTTATTACTTTATTGATAATGAGAAATTCTTTAACGGCTTCAAGCCTTATGGGGATAATATCGTTGAAGAGATATCCAAATTTGTCTTCTTCTCTAAGGCTGCATTGTCTATCCTTCCGGTCATTGATTTCAGACCGGATGTGATTCACTGTCATGACTGGCAGACAGGTATTCTGCCGGTGTACTTAAAAGAGCGTTTTGCAGGCGGAGAGTTCTACCGTGGAATCAAGTCTGTTATGACGATTCATAACCTGAAGTTCCAAGGAGTGTATGACATTAAAACAGTACAGAATATTACAGGATTGGATAATTCCTATTTCACACCGGACAAGTTGGCGTATTACAAGGACGGTAACCTGTTAAAGGGTGGACTTACCTATGCAGATGCAATTACCACAGTAAGCCAGACTTATGCAGAAGAAATCAAGACTGATTTCTATGGGGAACATCTGAATGGACTGTTAAATGCCAGAAGCAAGGATTTACGTGGTATTGTGAATGGTATTGATTATAATGAGTATAATCCGCAGACAGATCAGTATATTATCCGTAAGTATAATGCTGATAATTTCCGTAAGGAGAAGATCAAGAACAAGCGTGACCTCCAGAAACAGCTGGGACTGGAAGAGAACGATAAGAAGATGATGATCGGTATCGTCTCCAGACTGACAGACCAGAAGGGTATGGATCTTGTGGCATATATAATGGATGAGCTTTGCCAGGATGAGATACAGCTGGTGGTTCTTGGTACAGGTGAAGAGAAGTACGAGAATATGTTCAGACATTTTGACTGGAAATATCACGGCAAGGTATCTGCCAATATTTATTATTCAGAAGAGCTGTCCCACAGAATCTATGCATCCTGTGATGCTTTCCTGATGCCATCTCTGTTCGAGCCATGTGGACTGAGTCAGTTAATGGCACTTCGTTATGGTACGGTTCCTATTGTACGTGAGACTGGTGGTTTGAAAGATACGGTAGAGCCTTATAACGAATATGAGAGTAAGGGCACTGGATTTAGTTTCTCCAACTACAATGCTCATGAGATGCTGAATACCATTCGTTATGCTGAGAAGATATATTATGATAAGAAACGTGAATGGAATAAGATTATTGACAGAGCCATGGCTACAGATTATTCATGGAGCGTGTCAGCATTGAAGTATCAGGAGATGTACGATTGGTTGATCGACAACAATTAAGATTACACAAAGCCACTTCATAAGGAAGTGGCTTTTTTTCGGAGGTAAGATATGGCTTTTGATGGAATTACGATTGCATCCATCGTAAGAGAAATGAAGAATCAGATAGAGGGAGGCAGAATCTATAAGATTGCCCAGCCTGAGAAGGATGAACTGCTTCTTACGATCAAGAACAATGGAGGGCAGGTCAGGGTAATCATGTCTGCAGATGCATCATTGCCTTTGTTGTATCTGACGCAGGAAAATAAGACAAGCCCTATGATAGCACCGAATTTCTGCATGCTGCTGCGTAAGCATCTGCAAAATGCAAGAATCGTAGCAGTGGATCAGCCTATGGGACTGGAGCGTATCGCATTGGAGATTTCAATGAACTGGGAGATCTGTGTACGAAATATCTGGTCATTGAGCTTATGGGTAAGCACAGTAATATTATTTTCTATGACGATCAGAATATGATCATAGACAGTATTAAGCATATATCAGGTATGGTCAGCTCTGTTCGTGAGGTATTGCCGGGAAGAGAGTATTTTATTCCCAATACACAGGATAAAGAAGACCCCCTTACAGTTTCCAGAGAGGAAATACACAGAGTACTGACAGCGGCATCCCGACCGGTATTTAAGGCAATCTATGGGAGCTTTACCGGTATTTCACCCTGCATAGCCCATGAAGTCTGCTATCGTGCCGGAGTGGATGCAGATAAGCCATCAGGAGAGCTGACAGAGGCAGAGATGGATGCGGTCTGCAGCATCTTCTTACAGATTATGAAAGATGTGAAAGAGGGAAGCTTCGTCCCTAATGTAGTATACGAGAACAACCAGCCGGCAGAATATGCCGCTGTCAGGCTGACTTCCTATGCAGATGACAAGGTTGTACTGTATGATAGTATGTCTGAACTGATAGAGCATTATTATGCGGAGAAGAATATTGTCACCAGAATACGTCAGCGTTCCGTAGACTTGCGCCGTGTAGTGCAGACTGCCATGGAACGTAATGTGAAGAAATATGATCTACAGGTGAAGCAGCTGGAAGATACGCAGAAGAGAGAAAAATACCGTATCTATGGGGAATTGCTCAATACCTACGGATATGGGGCAGCAGAGGGCGCCAAGTCTTTGGAAGCATTGAATTACTATACTAACGAGATGATTACGATTCCTCTTGATCCTACGCTGACAGCCGGAGAGAATGCGAAGAAGTATTTTGATAAATATCAGAAGCTGAAGCGTACTTATGAGGCACTGACTACTTTAACACAGGAGACGAAAGAAGAAATCGAGCATCTTGCATCCATTAGTACAGCGCTGGATATTGCGCAGAAGGAAGAAGACCTGGTGCAGATTAAGGAAGAGCTGATAGAGAGTGGTTATATCAGAAGAAAAGGCGGTACGAAACGTGTGAAGATAACCAGTAAGCCTTTTCACTATATCAGTAGTGATGGATTTGATATTTACGTAGGAAAGAATAACTATCAGAACGAGGAACTTACATTCAAGTTCGCCACAGGTATCGGCTACGCCAAGGCATGCCCTCTCACGTAATCGTGAAGACCAATGGTGCGGAAATGACAGACAGAGCCTATGAAGAAGCTGGAAGACTTGCTGCGTATTATTCACAGGCAAAAGGTCAGGAGAAGATCGAGATTGACTACACGCAGAAAAAGAATGTAAAGAAACCCAATGGCTCAAAACCAGGCTTTGTTGTATATTATACGAATTATTCCTTAGTAATTGATTCTGACATCAGTGGATTGCAGCTGGTCAAAGAATAAATAAAATGCCTTGCGAATCAGAATAAGACCGCAGGGCATTTTGTTGTTTACTTTCTGTTTTGCTTTTGAATCAGTATCCATAATCCGGTGAAGATAACAAGACTGATTACTGTAATCAGTATACCGGCATTAAATCCCTCTGAGGATAGTAGAGAGCGCTATTGTATGTTCACCCTCCGTCAGATAAGTACTGATCATGGTATCTTCAAAGAGATCTATAGCAGCTTCTTTACCATCAACCAGTAATGTCCATCCTGGTTCATAAGGGATGGACAGAACCAGTTCGCCAGGAGTCGTAACTGTAATATGACCATTCATATGGGTCTCATCATAGGAATCTACAGTCATGGTCTGCTGGCTTAGTTTGTCTGTGAATTTGCCAAGGACATCCTCATCTACACTGTAGACAACCAGATTCAGGTCTTCGCCATTTTCAGAGGTCAGAGTGAGGTAAGAACCGGCTTCATGATAACCCAGATCCAGAATGTATTTCTTTTTGATGGTCTTGAAGGTCTTATCTTCAGAACCGTAACGCAGCTTAATGTTATCAATCTTGGTATTGCTGGTATAAGCATACAGATGGGCAGAAGTTTCCACGTCAACCGTAGCACGTCCACCATCCTGTTCTACTGTGACAGGAAGAAATACATCTTCCTGAATACCCAGAGTGTTTACCAGATAATTCTGACGTTCAATAGGATTAAGCTGATCTACATAACTGACCGTGTCATTCTCATGCATATTCTCCTCCACATCATCTGCGCTGCTGAACAGTTCTTCCAGGGAATCATCTGACGATTGTGGCTGTAAGCTGTCATAAGCGGCGCCTGTCAGAGCATTATGGTGAGCTGTGATGGTAGCCATATCAGAGGAAGATACCATATCGGAAGAAATCATAAATCCCAAAGGCAGGGAATAATTGTTGCGGTACAGATATAATTTTCCTTCTGTATCAGCCAGGCTGAACAGTGTATCATAGCCTCTGTCTATTGTATACAACATGTAGCGGTTAGCCAGTAATGCGGCTGTTATCGGCGTGGCTTAACCGTCATAACAGTAGATATACACGGCTGCTCTTCATACCGTATTTCTCATAGAAATCCTTTACCAGAGCATTGGAGGTGGAAGAAAAGTAGGAGGCAGATGGAAAACCAATCAACATGGCATCGTTCTGTGTCCTGCGTGCAAATTTCTCAAAACGGAAGAAATCGCCATCCTCTTCTTCCATGGTGCGTTTAGTCAGTGTCTGATAAGAATCATAGTTGGCCAGATATGTACTTCTTGATACAGTAGAAACACTGGTCAGGTACATGTTGGCACCGGATTCTGCGATAACCAGGGCAAAGGTCAGGATTGCCAGTATCTGAGAGGCATTCTGATGCAGTCTGTATCCGTGGATGAGACCGGCATAACATATCAGGAAGATACCTGTGAACAGGAAACATGCTCCTGTAAAGGAATCATCAGTGATCAGCTTCTCACATAACAGGATAAAAGCCAGTACACCAAGGAAAAGTCCCATGATCTCATTACCTGAATGCTCACGGATGTGCAGAAAAGCTTCAAAACACATGGCAAGCAGCAGGAAGATATACAGGAAGGACTGTCTTGCAGGCAATGAGTCAGGATAGTTCAGACCATGCCAGATGAAATTCAGTACATTGGTTGAATAGCTGATCAGGATAAAAGCCAGCAGAATCAGCTTAGGTGCTTTCTCACGGATAGGAATCTTCTTCTGCATGATATAAAGAGGCAGGAGAAGAAATGCTGCGACACCACAGTAAATATTGGGCCAGTGATCCAGTCCGGTCTCTACTGTTACATTGAAGCAGTGCCTTGCCAGCATATCAATGACAGAGAAGTAGGACTTCACTGTTTTAGGAAAATTAATATCACTGAATTCTGTAAATTTCAGTGCTGCAACTTCTGGCAGCAGCAGGATTGCGGCAATACCACCGGCAAGCAGGGAGTAGACTCCGAATCGGATAATGGCTTTTACATAATAATTCTGAAGACGGGCTGGAATTGGAACTGCCAGCGGTCTTGAGATATCCTGATTGTGCGGGTTCCTGCCTGCAAGTAATACGATAAAGTACAGAACCAGAAAGATACAGATCATAATGGACAGATAATAGTTGGACAGGATGGACAGAGCAAGCATCATGCAATAGAGTCTGCCATCTCCCTGTTCTACGAGCTTTTCCAGAGCCAGAATGATGATCGGCGCCAGCACGATGCAGTCCAGCCACATGACATTCCAGCTGTAGGCGGCCATATAACCGGACAGGGCATAGAATGTGGAAAAGAACAAAATAGCCCAGGTGTCAGTGTGGAAATGCTTCTTTAAATATACAGCAAAGGTCGTGCCACACAGACCTGTCTTGATGACCACCATATAGGTGATGAATTCCATCAGGTGTCCTTCCGGGCAGAAAATGGCCAGCCAGTTCGTAGGGCTTGCCAGATAGTAGACATACAAAGCCAGAAAGTTGGAGCCGATACCGGTATTCCAGGAATAGAAGAGACTCTCTCCATTTTTCAGTTTATGATAGAATTCCACTAGAAAAGGAAAATACTGATGGTACATATCAATATGCAGGAAAGAACGGTCGCCAAAGGGATAGATTTCACGGATGGCGAAGATTACCAGCATAATGACAGCAGGAATAAGAAAAGCAAATAAATATAACTTGTTGAAAGTAAAACTTTTTTTGGTTTTCATCTTCTTGATCTCCACTTATTTTTGACTGAATATATTATAATACTGTAATGTCATATAATCTTGCAAAGTACTTTTCACATCTTTTACGGGAGTACTGATACCCTGGGCATTTTCAGCACGGATTGCAGTCAGGACAGGGTATTGCCCTTCAAGCTGTGACAGATAATTTCTGTAATCATAGAAGTCCTGCGGCACGCAATACGTGGCTGCCCAGATAATTGGCACTTGTCTCTACGTTGCTGGCTGCTTCAATGTCATAGTTTGCCCAGATGATAAAAGGCACTTTATAACGACGGGCTTCTTCCTCTTCTGTAAGTGAATCGCCGGATCTGCCATTGAGCTTCCAGACTGGTGCAGCCACAGAATTGGAGGGCTGGTGGTCGCCGAAGAATACAATGACTGTATCCTCATCTGCCTTGGAGAAATACTCTATCAGGTTCTCAAGAGCCTGATCGGATAATTTGATCAGAGACAGATAATTGGGAAGAATTTTAGAACTTGTGCCTTCTACTGTAATATCAGGATGGAAATTATCATATTCTTCACTGTAGGAAGAATGATTCTGCATGGTGACATTAAAGAGGAAGAAAGGCGTATTGGCGTCTTTCTGCTCATATAATTCGATGATCTTGTCATAACAGGACTGATCGCTGACGTATTTACGTATTTTTACCGGATTGACCCAGTCCTTGAGAGAGTAGAAGGTATCAAATCCAAGCAGAGGATATACCTTATCCCTGTCCCAGCCGGAAGCATTATATGGATGCATGGCAATTGTATTATAACCCTTGGATTTCAGATAAGTGGCAATGGAATAATCATTGTTTTTCACATATTGCTGGTAGGCAACACTGCCCTGTGGCAGAAAAGCCATGGTATTACCGGTCAGAAATTCAAACTCTGTATTGGCAGTATTACCACCAAGGACAGACACATTCAGATGCCCTGATATGGTATTGGGAGTGCCTTCCTGCATCAGAGAATGGAGAAAAGGCATATAATCCTCATTCGTTTCAAAATCTCCGAGCACAGACAGATCAGAGAAAGCTTCGTTCATGATAACGATGATATTAGGTGTATGTGTCGCAGATTCTGTATCGTTGGTATCATAGGAAGCAAGAAGTGCAGCGGCGTCCTCTTTGTTATAGCCGTCAGGCTTCTCTACCACGATATATTTTAACTCCATCAGAAAAGCGACAGCAGTACCGTCACGCTTACTCATAACAGTAGGGGTGAACAGCTTGTCATAGAGCTTGAACCGGGCAACTGTGCTGTCCTGATGCAGCATGGCAGTGAAGCCCCACAACAGTGCAAAGGACGCCAGAACACCACCGACTCTGATACGCCAGTCTTTCTTTAATTCCAGGGTGACTTTAGATTCCAGAAGAATCAGAATCACAAATCCGATCAGTACGAAAACAGCTTCTTTGCTGAGTGTGTATTTGAAATTGTTGGCAACACTGGCAGCAGTACCGATAGACAGGATATCCCAGGGCATGATAGGCGCGGAGCGAAACTCCAGTACGTAGTAATTCGCAAGACCGATTATCATGAACAGGATAGTCTGACAGCGAAGAGCGGTCTTGAGCTTTCCGAACAGGAAGAGCAGAAGTGCCATGATCAACTCAAAGAGTACAATATTGAGAAGCTGGATTCTGATCTTCATGGTAGTGAACGGATTATGTGTATACCACTCAAACAGATATAATATGATAATAGGAAAAAGTAACATGGGAATAATATTTCGCAATTTCTTCATAATAGACCTCCATGCTGTTGCATAACAAAAACAGCTATCTTACAATAGCATTTTTGTTCTGTTCTTTCAAGTCAGTTTGGGAAGTTCTTTTTTGATAGTATTGCGATATTCTGTAGGAGTACAATCCATGTATTTCTTGAATATCTTATTGTAATAGCTGGTATTATTGAAGCCGACAGAACCAGCAATCTCAGATATGGAATCCAGCGGCTTGCGGTGCATTCGCTTGGTTGATTCCAGAATACGGTATTTCATAAGGTATTCAAAAGGTGTTACATTTAAGGTACGTTTGAAACAACGGCAGCATTCGCTTTTGCTGACCATGATAGAGCTGGAGATATCTTCCAGCGTTACTGTCTCCATGAAATGTTCCTGTATATAGAGGATAGCCTGTTTCACACGTTGTTCATCCTGAACGGCTGTCTTAGGGACAGGACCGGGAGCGCTTTGGAGAGTGAGCTGATATAGCTGATACCAGATGCGCAGCAGGGCGGATTTGGTCAGAAGCTCGTAGCCATCGTTTTTATCCTGATTAAGAGACAGGATTTCCTGTATACTGGACAGATAAATCGGATAATCAGATTTATCTGGATTGACATACACGTGTTTCAGTGTAGAATTATGGAGCACCGGCGTAATATATTTCTTCTCCAGTTCCAGCTGTCCAAATCCCAGAATAAAAGAGGGATGGACAACGAGAGAATAAAGGGTACATGGCTCTTCGGAGGTTGGTGTGACAAAATGGCGGACATTCTGATTAATGAAAACCAGATCCCCCTGTGAAGCCAGTATGGTTTCTTCTTCGCAGGTAATATAGATCTGACCTGAAACAATATATTGTATTTCGACTTCCTCATGCCAGTGCCAACGTATGAGAAGAGGATCGGTTTCTGAGAAGACAAGACGGGATACCTCTAACGGATAGTCGTCCTGCATCAGACTGCGGCTTCGTTTTGTATAATAATCGGGGTCTTCGAGTGGGTGGTAATCAGACATGGAATGACTCCTTTCTGTAGTTTTCGGTATGATATAGACCTATTGGAATAGTTTAACATATTTGTAAGAAAAAAAACATGGAAAAAACAAACCATATATTATATAATTCTATGTAATACGGCATGTTGATTATTAGATATCTGATATATAAGGCACAAATCGGGAATATAAAATATGAAAAGCAAATTCACAAAATACCTGGAGAATTTTTTTATAATAGCAGTAAGTCTGCTGTTTCTTGTATTTTTTATATTGCAGGTGACAAGCAGGGATGAGTTCTCACCATGGAACAATAAAGTCGAGATCCTGAAGGAAGATGCCGGTCTGCTTCTGGAGGATGGGACGGTAATTCCCATTGAAGAAAAAGATGGGTATTTCATGTATGCGGATGCCAGACCGGGGGAGACACTCACTGTTGTCATGCAGCTGCCGGAAATAGACAGGCAGAACAGAGTGATTTGCGTATTCAGCACGGAACAGGATGTTGGAATATACATAGATGGAGTAGAGCGTATCTATTATAATGACGAAGAATACAGACTGGCAGGAAGCTACAGTGCCAGCCGTTTCGTAATGGTACCGGTTTATGAAGAAGACAGTGGCCATGAGCTGAGGGTTACGTATAAGACGTCTGTTGCATTGTATGCAGGCTCTATGGCGTGTCCCAAGTATGCCAGGGAACAGGATATGCTGTATTGGATATTCCTGCGGTATGCTGGACAGATAACTTCTGCGGTCATTCTGCTTGCAGTAGGCATTATCTTTATTCTGTTCAGTGTTGTTTTACGGTATAAAAGACGGGACGACAAAGGCATCGGATATCTTGGCATCTTCTCTATCATAATTGCTGTATGGCTTCTGTGTCAGTCCAATATGCGTGTCTTTTACAGCAGTTATTTAAGCGGCGTGAATCTGATGGCTTTTTATATGATCATCATTATTCCGATACCGATTCTGATGTTTTTTAATAATCTGATGAAATACAGATATCAGAAGCATATCAATCTAATGATTGTGATAACGATTCTGAACACCATAATGTGTCTGGCACTGGAATTCATGGGGATAGCGGATACGATCACAACGATTCCAATCGCCCATGTCATAATTACTGTATGCTGTGTTATATGTCTGACCGATTTCTGCCGATATATGAAGAGTGGGGATATTGTTGAGCCATTTGCAATGATTCTTGGCATGGGATGTTTCTTCTCTGTAGTCCTGATAGAAGAGATCAATCTGTTGTTCTTTAACTGGTTCTTTGTAGGTAAATACATAGGTTATGGAACGCTGTTTTTTATGATATGTTTTGGTTATGCAGCCTTCCGGAGCTCTGAGGAGCAGGAAAGAGAGTACCGGGAAGCAGTCAGGGCGAACAAGATCAAGAGTGATTTCCTTGGAAATATGTCTCATGAGATCAGAACGCCGATCAGTACAATCCTTGGCATGAATGAAATGATCCTCAATGAGAGCGATAACAGGGAGATCATTGGATATGCCCAGAATATCCGCAATGCAGGAAATATCCTGCTTGCACTGGTAAATGACGTATTGGATTTTGCTAAGATAGAAGCCGGTAAGATGGAGATAACTCCGGTTCGTTATGAATTAAGGAATATGCTCAATGATCTGATGCAGACAATCGAAACCAGGGCATCCATGAAAGGACTGGCAATAGAGCTTGATGTAGAGAAGACGACGCCCAATATTCTATATGGAGACGAAATACGTATCAGACAGGCAGTTACCAATCTGTTGACCAATGCAGTGAAGTATACGCAAAAAGGCGGTATTACACTGAAAGTAAGATATGTGAATGTCGGCGAAGAAGAGCTGCGTCTTTACATCAGTGTGTCAGATACTGGTATAGGAATCCGCAAGGAGGACCAGAACAGGTTATTCCAGTCTTTTGTAAGGCTGGATGAGAACAGAAACCGCAGCATAGAAGGAACGGGGCTTGGGCTTGCAATTACCAGCCACATAATCCGGTCCATGAACGGTAATATTGAGCTGGAGAGCGAATATGGAAAAGGCACGACCTTTACAATCTCGTTCTTACAGAAAATCGTGGATAATTCACCGGTTGGAGACTTTGAAGACTGGTATCGGTATCAGGTAAGACGCCCCAGACAGTATCTGGAGCAGTATGAGGCAGAGGATGTACAGCTGCTTCTGGTGGATGATAATGTCATGAATCTGGAAGTCATTAAGGGACTTCTTGGCAAGACGGGAGCGGTAATAGATGCAGTGGCTAGTGGCAGGGAATGTCTGGAGCTGGTAAAAAAGAAGAACTACGATCTGATTCTTATGGATCATATGATGCCTGATATGGACGGCATTGAGACTTTTCAGAAGATTCAGGAGTCCAGGCCAAAGGGCGGCTGGCATACGCCTGTTATTGCATTGACGGCCAATGCGGTATCCGGTGCAAGGGAGGAATATCTCCGGTATGGATTTGCAGATTATATTGCAAAACCTGTAGAATACAAGAAATTAATAGAAACCATGAAGAAATTCCTGCCCGATAAGATAAAACTCCGTACAGAGGTTGCCAATACCCAGATACTGTGCGAGGATTATCTGGAAAGAAAGGAAATTCATGTGCAGGAGGCTCTCAAATATACTGCGGGTGATTTTGACCAGTATATACATCTGTTGGAGCTGTTTACGATGGATAAGGACAGGAGTAAGCAACAGGCGCTGACAGAAGCCTATGAGCAGTTCAACTGGAAGAACTACGTTACCTATGTACATGGCGTGAAGAACTGTGCGCGTATGATAGGGGCGGATGATCTTGCAGATATGGCATACGAGCATGAATGCAAGGGCAGGGAGCATGATAAGAAATTCCTGAAACAGAATTTCCATATTTTATTAGACAAATGGAATCATACAGAAGATATCATCCATGAGTATCTGGAGCGGAACTTTAATTCTGAGAATGAAAAGGGCAGCGCAAAACCAGGGCTTTCGGATGAAGAGTGGGGAGAAATAAGAGATAAGATTGCTGCGTATCTGGATGTCTTTAAAAAGAAAGAGGCACTTGGACTGTTAGAGAGTCTTGACAGATATGAATTGGATGCGGCAGCAACAGACTGTAGAAGAGGCAGTTAAGGCAGTTAAGAGTTATGATTATGAGAGAGCAATCATGTTTGCTTCGGCAATATGAACTGCATTAGGCTATGAATGAAGGAAGGACAATATAGTATGCAGACAGTAGTAACGCCTGCCGAAAGCAGAAGAAGGTATTGGAGCTGGAAAATGAAGCGCAGTCTGGAATTGCAGCTTCAGGAAATGGCAAGAAAAGTGGAAGAACAGAAACAGCAGATCGCCATGGCAATGCGTGATCCGCTGACTGGTCTGCGCAACAGAGAAGGAGTCGCAGATCAGATCAATACCCTTTTAAAGAAAGAGACCAAAGGAACTTTCTTTATTATGGATATGGATAATTTCAAATGTGTGAATGATACTTACGGACATGTGGAAGGAGACCGGGTATTGGTCCGGTTCTCATCAGCCCTTCGCAAAGTGATTGAATCAGAGGATATCGTGGCAAGACTTGGTGGCGATGAGTTTATTGTATTCAGTCCGGGACTGCATCACAAGAATCTGATAGAGAAAAAGGCAGCACACATTATCAGACGTATTGAGAGAGAACTTGTTACACCGGGGAGACTGATAAAAGTAACAGTCTCTATGGGAATTGCATTGTCTCCAACGGATGGTGCGACATTTGAAGCACTGTATACCAATGCAGACAAAGCATTATATTTTGTGAAAAATGATGGGAAGAATGCCTTTCGTTTCTATGGAGAAACGAATGACAGTAAAATAAAAAAATGTACGCCCAAGGCATCCATTGAAGAAATTACATCAAGGTTAAGGGAGAAGAAAATGGAAGGATCATTTGTAGTAGAATATGGCAATTTTGAGAAAATATATCGTTTTCTGGAGCGAAATATTGCAAGAGAGAACAGAGAAGTACAATGTGTGTTGTTCACGATAGATGAGCCTGAAGCTGAAGTATTTGACAGTATCGCATTGCAGAGACAAATGGAACATCTGGAGCACGCAATTACCTCTTCTCTTAGAAAAGGCGATGTGACAACAAATTACAGTTCCAGTCAGATGCTGGCACTACTTATGGATGTCAACCAGGACAATTCCAAAATTGTGATAGACAGAATATTACAGAAGTATCGGCAGAAAGCCGGAGAAGATGCAATGGAGATTCTCTATGAATCCCAGCCTCTTATGCCTGAGGAACAGGTCTATTAGAGATAAAGGATAAATATATGTATACAGTATTAGTAGTAGATGATGAACCAGCCAATTTACAGATGGTGGAATATACATTAAGTGATGAATATGATGTCGTTCCGGTCAAAAGCGGACAAATGGCATTGAAATATCTGGAGAATAACATACCGGATCTGATTCTGCTGGATATTCTTATGCCACAGATGGATGGGTTTGAAGTATATCACAGAATCAGAGAGAAAGAAGCACTAAAGGACATCCCTGTTATCTTTCTGACTGCCGCCAATGATGTTGACACAGAAGAGAACTGCTTTGAGATAGGCGCAGTGGATTTTATCGGTAAGCCTTTTGAACCAAAGATTGTACTGCGGCGTGTCAGACGTACACTGGAACTGATACATAAGAATAGTGAGAAGGGATATGTCCTGAAACAGGATAATGTCCGTGATATAGAGACAGATAAAGAAAAGACACTTGCTGTAACAGTAAATGGAATGGATATCCGAATATTCCAGTCGGAGATTTACTATATAGAAGTGTTTAATAATACCTGTATTATCAGGACTGTGAACCGGGAACTTTCAGTAAGGGAGACGCTTGACCGTATGCAGCAGAGACTGGATGGGCATTTTGTCAGGGCAGGCAGAAGCTATCTGGTCAATGTAAGGTATGTTGCAGAGCTGGCTGATGATATGGTAATCATGCAGAATGGGAAGAGAATTAAGCTTCCAAGACGCAATAAGAAGGAAATCGGTCAGGAGATCTTATTAAAAGCAGGACATTTAAGTGTATAAACATTTGTTGCCATTTACCACAGAAAAAGACCATTCACCACAAACCTATTGAGATTCTCTTGCTTTTCTGTATACTGTAACTTGTGGATAAGAGGGATAAAGAAAAGAGAGAGAAGAGAGCAAATAGTAAGTGGTTCACGTATTGAACCGAATCCGTGCGACAAAGGATGGTTGTAATGAGGACGATATTAGCCGTAGATGACAGAAAAGAAATATTAGCTGGAATTGAGCAGCTTCTGTCCGGGGAATGTCAGGTCATAGCCGTGAGCAGCAGGGCAATGGCACTGAAATTCCTACAGCAGAGATTACCGCATCTCGTACTGGTGAATACTGAGATGGCGGAAATGGACGGTTTACGACTATACGTTGAAATGAGGGAGAACGAGAAGTGTGAGAAGATACCGGTAGAGAAAATTACATATCCTTTTGATGCAGCTGCATTGAAACAACGTGTGGAGATGTTGTTACTTGAAGGTGCGCAAGAGGATAACGCCTATCTCCCGGTGATCAAAGATGGAAGGGTCACAGAGATACCGGTAGATCAGATTGAGTGTGTTGAAATATATGATCAGGTCGTGATTGTCAGGCTGCAGTATCAGGAATTGCGAACCAGAATGACGGCAGGGCATATAAAGAAATGTTTAGGAGAACGGTTCCTGAATGTAGGAGATGGACTGCTGATCAATAAGAAGCTGATACAGAATGTGTCAGAAGGAATACTGTATATGAAGAGTGGCAGAGAACATGTACTGCCGTTATATGAGAGAAAGAAATTGACAGAACAAGTCAAAAAAATGTTATTGATTGAGAGAGCGGGCGAAGCGTAGGAAAGAACCATGGGAGTGGTTCTTTTTTCGTAGTTGTTTACTACATTTAGTATTCTGTGAAATATTTCATTAAATAATAAATTAAATGTTGTAATAAGGTTCCGGATATGGTAAAACTATAGTAGCAAAAGACAGTATTTTATATGCAGATTATGGGAAAGGGATGGTTATTAAAATGAAGACGGGAAAGAATTACAAGTTCTGGTTTGCAACAGGTTCACAGGATTTATATGGAGATGAATGTCTGCGTAAAGTAGCAGAGCATTCCAGAATTATTGTTGAAGGATTGAATCAGTCAGGCTTACTGCCATATGAGGTAGTGTGGAAGCCTACTTTAATTACCAATGAAGTAATCAGAAAGACATTTAATGATGCGAATGCAGATGCGGAATGTGCCGGCGTGATTACCTGGATGCACACATTCTCACCGGCTAAGTCATGGATTCTGGGATTGCAGGAATATAGAAAGCCATTGATGCATTTTCATACACAGTTCAACGAAGAGATTCCTTATGATACCATTGATATGGATTTCATGAATGAGAATCAGTCTGCACATGGAGACCGTGAATATGGCCATATTGTCAGCAGAATGGGAATCGAGCGTAAGGTCGTAGTTGGATACTGGAAGAACCCGGAAGTGATTAAGAAGATCGCTCAGTGGATGGTAACTGCTGTAGGTGTTATGGAATCTTCCCACATCCGTGTATGCCGTTTCGGTGACAACATGAACAATGTAGCTGTTACAGAAGGCGATAAGGTAGAAGCGCAGATTAAGTTTGGCTGGGAGATCGACCATTATAAGTAATGAAATGATCTGGTTGAGTATGTAGACGCTGTACCGGCAGGTGATATCAGCGCATTGACAGATGAATATTACAGCAAGTATCAGATTCTTACGGAAGGCAGGGATGCAGCAAATTCAGAAAGCATGTAGAAGGATTGAGATAGGATTGGAGAAATTCCTGACAGAGCATGATTATCATGCAGTCGTGACACTACTTTGGTATGCTTGGTGGTCTCAAGCAGCTTCCGGTCTGGCAATCCAGAGACTTATGGAGAGGGCTATGGCTTCGGTGCAGAAGGTGACTGGAAGACTGCAGCAATGGTTCGCCTTATGAAGATCATGGCTTCTAATGTAAAGGATGCAAAAGGTACTTCTTTCATGGAAGATTATACATATAACTTCATGTACCTGGCAAAGAAGGTATTCTGGAAGCACATATGCTTGAGGTATGCCCAACAATTGCAGATGAGTCCTGTTTCCATTAAGGTGTGCCCTCTTTCCATGGGTAACAGAAGATCCTGCAAGACTGGTATTTACATCAAGACTGGTTCGGCAGTAGCTACTTCTCTTGTAGATCTTGGCAACCGGTTCAGACTGATCATCAATGCAGTAGATTGTAAAGAAGACAGAGAAGCCGATGCCTAAGCTTCCTGTTGCAACTGCTTTCTGGACACCACAGCCTGATCTGGCAACAGGTGCAGAAGCATGGATTCTTGCAGGTGGTGCTCATCATACAGCATTTTCTTATGATCTGACCGTTGAACAGATGGTAGACTGGGCAGATGCAATGGGTATTGAAGCCGTTGTTATTGACAAGAATACAGACATCAGAACCCTCAAGAATGAATTGAGATGGAATGCGATTGCTTATAAGTAAGGAATAGTGACGGCGGCGCAGCTTGGAAGCGGAAGTGGGTCGGGAGGCTCAGATATTTCCTTTGAATCCACGCTCCCGCTCCGCTGCTCGATGTAGCGGATGCATAGGGTTGCGAATGCCTGTCGGCACCCGCGACCCCAAGCACCGACTTACTCGCAGAGGGGATTCTCAGGAAACATTCTGAGCCTCCCTGTGTCACTGGGGGAGGCGAGGTGTAAGTAATGCGAATGGGAAGGTATGCTGTTGATGGTGGTAGGAAATTTGTACTGCTTGTGAATCGTGACAGAATAGGTTGAGGATTAACGAAATAGCGTTTGGGCTTTTCTACGTACTCCACTTCATCAAGTTGGGTGAAGGCGTCTATGAAGTCTTCGCGGATGACTGACGATGGC
>SCPN01001078.1_pt1 | contig 21737 bp, 23 predicted proteins | sample 6106831 | NCBI WGS metagenome assembly SCPN01 (sample SAMN10720447, study PRJNA508395) | human gut metagenome | isolation source: Participant 1, 0 month
AATTACTTTCACGATATTTGTGCATGGTGGAGACAGAGTAGACAAACTTACTGGTTTACAACGTCATGATTTAATTGCTTCTATTATAAGAGAACGATTTAATTGGTCAGAAGTATATTTGGTCTACAAACAAAGCTAGTCTCCTCAAAAGAATCAACGATTGACAATATTTATGTTGTAAGGACATTAGTATTTCAAATTTATGATTCTAACAGCACAGTTTATACACCTTACAAAGAAGATTCTTATATAAGGAATAATGATTATTGGCAGTAGGAAAAGAAGAATATTTTGAAAATGACGAATTAAAAATTTATAGAGGAGAAGATTTTGTTGTTTCAAAATATATAAAAATACATCAACCAACATTGGGAGAAATATGTGATTATGGAGAACAGAGTTATTGGTCTATGTTGTATAACTTTACTGCTACACCACAATCTATGAAAGCTCAATTATGGTATAGTTTTAATCAATTTGATTACACAACAATAACCCCATATCAATTATTTTATTCGTTATTGTTTAAGCTATTCCCAAAAGATAGAACAAAGATTTTATTTGGTGATTTAGACTTTTCTAAATTTACTCTTAAAAAAAGAAAAGATGATTCTATTGTGTTGTGTCAAATAATTAATAATGAATTAGTTTTATTTGATGAATATACTTACGAATTAATTATTGATTATTTATGTAGATCTCATTTTATTGAGCGTGATTTGCAAATCCCAGCAAACGATTCTACGAAAATGATACTTATTGAAGATGCAAAAGAAGAATTAGATAGAAATAGAAGTAAAGAATATCATTCTAAACTCAAGAATCTTATTTCTGCAATGGTCAATAGCGAGGGTTTTAAATATAATCACTCTCAAGTTTGGGATATGAAAATTAATGCATTCATGGATTCTGTAAAAAGGATTTCTAAAATAAAAAATTCAGATTTATTACTTCAATCTGGATACTCTGGTTACGGAGTTAATTTAAAAGAAGTAGACAAAAATCAATTAGATTGGATAGGAGAACTCGATTAATCGAGTTCTTTTTTATTTGCCAAAAAATCAAATAAAAGGAGGAAAAACAAATGGCTTTTAATCCAAATGAATTAATTCTTGAAAGAATTAGATCAGTAGAAGAATATGATCCTGCAACAATGGAACTTACTGGTAGATATACGCAGGTCGAAGATCCATCTCTTAAAACAAGCGCGGATAGCACTGATGTTACAGATGCTATGGGTACACCTATTCAGACATTTTATACTGCTCAGAAGGCGACATTTGAGTTTACCAACTCACTCTTCTCGCTTGATCTTGCTGCATCTCAGTTTGGCTCAACAAAGACTGTTGCAAGTTCGACAAGTAAAATTAAGATGCCTGTATCTGAAGTAATTTCAATTGGTGCTGGTGCTACAGTTGAACTTAAATATGTTCCAGTTGGTACAAAGGGTGCAGAAGTTAAATACGTAAAAGTTATCAACGATAATAATACTTTCGGCGATACTTATGTGGTTTCTGCTACAAAGGGTGATGGTAAGTTCACGATTGATGCACAGAATAGAACAATTACCCTTCCAGAAGGTACAACAGGACGTGTGTTTGTAAACTACGAAAAGGAAACAACTACTGCGGTTCAAGTTGTTAAGAGAACTGATGGTGTCCCTGAAGTTCAAAACACTTCTTATTCATGCAATCTTCCACGATCCATGTAATAAGAACTTAGTATATGCAGGTATCATCCGTTGCCCAAGAGCGCAGATTGACCCTTCAAGCGTGGAACTTTCTCTTAAATCCGATGGTAAACATCCAGCTTCATATGTTTTAAACAAGGAATACTGTGGTGCAGATGGCAACTTATTTGATATTTTAGTATCTGAAGATTAATTAATACAAAACCCCTGCTACTATGCAGGGGTTTTATTCTTAGGAGGAACAATATATGGCATTAGAAAACAATGCAGTTTGTGCGATTTGTGGAAAACCGTACAGAGTTTGTCATACTTGTCAGAATATTAAATCTTTTTTACCATGGCGTACAATTACAGATACTCTTCCACATTATACAATTTATCTTGCGATTTATAATTATAATTTAACAAAAGATAAAGCAAAAGCAAAAGCAGAACTATCTGAATGTGATTTGACAGAGTTAAATAATTTCGACAAAGATGTTAAAAAAATTATAGAAGAAATTATGGCAGAGGATAAAACTGCTGAGACAAGTAAAACAAAACCTCAATCCACAAAAACAAATAAAGTGGTGAAAAATAATGATAATGAATAGTAAGTTTGTAAAATTGTAGGCTATGCCGTTTACTATTCAGTATTCAGTATAGCCTATTTTTTACGCTTACGTGATAAACAAGAATGGAGTGAATGGAAATTAAAGAATATAGCGATATATTCAATTGGGAATATGAAACAGAAGATGTAAGGTTTATTCCAAACATGGCTCAAAATTATATGTATTTAAACTCGCCGTTATCAAAAGGGCAACTTGTAGATATTATTCCAGGGCAGAATAGACGAGTTGTTTTTGTTTGGAAAAAATCTAAAGAAATGAACGAGTTATATAAATTATGGTGTAATTGTACTTATAAGGAGGATTAAAATTATGACAGATTTATCATTTTTAACAAATTTTGCAGTACCGATTATTGTTGGTATCTGTCTTTGTATTGGTTATGTACTCAAAAATATTGTGACCACGGATGCAGTTAATAAGTATATTCCTATTATATATGTTTGAAAAAAGTTATATTAAACATATGGATGAATATGGGTTTCACGCCTGAAATTTTGCTTGGTGGACTTGTATCCGGTCTTGCTTCTACTGGTTTGTACGAAGCTTTCAAGAATTTTTTAAAGAAGTAAAGAAGGGATGGTACATATGAGTGCAGGAGATACAGAATTTAGCACAAATTGATTATGTGCTTGTTATACTTGGTTTATTCGCTATCTTGTTTGCTGCAAAAGAAGTTATCGAAATATTTGGTTATTTTAAGAAAAAACTTCGATTAAAGACAGGAATTGATGAAGATAAGGAAACTGTAGAAAGTCGTATAAAAACTCTTGAAAAGCACGATAACTGGCAGTATCAAGAGATTCAAAAAATATCTAAGGGCATAGATGATATTAAAGATAATCTTGTGCAAAAAGAGATATCAGATATTCGATGGGAGCTTCTTAATTTTTGCTCCGCTCTTACAAGTGGACAAGATTACAATAGAGAAGCTTTTGAACATATTTTTCGAACTTATGAGCAATATGAAAAAATACTTGCTGATAATCATATGAGCAATGGGTATATTGTTGAGTCAATGAAAGCCGTTAGAGAAATATATCATAAGAAACTTGTTGGTGGTGATTTTAAGTAAATTTCTACCACAGTAAAAATTTTCCATGATAAAATTTGTATAAACAAAATATACATGCACATATTAACATTATGGAAAATAAATTGTGGTATTACAGAAATCAGAAGGCATTAACATTACAAGAGTTATCAAAACTTAGCGGATTATCCGTTGCAGCTCTGAATAAAATTGAGAATGGAAATACACAAGATATACTCCTTAGTAATGCAATAATCTTATCTCGAATACTTAATGTTGATATATATGAATTATTTTGCATTAAAAATTAAACGAGGAGGATAAATTGCAGTATGTATTTTAATTTGATTTGCGAAGAAATTTCTTATTTCGGAGGAAAAATCATTTATATTGATACTAATGTTGGAAATATGGATGAAGTACATAAGATTGTAACGGATAATATTGAAAAATATCCAAACGCCAAATGGGAATTATATCCCATGATTATAAACAACTAAATATTAAACTATAAAAGAGCGGATTCATTTGGATTCGCTCTTTTGTTATGTAAAGGAGTGAAAGGAAATAGCACAGAATCCAGGAAAGATTTTTGAACAGTCGATTAAAGATTCTGTCCCAAATACGTGTTGGATTTATCGTTTCAGAGATAACGCAGCATCGTTTGGGAATGGAAATAATACTAGATTTGCTAGTAGTAATATTTGTGATTATCTTTTATTTGATGATGATTCAAGGACATTGTATTTACTCGAATTAAAATCAACTCAGTCAACAAGTTTGCCATTATCAATGATTAGGGATAATCAGATTAAATCTTTACAAGAAGCAAGTGAACATAATCTTGTCGCAGGATTTATTTGTAATTTTAGGAACGAAAACAACGACACATTCTTTATAGGAAATCTGTGATTTCCTGTAAAGATGATGGAGAATATAAATAAGAAGTCAGTTCAATATTAACGACTTAAAATAATAATGCTATTCAAATAAATAGCAGAAAGAAACGAACTAGATATACATATGACATCAGAAGTTTCATGTCAATGAGTCACTTTGTAAAGGAGAAAAAAGGAATATGAAAATTTTAGAATTTGTAGAAAGATAACAACATGGCAAATCCTCAGCAGTTAAAGGATAGATTTATTAAGGAAAAGTTAAAATTACACCCATAGTATCAATCATCAAGAAAGATGTGCTTACACAGTTAATTGTAGATAAAACAACATTTGAGCAGGAAGCTTATGATGACAATGGAAAACAAAGTATCATAAAACAGATAAGATTAGAATCAATTCCTTGTTGCTCAGTACGTACAGTTCCTTGTCGCCGTTATTGAATTCATATACCGACCTTGAGGATTGAAGATAGTTTTATTATGAACATGATGAATCCTAAATCAATTCATTTATTTGATATTTTAATGGTTGGTTCTGATAAAGCTGGATCCACTTATTCTAAGTGAGTGAATTGAGTGAGTTTAAGACCATTTTAACAATGAAACAGTCACGATACTCAGTTTAATGAGACAACCACAGGCGTTTCTATTAGCAAACAGATTGGAAGGATTTTGATTTGGCAAATGCTACTCTCACACCACACTTTATGGACGTAATAAGTAAGAAACTCGATGAGATTCCAAAAGAAGATTTAGATAAGGTTGTTGAGTTTTGCTAAGAATGGTGGATTTAAAGAGGTATAGGGTATGGATAAACACTTAGGGAAAAAATTATAGTTGACGATACAGTATTACTTCCATGAAGAATTTTGTAGAATTGGAAGTGAAACTGTTACAGATAGAGTAAAAAAATATTGCTTTATATTTTTCGGAAGTTGATACACCTGTAAATTTAGTGCAGATTTCAAAATTTGAGTTGCTATCTAACAATCACATATTTATTGAAGGATATTTATCTCCCCCTCTTTGTATAATGCGTATGTGGAACACTATACTATTCAAAAATTTATAGAAAATGGAACTCTGTATAAATCCAGTAGATCATACTAAAGACGGTAATTATGTTGCAGAGTATTATAATTATCGGTTTAAGGAATTTTCATTTTCTCGTAATGAAAATACATATTCGTTTATCTTAGAACCGATTGATGTATAGGAAATTCAAATTTCATGAGGAGATTATGTATGTCTAAAAAGAAAAAGAAAAACAAAGTTAAGTTAGTACCTCGTAATATAAATACAACCACTTCTGGATTATTTGATTGGAGTGATTTATTCAAAAGGAAGAAGAAATGATAATCGGAATATTATATGGACTTTTATGTGGACGTTTTCTTTCATGGTTCAATGTTGATGATATTTGTATTAAAATTTTACAACCACTTGTTTCATTTACATTGACTCCTACTCATTATTATTTTGTATTCGGATTAATCGGGATGATATATGGAATAATACATAATGGTTAATATTTAGGCTCTATACGTGTCAAAGCGTATAGGGCTTTTCTTATGGAGAGTGGTAATACTACTCTCCTATTTTAGTGTAAAAATAGTGAAATTATAGTGAAAATTTTTGGAGGTGATGAAATTGGCAAAAAATATATATGCAGATTTTAAAAAGAAGTTAGACAGAATTGAAAATCATATTGCAGAAGAAGTCGCACCACAAGCAAATGAACTTCTAAAAGAATCTGTCAGATATTCATTGATAGATTGGTACAACGACTATACTCCACAGTCTTATGAAAGAACATACAACTTCATGAAAATTCTTGATTCTACAAGAACACGAGGAAAAGGAAATGTTCTTCGTTTTTCGGTTGATTCAGGTGCAATGGATAATTATATCGGTTGGGCTGGATATGGTTGGGGAAATACCTATGATGCGCCAAGAGAAGACGGAAAATATTCTAATAAAAAAGGTAGTCATCAGAAATTAAACGCCAGTCTTGCATTTGATTATATGTTTATGGGTGGTCAGCACGGTTATGGTCAGTGGATGAAACATCAATCATTGCCTCCATATATGTATGTTGAACGAGATATTGAAAGCGGATTTGGAGGTCGCTTGGATGACATTATCAATAAAAAAATAGAACAAATTTTAAGAAAGTGAGGTAGGAAATGCCAGGTACATATCAGTACGATTTAGAAATTAAATCAAATGTAGAAAAACTGCTTAAAGATATGAAACAAGTCCAAGACAGATTAGATACTGTTGAGGGTAGAGAATATACAATTAAATTTAATATTGATGAAAAGAAATTATCTAGTGTAATTTCTAATCTCGAAAAAATGCTTGATTCTCTTGGTAAAGGAACAGGTGATTTTAAACAGTTTGAGAATTTATCGAAAGAACTATCAAATATTGTATCAGAAGTACAGAGCTTAAGTAAAGCTTTTGGTAAAGTAGATGATTCTGGTGCGAAGACACTACTCTCTTCTATCCAAAATATTGATAAATCACTTTCTGAACTGAGTCAGAATATTCTCAATGTTAATAAAAACATTAGCAATATGGGCGGCAATACGAGTGGTGCTGTCAAACAAGTAGAGAATATTAGTAATGCATATCAAGATGCTGCCAAAGAAGCTGAGAAGTTGGCTGATGTACAGAGTAAGATTGGACAGAAAACGAATATTTCCTTGACTTCTGATTCTACTGTTGAACAGCAAATCAAATCTGAATCAGAGTTGAATGCTGAAATTGAAAAAAGAGAGAATATTATCAGAGAGCTTCAACAGTTACAAGAGAAATTAACTGTTCATGAAGATTTTCATGGTAATGACAGATATTTTGCAGACCAATTACCTACAGAGGAAGAAATTCGTGAAGCAGATAAGAGAATTAAACAATTAACTGGTACTAATAATATCTTTAATGTTGACAAACTTATACAAGACAGAAACAAATGGTTATCTGAAGTAAAATATAGTCTTGAAGAGTATGATGATTTAATTAAGGCAAATGATCAAAAAGCACTTGATGAATATACAACAAGAGGTTTATCTCGTATCGGTGGAGCTGAATCATTTTTTGGATATGAAGATAATAATTTTTCTATAGCGTCAAAATTTAATGAGGAAAAAGAAAAAATCCAAAATGAGATAAATGATCTCTATACAGATTTAGATAAGTTGGATGAAAAAATGAATTTAGATTCCAACAATTCTTCAGTTGATAATACAGTTCAATCTCAAGAAAAGCTTCAATCTGAATTAAAGGAAACTCAGAAACAAGCAGAGAAAACTGCTCAAGCTGTCAAGGAATCTACTACTACTGCTTCTACAGGGCAAAAGAAAGACGCATTTCCTTCTACCGAAGCTACTGCTTCTGTTGAGAAAGTTGCTGATGGATTCAAGGAAGTTAAGCAGGAAACAGAAAAGGCTACTGAATCTGCAAAGGAATATAGTAAGATACTTTCACAGGTTGGTGATTATGGTGTTGATAAAAAAGTCAGTGCCATATATAAGAGAAATGATGGTCAATTAGAATCTGTAAATTGGCGAGCAAAAACAGATGATGAAGGTAATGCTCTTTATGATAAAAATGGAAATATTGATTATGAAGAACCTAATATAACCGTTATTTCTAAATATGAACAATTAGAAAAAATTATAGTTAAAGCAGATGATGAACTTCGTAATCTCCAAAAGGATTTAGCTGAAACAAAAAATTATGATCAAAATGCTTCTACTACTAATATAGAAGAAAAAATTGCAGATCAAAAAGCTTATATTCAATTACTTGAGCAGACAGTAAAAGTTATTTCACAGTCAGATAAATATTTGATGATGGAGCAACAGATAATTGATGCTCGCAATAAGGCTGCTCGTGAATATCAACTTACTATGGGAGCAAAGCAAGAAAAGTCTGATGCAAAAAAGACTGCTTCTGATGAAGAAAAACGTCAGAAATCTATTGAGCAGACAAATCGTTTATTAAATAAGCAACAGATTATTATTGATAGTATTGAAAAGTCTTATAGTAAAGCTGCAAATAATGATTTAGATAAAGCTGTGAACTCTCAGTCAGATTTGGCAGAACTTGCAAATAAGAAAGCTGAAATTCAAAAACTAATTAATCAATTAACCGATCAAGACAGAAATTCTCTTAATGAAGATGATTTCTTATTGTTAGAAAAATATATTGCTGAATATAAACAACTTGCAAAAGATAAGCTTAAAGCTAACAATCCTTCAAAACAGGAACTTGGTGGACAGGAATTGGATGTTTTACTTGCGAATCAAGTAACACAATACAATAAGCTTATCTCTCAGTCTGAAAAATATGGTGACGCAACAAAAGAAATTACAAATGAACTTAAAGCTCAACGTGATTTAATTGCTGAACAGGATAAAAATGGTGTTTATGTTGCTCGTTCTAAAAAAGCTGATGGTAGCGAACTTACTGCAAATGATTACTATAATGCTAGAGACAATTATAAGATTGATAAATCTATCTTTTCGTCATATGAAACAGATATAAAATCTGCGTCAAATATGGCAAAGCAAGAAGCTTCTAATATTCAAGCTGAATGGGATAAAAATATAAAAGCAATCCAAGATTATATGGATGCTATGACAAAGCTCAATAATCTTAAAGCCAAGGACAAAGGTACTGGTAGTGAAGCAAATCAGATTGCATTACAGACACAGAATGTTGAAGAATTAAAAAAAACTGCATTCGAAGCGAGACAGAACTTATCTTCTATGCAAGCTGAAAATCCTGATGTCATCGCATGGAAACAATGGGTTGATATGATGGAACTATTTGTTCAAGCTTCTAAAGGTTCTGCTGAATCAGCCGCAAAACTCAAAGATGTATTAGACAACATAAAAGTTCCATCTCTTGATAAATACGAGAATAAACTAGCATCTTACCAGACTAAGAAAGCTGGCTATGATGCTACTATCGCAAGGTTTAAAGATGGTGGTTGGACAAGTGATGAATATTTAAAGAATGTACAAGCTGTCAAGGATGCTGTTAAAAAATATGAAGATTTGCTCAGTAATATTAAGGCTAAAGGCGGTATTACAAGTGAAGAAGACGTTCAGAAGTTAAAAGAGTATGAGTCTGAAATTAAAAAGACAATTTCCACCGTTACTAATATGTCGGCTGCTGAGAAGGGATATAACTTTGTATCGGCTCAGAAAGAATTAGACAAGATTCACAAGCTTTTAGCTGAGAACAGTAAGATGTCTTCTGAAGCGAAGGCTAAAATTCAGGCTTATTATCGTGAAATTGAAAGTGGTAATCCTAGTATGAGTCTTGACAAGATTCATGGTGAAATCTTAAAGATTTATAATGCCGAGGTTGAAGCTGGTCGTGCTGGTAGAAGCTTCTTTGATACATTAAAGAATAGTGGATTCCATCAATTAGCTGCTCAGATGGCAGGAATGTTCGGATTTTATGATGTTATTAATCTTGGAAAACAGGCTTTCAGCACTGTAAAAGAACTTGATTATGCTTTAGTTGATTTAAAGAAAACCACAGCAATGAACTCATCTGAACTTGAACAGTTTTACTAGTGACTCTAATGATGTTGCAAAACAAAATGGGTGTAACAATCCTAAAGAAATCATAGATCAAGCAAGTTCATGGTCTAGGCTTAATAAAATAGGTCTCCTATATGGTGACATATAGGCAAACAGTTAGCTCAAATCGGTGAAAATCCAGATGGACAATACCGAGGGTAATGTAAAATTATTAATATAGATTTGAATTGTTCCTTCTGATTTTAAGAATAGGAGGTTTTATTGCCAAAAAGAAAAGATTTAACAGGTAATATTTATGGAGAATTAGTTATGCAACAAATTTATATAACTATAAAAAATAATAATAGAACATATTGTAAATGTATTGGTTTTAAATGATAGTGAATATAAAGAATATATTATTAGACAAGACGCTCTACAAAGTGGACTAACAAATTCTACCAAAGGAGCATGTAGTGGTGGTCACACATGATATAACTTTGGACAAAGATTTGGAATGTTGGATAAGCCTTTATCCAACAGATAACGAGCATCTAATGGTGGCATTAGTGGCATTGTATATGTGGACTGTGGAAATGAAATAGAACCTATCAATGAATAACTTTGAACTTCGCTATCATACTTTTATCGTGGTTGCCGAAAATAGCAAGTGGGAAATATTTATAATCAAAAATATCTTATATCTAACAAATGTTATTTGTACCACAAAAATTTTCTCAGATTGTTTAAATAAAAACAAATACCATCATTTATATTTCTCTGATTTTTATCTTCCTGATTTTAATACAATAGTCGAATATGATGGAAAACAACACTATGAACCAGTGAAAATATGGGGTGGAGAAGAGAGATTTAAAAAACAACAAGAAAACGATGAAATAAAAAATAAATATTGTGAAGAACATAATATAAAAATAATTAGAATCCCATATACGAAAAAAGAAGAAGAAATAATTCAAATAATTAATGATATTATACGTCCCGTAACGACCACAGTTACATAAGAGATTATGTGACGTATGCTAACCATCTTATTTAAGATGAAGGTATGGTCTGGTCTGCAAATATAATCGAATAAAGAAATTGCAGAGATAGGCAGAAATGACCTATCCCTTTTTATTTTTTATAAAAAGAGTAACAAAACGAGGATATAACTCGAAACAAGCCGCAACTGAGATGGCTAAGTTAAGTTCGCAATTTGCTTTAATTTCTCCTGGTATGGACACCACAACATCGCAGGAAGGACTCGTCAGCATTATGAAGGCGTGGAATATCGGATATCAAGATGTTAAATCTCAGATAATGGATGATATAAATGCACTTGGTAATGCAATGGCTGAAGACAATCAGGATATAGTAGAAGGTATGGAACGTTCTGCTGCTGCACTTGCCGCTGTTGGAACTTCTACAAAAGATGCTTTTGCTTTATTTTCAGGTATACAAGAAGTCCTTCAGAACTCAGAAAAAAGCGGCACGTCCCTCAGAAGCGTTGCTCTACGACTGCGTTCTTTTGACGAAACAACAGGAGAATACTCTGAAGATTTAGCAAATATTACAGGCGAATTAGCTGATTTAACAAAAACTGCTGAACATGCTCAAGGCGTATCTGTTTTTAAACCTGGTTCTACAACAGAATTTAAGAGTTTAGTAGATTATTTTAGAGAAATTGCCGACATCTGGGATGAGATGTCACAGAAACAGCAAAATGATTTCCTTCTTAAAGCTTTTGGTCGTACACAGGCTCAGGCTGGTGCTGCTCTTATTCAGAACTTTAAAGGAGTTGAAAAAGCCCTTGATGTTATGGATAATGCCGCTGGCAGTTCAGATAAAGAAATGGAAACAGCAAAACAGTCAATTACCTACAAGCTTAATGAATTAAAACAAACATGGGTTGGAACTGTTCAGGATATTGCTAATCGTGATGATTTAGGTAGAATTGTTGATGGTTTAATAGATTTATCGTCAGCTATAGGTTTTGTAATTGATAAATTAGGTTTAGCTGGCACTGTTGGTTTGTTTGGTGGTGCTGGTGCAGGTATCTTTAAATTTATTAAGAATTTTGATTGGGTTTTCAAACCTTACACAAAAACTCTCTCCAACAGTTTTTAGTTGGTCAATCATAGATAAGAGAATAACATAATGGCGTTGTAATCAAGTCTATGGATACATGGGATTCTTAATAAAAACTCTGTAAACACTTTAACGGAGTATAAACTATTACATGGAGGAGTAAATGCTTGAATGCTTGGTAGCTTAACAAACTACCCATGGATCACATAACAAACCGCAATCCATATGGTTATATTGGATGAGGTTGCGAAAGTAGAAAAAATTGTATATGTGGATATATGAGAATATCAAGGAGACTTGATAGGTGTCTAAGTATCATTAACAACGGGCAACGAGCAGGACGGCACTCTACATTTTATAATGTTGACCATATATAGAAACGAAAAGTCATATATAGAGAATAACTATATAAGAGAGCAATCCCCAACGACATACCCATCCTCTAAGTGAGTCATCGCCTTAGTATGACATTCGCTTATAATGCATAGTATACATTGCGATTTCGGAATTCAGTAATGTATTTGAGTGTGTGTTTCACTCAACTAGAAAATTCCAAAAAGATAACTTATAAAAAGAGAATATAATATTAAGAAGTCCGTAGCATAAACTACGGACTCAGATAAGAATGACACTCTTTATCAATTTCACAAAAAGGATATGAAAAATGAAAATGAAGAACTCTTACTCCTCATAGAACGAACTATCAACTTCTATTCTACTCTGGTCAGCAGAAAAATGAAAGTTTTTAGTTTTCTTGGAAAAAATTTTATGTACCAGATAAAAACCTAATCCAAGTTCGCCGAATTTCAGACAATATGTAAGCATTAGTTCTACCATCTTTCACCTCCTTTCCGTGATGTTGATAACGGTTGGGAATATGATGTGGAGAACCCACTAGATGTTTTTCTTCCAAGAGCGTTGTACTCACTTTCTTCCTTAATAAAAGGAAAACGTGAAAATTAATAAGTTACCACATAAGATACGCACAGGCTATGGTGCGTTCATAGCCCTCTTATGTATAGCCACATTTTACCATTGTATTAAATTAAATACAATCCAGAACATTAGTTTTGTCGAATTTTAAATATTAAAAATGATTCAAATTTTATGTAAAATATTTACAAAAAATGGTATCTGTGTTATCTTCAAGATAGTAAAATTTTCAATTTTTGAAGGAGGTAGCACAATGAAAGTTTCAAGAGAAAATTGTCCAGTTAAGCCATTAATAGGCAAAATGAAACGAGAGAAAATTGTATTAAAACACAAATTACAGAGAAGAGAATCTGTCTGGTCTAATCCAAATAAGTCATTGCTTATTGACTCTCTTCTAAGAGGATATATTGTACCACCTGTATACACTATTACTGAAGATGGCATTCAATATGTAATTGATGGAGTTCAGCGATTAAGCACATTAAAAGGATTCTATAATGATGAGTTTGCTATATCTAAAAAGGCAGAGCCAGTTATCATTGAAGGAACTGAATATAATATTGCAGGATTGAAATTTAGCAAACTCGATCAAATTGTAAAGGATGAATTAGATAGTTCTGCTATCACAGTATATGAAATCACTAAATATACAGATAAAGATGTCAGAGAAATGTTCCGAAGGCTCAATTCAGGGAAACCTCTAAACACTTCACAAAAGCTTACACCCGACATGTCAGATGAACTTAGTGATGCAATTTTTGATATTGTCTCTCTCCCATTCTTTGAAAAGAGATTGACATCTGCTCAGTTGAAAAGTTCAGTCGATCAGAGTATTGCACTTGAAACACTGATGCTATGCTCCACTAATAAAGATAATGACTTCGCTTCATTTAGTGGAAAAGATAAAGAGAATTTTATTGAATTCTATAATGACAAAGTTGAGCCAGAAAAGATTGAAGTTATTAAAACTGCAATCAATAAGCTTGATGAATCTCTTAAAGAAGATGTAAAAATTCCTAAGACAAGTATTTCTGTATTGTGTTTCGCAGCATATAGAATTTGCAAAGACAAAAAGAGTTTTGAGAAATTTGCTTTGAAAGTAAGTGAGTTCTTGGCAACATACGATGATAATACTGAATACAAGACTAATCTCATGAATGGTACTAATTCTGCTGAGTCTGTTAGATTTAGATTGGATTATTGGAGAAATATTATAAGAGAATTACAGTAAAAGATTTGAAGAGTAGCCAACCGACTACTCTTCTTTCATATTATATTTGCATTCAAAATATTTATTTTTGAAATGAAACATAAATGATTTCCGTTGATTCTTCATGCTATGTAATAATTTTACAATTGGTATTACCATGTAAAGTCCAAGACTAACAATTGTACCGTAATTTTCAATAAAGGAAATGATTAAATTGATTTTGTTCATTAACTTGACCTCTCTTTCGTCTTCCTACATATTAATGCACTTTTCTTAATGTATTTTCCCCACATTTTCTAAAACTTTTTCAAAACATACGTTCTTATAGAAATATGCAATATCTTGTCGTATAATGTTTGGTATAAATTACCATAGGAGGCATTATGGATAAAGACTTAGATATTTCATCATTGGAATTTGATTATTTAGATTTGGTAGCTTGTTATACTCATAATACAAAAACAAATAAAAGTATGTCTGGATTAAACCGTCCAAAAGTTATAAATGGTTTGATTCAGCTAGAGGAAAACATTCATAGAATTTTAAGACAGTTGAATGCATATGATGCTTCTTCTATTCTTATTGCGGAAACCAATTGGATGAAACGAAATCATTTTGGAAAATATATGCCAAGTAAAGGTGCTAAAAAGAAAGTAGTGTTTGGACAAGTATGCACAATAGACTATGGAAAAACTTATAAAGGTGAAATTGGATATATCCATCCAGGTCTTTGCATAGGTAAGAAAGACGATAAGTATTTAATTGTCCCAATGACAACCGGGAGGGATTGGAGAGATACTTGTTATCATCCAATAAATAATCCAAATATGACAAAAGAGCATCGACAATCTTGTATTAATGAAGGTTTTGAGAAAGATGGCGTATTATTGATAAATGATTCTAAATTTATGTCTGGTGGACGTATTTTGGAATTACATGAAATAATATCAACTGAAATATTAGAAGAAATACAAATGCAGTTATTGTATATTATGTTTCCAGATATTCATAGAATATACTATAAAGATAAAGATAAAATTGCTAGACTTGAAAAGGCAGCAAGTGATCGAGAAAGACAAGTTGCAAATTTAAAAACAAAGATTGAAAAATTGTCAAAAAGGATTTATGACCTAGAATGTGCATCTAACAATGTTACTCCACCTACGGAAATTCATGAATAAACTATTGACAAAAGCATATGCTTTATATATAATAATGTTCAACGGAACAGGAAGTTCCACGGAACAGTATTATATTTCTACAGAGTCCTGCTTATAAATTGTCGTGCCATTGGGTTAATGACAGAATTTAAGTGTGAGGCTCACGGAGTTAAAGAGCATTATCATCAAATGATGATAATGCTCTTTTTCAATACAAAAAAAAGAGTAGCAATTTCTCACCACTCTTCTATCTTATTCATATCTTAGAACTTACTTCCACAGTTATTACATTTCCAAGTTTTACTAAGATTATTAAAAATATTATTTGAACTACTACGAAATGAGGTGAAAAACAATGGCAAAATTAAATAATAGTGAAAAGAAAGATACTGTCAGTTTTGAAATTATGACCGACAGTATCTCATTAAAAATTGACAAGAATGGGAACATACTTATTAATTTGAAATCTGGAAATCTCCATTTCCTAAATCAATAAATTTTATTGATTTTTATAGTTTTGTCATGATTATCAATGATAGTAATTTAATTGGGATATATTATCACGTATTATTAATCAAATATAAGAGAATATATAAATAGATGAGTCCGTAGTTGTGGTGGACTACGGACTCGTTGATGATGATACTCCTACTCTCCTGACAAATCGACAATTGGCTAAGATAATGTTTCTATCTTTCAGATATTATTGTTACTTTATCTGGTATACTTATAGACGTATGCTTTGGTTTGTTGCTATATACCTTGTACACGATATACGCAATGACAAACCAAGGTGTCTGCCCAATAAGTGCCAAAATGATGTTAGGAATTTCTGACATCGCATTCCTCCTTTCTGTAAGAATATAAATTACATAACAGTTGGAAATTGATGCAGAGAATTCTGCTATGAAGTTTTAGATTATCCAAGAGGTGATCTCGCCTTACCTTCTTACCTCGGTATGGTTACGGTTAATTGTGACATGACAAGACCGATAATAATGAGGTCGTGGTGTGCTCAACGACCATATCCTGTCATGTTTTATTTTATCACTTATTGAGAATATTGTTATTCAAAACATCAGTTTTGTGAAATATTACCAAATTATATTAATTGATATTTCTGTTATTTCCAAAACATATGTTTATAATAGAAATATATCGAAAAATTAGAATATAATGAAAATACGGTATGTTTATCGTAATTTCAAGAAAGGAGGCATATGAAATGTCAAGACCATTTGTATTTCCAGATCCAGATGACCGCTCAAAGAATAATCCAGCTGTAATTGTTACAAGTGAACAAGTAATTGGTTTGTATAATCAATACAACGAAAATGGTGAAGAGGTTCAAAGGGTATCTGGAACTGTAAAAAAGATTGGTTTTACAAAAGAAGCTACAAGAAAATCAGGGTTGGATGATGCGAAGTTTGTTGGAAGCCAATGCATTTTAGAAAAATAAATTTGAAAAATAGTTTATATGTCAAATATATTAAAGAGCCGAAACAATTTCGGCTCTTTAATTGTTACCAAGTATATCCGCAATTACAGCACTTGAAAGTCTTATTAATCTTCTTACTAAAGATACCAAATGCAGCTATTGAAGCCCACGCTCTATACCCACCTATCTTTTAATGTTTGTGCTTCCACAAGTTGGACATTTAGGTTTGTTTTAATAATTCCTGTGCTTGGGGTTGCTAAATATCTCTTGCTTGCTCTAATCGTTGTTCATATTCTTTTCTCTTCTTTTGTTTTATGAATTGCTGCATATTCATCCAATATTTCTTCTTTTGTTTTATTGCTAGGAACAAAATCATCAGAAAGTTTACTATTTTTCTTTTGATAGTAAATATATCCGACAATAATAGAAATATAACAAATGGTTATTATTAGAGGAAAAGGATTCCCCTCGTCTATTAATATAGCAAATGATACAATTAAAAAAAATAGTCCTAATATACTACCTCCAACTATCAATACGCCTTTACCTGATTTGTCATCGTAATTGTTATAAAAATCATCATTCTTATTATTCATACTATTTGACCCTCCTTTTATAATATATAATTATACATTATTTATCTTAGTAATGCAACTAAAGGAACTTGGAGAGACTTCTGCTATTTTAAATAAAATAAATAGTGTATCATTATTTTATAAAAAATCAGATGGTGGTTTTAATGATGAAGCAACTTTAATATATAAATATTCCAATGCTCTTAAAGATAATTCTATAGAAGCAGTGAAACTAGCTCTTGCTCAGACAACTTTAAATGAAAAGCAAATTGCAGGAATATTAGCCAATAAAGGACTTACAGGTGAAACACTGAAAACCACTGCTGCTGAATTATCAAATGTTACCTCAACAAATGCTATGTCTGCTTCGCAAAGTGTAGCCACTGTTAAAACTATTGGTTTTAAGAATGCAGTTAAAGGTCTTGGAGCATCTCTCAAGAATCTTGCATTAGCACATCCTTATTTATTAGCGATTGCAGGAAGTTTGGCGGTTATAAAATTTGCAATAAAAGGTGTAAATGCAGTTCAGGACAGGGCTGATGGAACAACAGCAGTCAATAAATATAATGAAGCTCTTGAAGAATCTGAACAAACAATATCAGATAATGAGAAATCAATATCAAATTACAATTCCGAAATTGAAACAAACAAAAAGAAAATTGAAGAATTGCAAGAACTTCAAAGCAACGGTACAATTACAGAAGCTCAAAAAACTGAAATTGATAACCTTAAATACCAGAATGCTTTATTAGATGAAAAAATCGAAAAATTAAAACAGGTAAATGAAGAAGAATTAAAATCTCAAGCTCACACCGCTGAAAATAAATTTAATACTCAATTTAATGAAAGCGGAGATGACACAAAAAGTACGAATGCTAAAGATGTCATTGAAAGAGTGTCAAAGGATTACGGTGGAAACGGAAGTTATGAAGGTATTAGTTGGACTCAAGCTCTGGGTGGAAACGATAATGATAAAGGTGTAGCTCAATTAGCAAAATTAAAACTTGCTACAGATGCTTACAACCAAGCTGTTTCAGACTTTGAAAATTCTGAAAATGATGTGACAAGAGAAGATGTGGATAATGCCAAGGAAACACTTGATATTTTAACACAAGATTTTGAAAAAAACAGAGAAAGTTTGTATAATTCTTTAACTTCTGAAATGGAAAAGATGGAAAAAGCTAAAGGTACTGACGCTTTTAATCAGCAAGCGTATGATAGCATGAAGTCGTGGCTTGAAATTTTCCAACAGTGTGTTCCTGAATATAAAAAAGCCATGGATAAAGTTAAGGACGAGGCAAAAAACAATCCAATTGAGCAACCGGTTACTTTCACCAAAGACCCTACTTCTCTTCTTACGGAATCAGATGATAAATCTAAAACAGCTAATCTTGCAGACCTTAAATCAGAAGCCGATACATTAAAATCTCTTCAAAAAGAATTAGAAGATACCGGTGTTATCGGTGTTGATTCAATGCAGAAAATCATCAAGCAGTATCCAGAGGCTAAAGAAGCCCTCTATGATTACATGACAGGTGTAAAAAATGAAGCTGAGTTATTTGCAGACCTTGAAAATATCTATAATGACGATAAAAGTCAATATATTAATTCATTGGTTGAGGAAAACAAAGCAAATGAAGATTTCTTTACCTCTATAAAGCAGAATTATCCTGAAGTAATTTCAGTAATGAAATCTTTGGTTGAAGAAGTAACTCCCGACCTTGAAACACTGAAGAATAAATATATTTCAGACATTGCCACCGAAGAAGAAGCTGCCAATCAATTTATTTCTGCTTTAAAGCAAAAGTTTCCAGAGTTATACAATCAATTAGCGGATATCTACGATAACGATAAAGAGAATTTTATAAAGCATGTTATTTCAGAGAATGAAACTAATCAAGATTTTCTTAATTTCTTATCCAGCGATTATCCTAAATTGTTTGACCTTTTAGGTACTATGTATGGAAACGATGTTGATAATTGGTCTTCTATGGAACAAGCAAAAGCTAAGATAACAACCGATCTTATTAATCAGTTAAATGCTTTATGGACGCAATATTTTGAAGGTATTTCAGATACTTTTAATGCATTTGGTTCGATTATGGAGAATGCTGATGGTAGTGGCTATACTTTTGTTGGTGGACAAGATGATTCAGATAGTTACGATCATAATATGTCCGAAGAAGAATGGCAACAGAGTCAAAAAGCAACTTCTGCATATGACAAGGTTAAAGATAAAATTAACAGTGCCATTAAGATAGCCAATGAAGCAGTCGTAAAATTGCAGGATTCTAGTTACAATCAGATTGAAAATTCAATTGGCGGATTGGATTGGGATGACTTAGGTAGCGATTCTTCATCATCTTCTGGTTCAGATTCAGGTTCAGACTCATCAGATAAAGACAATTCCAAAGATTACGACCTCATTGAGAGAAAAATTAAAAAGCTGGAATCGGCTATTTCAGCACTTGATACCGCCGTATCAGATACTTACACTTCGTGGGGAAATCGTAATTCGGCACTAGTAGATGAATTGTCATCTGTTTCCGATGAGATTGCATTACAACAACAAGCATATCAGAGATATATGGACTTAGCCAATTCTGTTGGCTTGGACGGATATTACGAAGACCTTATTAAAAACGGTGAAATGGATGTTATCACTGTTGATGATGAAAATCTACAAGACCAAATTGATAAGTTTCAAGATTTCTACGACAAAGCACAGGATTGCAATGATAAAATCAGAGACCTTAATCAAAATCTGAAGGAATTACAAAAGACCAAATTTGATAATGTAGTGTCTCAATTTGAGGATATCTCATCTTCTATTTCTCATGTAGTTACTATGCTTGACAAATATATTGACCTTGCCGACAAACATGGATATTATGCGTCACCTGAATTATATCAAAAACAACTTGAACAGTACAATAATACTCTTAATACTCTCACGAGTGAAAGAGATACATTGCAATCAAAACTTCAAGAATCTGTTCAAAGCGGATTGATTGAAGAAGGCGCAGAAGCATGGAATGACATGTTGCAACAGATTCAATCTGTAAACGAAGAAATTGTTGATACCGTTGTCAATATTCAAGAAGTCGGTAATTCATTACGTGATTTAAACTTTACGATATTTGAGCGTGGTCAAGATGATATTTCCAATCTTGTCAGTGAGGGTCAGTTCTATGTTGATTTGCTTGATAAGATGAATAAGGATTTATATGATGATGACGGAAAAATTACTAATGAAGGTCTGACTGTACAGGGCATTCACAGTGAAAACTATGCCGCATATTTGAAGCAAGCCGATTTTTACGCAAAAGAGATTTCTGCAATCGAAGCCGAACTTGCAAACGATCCTGCCAATACAACTCTTATTGACAAAAAACAGGAATACATTGAAGCTCAACGTGAATCTGTTTTAGCTGCTTACGATGAGAAGAATGCTATTATAGACTTAATCAAAGATGGCTACGATAAAGCATCTGACGCATTAAGCAAACTAATTGACAAACGTAAAGAGGCTCTTGAAGCAGAAAAAGACTTGCATGATTATCAAAAGAGTGTTCAAGAAAAATCTGATAAGGTAACAGAACTGGAAAAGCAGAAAAACGCATATGTGAATGATACTTCTGAAGAAGCAAAGTCAAAAGTGCAGCAACTTGAAGTTAATTTAAAGGAAGCGCAGGAAGACCTTGCTGAAACGGAATACGACAAGTATATCTCTGACCAAGAAAAGCTTCTTGATGATTTGCAGACCGAATATGAAGACCTTATTAACAATAGAATTGATAATATTGATAAGGAACTTGGTTATGTTGCTGATGCTGTAAACTTAAACAGAGATACAATTCGTTCTACACTTGAAAACTTAAGTCAAGACACAGAATTGCCATTAACAAAAGCTATGCGAGATGTATGGAATTCTGCCACACCTGTTGTAGATTTGAACACAACTGTACAAGGAATTGGTTCTACTGTGAGCGGTATTACACTTGCAATTAATGACATTATTACACGACTTAATGATTTAATTGCTATTATGCGTGGTAATCTGGATTCGGAAATTAATAATTATGACGATGGAAGTTATAATCCGAATAACTCTACTCCTGCTCCTACCCCATCTTATGAACCTGATCCTGAACCATCATATTCTTATGACGAATCAGACGATTCAAATTCTGGCGATGATGGAAATTACGATGACTTGTTTGTGTACAAATATTATTATCCTCAGCCACTTGACACTGAACATTCAGTCGTAGATCGATTAAAATCCAATAATATTGATGCTTCTTGGGATAGACGTGCTGATTACTATGAAGGTATTTTTGGAGATGATGACTATACCGGTTCTGATTATCAAAATATTCGAATGTTAGATTGGTTGAAAGAACATGGTTATGCTAAAGGCAAAAGACGTGGAGAATATTCAACTGGATATCATTTAGTTGGCGAAGAAGGAAATGAATTCGTAATTACCAACGGTGCATTGCGTGAAGTTGGTACGGAAGATACTATCTTTACAGCGGATATGGCTAAACATTTG
>SCPN01000069.1_pt1 | contig 21683 bp, 26 predicted proteins | sample 6106831 | NCBI WGS metagenome assembly SCPN01 (sample SAMN10720447, study PRJNA508395) | human gut metagenome | isolation source: Participant 1, 0 month
AGGAATGGGATGGAAAGGTCGCTGATAGTGAACAATATATTGAATTGGAAGATGAAACGATTAATCAGGACTATGCCGATTTCTTTGGAGTAGAGGTGTTGAATGGAAGTATGCTGGATGAAAAGGATGGAAAAGATATGGTTGTTATAAATGAAGCTGCTATGAAAGCTTTCGGATGGACACAACCGATTGGAAAGAAAATGGGAAAATTAGGAAAGCAATGTATAGTGAAAGGTGTTATTAAAAATATTTCATATAATGCTCCAATACATCCGGTAGCTCCTGCTATGTTTCATTTACCAGATAGTAGAGACAGAGGAGGTATTATATTCAAAGTGAAAGAGGGAACTTGGAATATTGTTTCTGAAAAGATAAAAGCGGAAGTGAATAAAGTTAATCCAAATGCAGAATTGATGTTGTCTAATATTGAAGAAGTTTACGACGCTTACATGAAATCAGAGAGAACATTGTGCAAACTGTTGAGTGTGGTTTCTGCTATTTGTATATTAATTGCGGTATTTGGTATATTCTCGTTAGTGACTTTATCCTGTCAGCAACGTCGTAAAGAAATAGCTATACGCAAGGTAAATGGAGCCAATATAGGAATAATCTTGAATCTATTCTTTAAAGAATATTTATTTTTACTTGTACTTTCATCGTTCTTTGCTTTTCCGCTAGGATATGCTATGATGAAGCATTGGCTTGAAAATTATATAAAGCAAACACCGATGGAATGGTGGTTATATGCAGTTATATTTATAGGAATGGGCCTTGTCATTTTCTTAAGCATCATCTGGCGCGTGTGGAAAGCCGCCCAGCAAAATCCAGCAGAAGTACTCAAGAGTGAATAAGATAAAATAAAAGTCTGGCACATTGATTTGTGTCAGACTTCATTTTATTCACCCAATAATGAGTGATATATTTTTCGTAGATTATAAAAGATCCAATGCTTTAAATGCCTTAACTAGCTTTTCTACAGCACGGTCTATTTGATCTTTTGTATGAGTAGCCATTAATGCCACACGTACCAAAGTATCTTGCGGTGCACATGCCGGAGGAATAACCGGATTGATGAATACACCTTCATCAAAAGCTAATTTGGTAACCATAAACGTTTTTTCCGTGTCACGTACGTAAAGAGGGATGATAGGTGATTCTGTTGCACCGATTTCAAAGCCAGCTTCACGGAAACGTTTCAATGCATAGTTGGTAGCTTCCCACAATGCTTCAAGTCTTTCCGGTTCATTTTGGATGATGTGGAGAGCTTCGAGAGCAGATGCAGTAGCAGCCGGAGTGTTGGATGCACTGAAAATATAAGTACGTGCGTTGTGACGTAACCAGTTGATGATAGAAGAATCAGCGGCGATAAATCCGCCGATAGAAGCCAGTGACTTGCTGAAAGTACCCATAATCAAATCAACCTCGTGAGTCAGACCGAAATGGTCGCAGACGCCACGTCCTTGTTTTCCGAATACGCCCAAGCCGTGAGCTTCGTCTACCATGATAGTAGCGTTGTATTTATGTTTCAAGCGTACGATTTCGGGCAAGTTTGCCAAGTCACCTTCCATAGAGAACACACCGTCCACTATGATTAGTTTCACTGAATCCGGATTGCACTTTTGAAGTTGCTTTTCCAGATCCGCCATATCGTTATGCTTATATTTTAATTGTTGAGAGAAGGAGAGACGACGGCCATCTACGATAGATGCGTGGTCGCGGTCATCGCAAATGATATAATCATTGCGGTCTGTCAAAGCAGGAATAACTCCGGAATTCACCGTAAAACCCGTTGAGAAGCAGAGCGCTTCACACAAAGGCAGCCAGTTCTTTTTCCAACTGAACGTGCAGGTCAAGCGTACCATTCAAGAAGCGCGAGCCTGCGCAACCGGAACCATATTTATGCATGGCGTTGATACCAGCTTCAATCACTCTTTCATCTCCCGTAAGGCCAGTGTATGCATTGGAACCGAACATCAACACTTCGTGTCCGCCCATTTCTACCTCTGTACCCTGCTTTCCTTCTATCTCACGGAATATGGGTAAACGCCCTGTGCCATAAACTTTTGTGGCAGGTCGTAATAGCTAACTTCTCTTGTAATAATCCATGAATTATAATTTTTATACTCATACTCAGATCGTTCGCTGACGATCTTACATCCTATCTTAACAAGTGTTTAAAACAGGGGCAAAGATAACAAAATTTGCTTTATCTCTTTTTTAAGAGAAAAAAGTTGCTCTCGTATGATTAGAAACCTCTAATAGATTAAAATTTAAGATATTTATATTACTTTTGTCGTCTACAATCGACAAGAATAGCATGAACGAAAGAATGAAAAAAATAAAATTCGTCGTCAATCCTATTTCGGGAACACAAAGTAAAGAATTGATTCTTAACTTGCTGGACGAAAAAATAGACAAGGCGAGATACTCTTGGGAAGTAGTGTATACGGAAAGAGCCGGTCATGCAGTAGAAATAGCTGCCAAAGCTGCCGAAGAGAAAACAGATATAGTAGTGGCTATTGGTGGGGATGGAACAATCAATGAAATAGCTCGTTCGTTGGTGCATACTGATACCGCGCTGGGAATTATTCCCTGTGGATCGGGCAATGGACTGGCGAGGCATCTGCATATACCGATGGAACCGAAGAGAGCATTGGAAGTGCTGAACGAAGGTTGCATGGATGTGATAGATTATGGTAAGATTAACGGTACGGATTTTTTCTGCACTTGCGGGTGGGATTCGACGCGTTTGTCAGTCTGAAGTTTGCGCATGCCGGTAAACGGGGCTATTGACTTATCTGGAGAAAACCCTGCAGGAAGTCTTAAATATGAGCCGGAAATTACGAACTGGAAACGGAAAACAGGTTTCAAGTATAAAGCCTTCCTGATTGCCTGCGGAAATGCGTCGCAATATGGAAACAATGCTTATATCGCACCGCAAGCCACTCTGACAGATGGTTTGCTGGATGTGACCATTCTCGAACCGTTCACCGTATTGGACGTTCCTTCATTGGCCTTTCAATTATTCAATAAAACAATCGATCAGAATAGCCGTATCAAGACTTTCCGCTGCAAGCAGTTGTGCATCCGCCGGACTACTCCGGGCGTCGTGCATTTTGATGGTGACCCCATGGAAACGGATGCCAATGTAAATATTCAACTGATTCAAAGAGGATTGCGCGTGGTAGTGCCACGAGCATCGGAAAAGGACGCAGCCAATGTGCTCCAAAGAGCGCAGGAATATATGAATGGCATCAAATTGATGAATGAAGCCATCGTCGACAATATAACAGATAGAAACAAGAAAATATTGAAAAAGCTGACAAAGAAAGTCTGATAAAATAACGGATTACTGACACCGAATTACAAATTATTGCGTACTTTTGCGCAGTTTTGGTTCGATCAAAATAAAAACGCGAGTGATAATCGTTTAAATAAAAAATATATGTTTAGAACGCACACATGTGGAGAACTTAGAATCTGATGTAAACAAGCAAGTCACGCTGTCCGGATGGGTACAGCGCAGCCGTAAGATGGGAGGATGACTTTCATTGACCTTCGCGACCGTTACGGAATTACCCAATGGTTTTAATGAAGAAATTAATGCTGAACTCTGTGAACGTGCTAATAAATTGGGACGTGAGTTCGTCATTCAAGTGACAGGAACGGTTAATGAACGTTTCAGCAAGAATGCAAACATTCCTACCGGAGACATTGAAATCATTGTTTCCGAACTGAACGTACTAAATACTGCCATGACTCGTTCACTATCAGAAGATAACACGGATGGGGGTGATGATATCCGCATGAAATACCGTTATCTGGATTTACGCCGTAACGCTGTACGTTCCAATTTGGAACTGCGTCATAAAATGACAATTGAAGTTCGCAAATATCTGGATAGTCTGGGTTTCATCGAAGGGGAAACGGTCGATTTCTACTCCTGAAGGCGCACGCGACTTTGGTGAAATCACGTATGAATCCGGGACAGTTCTACGCACTTCGCAGTCTCCGCAGACCTGAAACAGTTGTTGATGGTTTCCGGTTTCGACCGTTATTTCCAGATTGCGAAATGTTTCCGCGACGAGGACTTACGTACCGATCGTCAGCCGGAATTTACACAGATCGACTGTGAAATGAGCTTCGTTGAGCGAAGATATTATCTCTACTTTCGAAGGAATGGCTAAACATTTTGTTTAAGACTCTTCGTGGTGTGGAACTAGATGAACCATTCCAACGTATGTCTTCGGACGCCATGAAATATTATGGTAGCGATAAACCGGATTTGCGTTTCGGCATGAAATTCGTGGAACTGATGGATATCATGAAAGGTCACGGATTCTCTGTATTCGGTATTGCGTGGGTTGGTATCTGTGCCGAAGGTGCTGCGACTTATACCCGCAAGCAGCTGGATGCATTGACCGAATTTGTAAAGAAACCGGATTGGTGCGAAAGGAATGGTTTATGCCGTGTGGAAACCGACGGAACGGTGAAATCGAGTGTAGATAAATTCTATGCGCAGGAGGTGCTCAGCAAATGAAAGGCATTCGGGCTAAACCGGGTGATTTGATTCTGATTCTGTCTGGCGACGATGTAATGAAAACACGTAAACAACTTTGCGAGCTTCGTCTGGAAATGGGTGCTCAACTGGGATTGCGTGATAAGAATAAGTTTGTTTGCCTTTGGGTGATTGACTTCCCGATGTTCGAGATGGAGCGAAGGAAGGACGCCTGATGGCTATGCATCATCCGTTTACTCATCGAAAGAGGAAGATATTCCGATGTTGGACACTGATCCAGCAGCTGTACGTACATACGATATCAGTAATCAACGGTGTGGAAGTTGGCGGCGGATCTATCCGTATCACGATGCGAAATACAGAAGATGTTCGAGATTCTTGGATTCACTCCGGAGAAGGCAGAGCACAGTTTGGCTTCCTGATGAGAATACCTTTAAGTATGGTGCGCCTCCTCGGTGGTTTGGCATACGGACTCGACCGTTAGGTTGTCTTTGTTTGCAGGTTGGATTCTATACGCGACTGTATTGCGTTCCCGAAAAATAATTCCGGACGTGATGTGATGTTGGACGCACCCTCTGCAATCGACCAGAGCCAACGATGAACTTTTTGATTGTAGATTTGAAGAGGGCGAGTGAATCTGTACGCATATTCCGTTTTATAGTCATCGGCAATGAACGCTTTGATTATGGCGTTGGTATGGTTAATGATGAAAGAAATGTCATTTGACGGCGACTATATGGTGGCTAATATAACAGCGTATCTGATAGCTCAAATCCATAACTTTCTCTGGTGCAAATACTGGATATTCCCTGTAGAAAATAAAAAGAATAGTATCTGGAAACAGATACTGCTCTTTTGTTCTGCTTTTGCCGTGGCTTACACCGCACAGTTTTTATTTCTTATCTTATTGGTAGAAGGACTGGACGTGAATGAATATCTGGCTCAATTCTTGGGATTGTTTATTTATGGAGGAGCTAATTTCCTAGCCAACAAGAAAATAACTTTTCAATGAAATAGTTATTATATATAATATATAGAAAGGGCACAGAGTTTTAAATTTAGATTTTGACTCTGTGCCCTTCTTATTTCCTTACTGTGGCAGGGACATTTCTCACATAATAAATATAATAGGGACTGTCTGACAAGTCCCTCATTAATTATTTCACCCACGCTATAACAATCTGTAGCGTGGGTGATTTTCAATATTTAGAATTCGTTAGACAGTTCCTTTTGGTGTTGTGATATTTATAAATATCCTCTCTTATGTCTTTGGGAGTGAACTTTATTGGGGAACTTCTGCATTGAACTTTAATCGAGGAAGCGTTTGGTAAGTCCTTCGTATTCGTCAATCCGGCGATCACGGAGGAAAGGCCACCAGCGGCGGACGTTTTCCGAGCGTTCCATATCTATTTCCACTACCATGTTTTCCGGATGATCGTTTCCGGCTTGTGCCAGGAATTCTCCTTGCGGTCCTGCTACGAAACTGTTTCCCCAAAATAGGATGCCGTTTGTCTGTCCGGAAGGATCGGGCTCGTGTCCTACACGGTTGACAGAGATAACAGGAAGACCATTTAGCAGCATGGTGCGAAATCAGAAGGGCGTTGAGTTGGCGCGGGGCTTTCGTCGTCATGTTCTGCTTTCCAGCCGATGGCAGTAGGATAAATTAAAAGTTCCGCACCTTTCAGTGCCATCAGGCGGGCAGCCTCCGGATACCATTGATCCCAGCATACCAGTACGCCCAGCTTTCCTAAAGAGGTTTGAATAGGTTCAAAACCGATGTCTCCGGGAGTGAAATAGAATTTCTCGTAGTAAGCCGGATCATCGGGAATATGCATTTTCCGGTATTTACCCGCAATGCTTCCGTCGCGGTCGAACACAACAGCGGTGTTATGATATAGTCCGGGGGCACGTTTCTCAAAAAGAGAGGTGACAAGGACTACTTTATTGGCGGCTGCCAACTCGGAATAAAAGCCTGTGGATGGTCCGGGAATGGGTTCAGCCAGATCAAACAGGTTGGTGTTTTCTGTTTGGCAGAAATAAAGTGAGTTGTGTAGCTCTTGAAGCACAATCAGTTGCGCACCGTGAGCAGCGCAAGCCTCGATACTCTTTGCGAGGTTCATCAGGTTGACCCGAATATCTGCGGTATTGGATTGTTGGATGATTCCGACTTTTATCTTTTTCATGATGAATAATTACTTGGTTGATTTATTCGTTATTTTATAACTCCCAATGGATATTGCATGGTGACGCAATGCAGGGAACCGTGTTGCTTAATCAGGGCACGGCAGTCTATTCCGATTATTTGATGGCTTGGAAATGCTTGTTGTAACACATCTCTTGCTTTTTGGTCATTCGCTGGCTGATGGTATGTCGGGTAGAGAATAACTTCGTTCATAATCAGGAAGTTGGCGTAAGTTGCGGGCAGGCGTTCGCCGTCTTCTTCGATCTTGTCCGCCATCGGTAAGGCTAACAGGCGATAGGGTTCTCCTGCTAGAGTGCGGAATGTTTTCAGCTGTTCCTCCATTGCGAGTAATGCTTCGTAGTGTTCGTCTTCTTTGTCGTCGCATTTTACGTAAGCAATGGTGTCGGTAGAACAGAAACGTGCCAAAGTGTCGATGTGGCTGTCGGTGTCGTCACCGGCAAGATAGCCGTGGTCTAACCAAAGAACCTTTTGCAGGTGGAAGGTTGATTTCAGGTATTCTTCTATCTCTACCTGGTTCAGTCGCCTGTTCCGCTGGGGAGAAAGCAGGCATTCGGAGGTAGTGAGCAGTGTGCCCATTCCGTCGCTTTCGATGGAGCCTCCTTCGAGAACGAAGTCGAGACGGTCTATATACTGGCCTTTCAAGGCTCCGGCTTCTACCGCTTGTTTGGTGATTTGGTTATCCAGTTCGGAAGCAAATTTCAGTCCCCAGCCGTTGAATGTAAAGTCGAGCAGGGAAGGGGTGCCGGTGTCTATCATGGTGATGGCTCCGTGGTCGCGTGCCCATGTGTCATTGGTGGCACATTCCAGAAAGCGGACGTTGTTCATGTTGACGGTAGCGGCTATCTGTTTTTTCACTTCTTCCGGTTCGGGGGTGACAATCAATAGTAACTCTCGCTTCGCTATTTCCCTGGCTATGTTTATAAAACACTCTTGCACTTCTGCTAGCATGTATGCCCAGTCTGTACCGGCGTGTGGCCATGTCAACTGTATACCACTCTGCGTATGCCATTCGGCGGGTAAATGAGGTGCTCTCATTTCTACCTGCACGGTCATGTTTTTGCCGAAATTCAATTGCAAATCTTTCTCCGAGCCACTTGGGCTGGGAAGTCCAACCATGATTCCCATTAGACTATTATCTATTTAGTTATTTATAAAATCAGTTTATTGTCTGCGTCAGTCGTCAGTGTGCCTGTTACGCATCATTACGTATTATTATGAATTCGTTTCTTGCTTTGGCTTCCGGTCAAAGAACGGATTCTTAGAAGATGCACTTACAGGGATGGCCATTACCATCTTGCAGTCTTTCAGCCAGTTCAGACGTTGGGCTGCTAGTCCGGCAGAGAACATCACACGTGTGTCTACACGCAAATCGGCTGCCGTAGCGCAGGCGGAACCTATGGCGATACCTACGTCTATGCTGTTCAATGCGCAGGGAACTCCTTCGGTACGTCCGGCGCAGGTGGTGAAGCCGCAATGACCGCAGTTTAGGCCTTGTGTCTGCTCGCGTGTTCCTATCAATACAACACATTCGGCACTTAAGATGTTGTCGGCATCACGAAGGAAAAATTTCATTCCGTGTTCTTCTACCATAGCTATCATAGTGTCCGATAGTTGTTTAATCTCTTCATCCGTGATTAGGGCCACTTCGATAATATCGATTCCTTTTCCTTTCGGAGCAGTACGCGCAGCCGTCATCATCTGGCGAGCTACTTGTAATACATGCTCATGACGGGCATCTCTTTCGTTCAGTATCATAACTTTTCTTGAATTAATTAGTGAGGCAAAGATAAATGAAAATTGGTAAACCTGAACTAAATGGCGAAATAAATAGAATTAACCGATTAAAATCCCATCATATGATCTATTTGCTAAAAGTGGTGTCGTATTCTATAGCATACTTATTTCTAATTTGCATGACTAAACCACAGAGAATCGCAGTAAAATAGTATGATTTGTACATCAATATACTAGTTCTTTTATTTCTTTTACCCCTTTATTGGGAATATATTCGATTGCTTTAAGGGCTTTTTTCATCATGTCGGCAAATCTTTTTTGTTGTCCTGATGAAGGAAAGGGGATACGTTTGTCCTGAACCATATATTGTTTGTCTTTTAGTTCACGATACAAGCAATCATATACATTTGTTTTTATTAGAATAATATTTGTAATAGATTTATCTATTGCTTTTTCATTTTCCAACCTTTGCATAAAATCATCTTTGTGAAGTTCTGCTATAATACCCCATTTTAGAGGAATAGGACACAAATCCATTAAGTATATACCATCTTGTTGTAATTTTTGTAAGATTTTCTTTTTATTAGCCCTTATTTTAGCAATGTTGTAAGATTCATTTTCGCATAGGGCTTTGACTATAGCAAGATAGAGCCAATCATTGTCTTTGACTTCTTCATAATAAAAGAATCGTTTAATTTCTTCAGGTGGAGCTTCTGCTATAAATAGTAATTTTATGCTTTCTGGTTTGTATGTTTCTCTTGCACTATCTATTTTTTTCTTAATAAAGATAGCTTCTTTTTCATCTATTAAAATATTCATAATTATTTTGTTTTGAAATTGGAATTTGACTTTTTTTGGGGGGCTGACATTACAAAACTGTACTTTTATTCTTTTACAAGATGTTTTTTAGGCATGAGAGCTGATGCTCCATCGGACAGTCTTTCTACTCTATAACAGTCAGGGAAACCTCGTACTACATCCCTTACTATTTTTACTTGGTCTCCTTTATAAAAATGAATCGTTTGTTTATTTCCTATAATCTCTAATATTTTCATTTTATCACCATCAACAGAAGCTTTTACTAAGGCTTTTTCTACTTCCACATTAATTGCAGCATCATACTCTTTCGTAACAGTATAGATAGCTTGCATATCTGCTCCATCAGTATGAGAAAAATATGAAAACAAAGCTATAAAGATTGCAATACATATACATATGAATATTTGTTTTTTCTGTTTTGTCTTTTTCGGATTTTCTGCCACAACAGCTTTAGGTTGGGATTCTTTCCTTTTATCGTAAGTAATGAGTTCTTTATGGCATTTGGGACATTTGAATATAACGTCCGGTTTAGAAGGAGCTTCTATCACATTCTTACAAAAGGGACATTCAACCATTGAAGAATCAATCTTTTTTATTTCATTATTGTTTTCCATATAATCAAAGTTTATATTATTAAACATCTATTCCTATAAAATTTAAAAACGCAAATATCCAACATAACATGAATAAACAGAATAGTACTGTTAGAATTAAAAAATCTTCATTGTGTTTTTTTACACCAACTTCTTGGGAAAGGAGAATCCTAACTCCAATTTCAGGTTTGGGAATTGCCGAAATTTTTTCCATAAACATCCTATTTATAATATCATTTCGACTCCCTAAAATGAGGTTATACATAAAAAAGAAAGTGTGGAGTCGTCTGTTTATCTATCGGGAGGTTCTGGTAAACCTAAGGAACAAATAAACAATACCCCACACTTGTATAGATATGCGCATAGGAACACATACGAAAATACAAGTGATGAGTGTTATTGTTATCCCTGTTCCTTTTGAAATTTACCAGATTTCCCGAATAAGGATAAAAGCAAAACACTTTCATCTAATAAAATGTAATGTCATATAATTGCTTATGATGACAGTGCAAATATAGATATATTTTGCAATATAACACTCTAGGGTATTGTTTTTTTTAGGTTTAAGTATAGTCTTCGTTTCTTACTCTATCAAATCTATCTCATCATCCATTTCTCCATTCTCATCGTCATATAAATAAGATTCAGGTATATAGTCAGACAAAACCAGTTTTTCATTCTGTGTTTCGTTTTCAATTTCTTCTGCAAGATCAATATTTACGTCAATATCATCGCAGCAGGCGTAGTTGTCGCGATATTGTTGATTACGTTTCATTTCTTGCTGAAAAAAACTGCTACCAAATAATGCTTTAAATAGATTCATAGTTTTAATGTTAAACGTTATGTTATAAATGCCTTTTTATTGCTTCCTCATAAATTCTCCGTATCCGTTCCCGAAGATGTGACGGCTCAATTACTGTAAGTGAACTACTACGTGAGAGCAATGCCATTACAAAATCATTAGTAATACGAAGGCGTAATCTGATTCGAAATTCCATCTCATTGTCCGTAATGATTTCTTGTGAATGATGCAAAGGAATCGATTTCAAGAAACTGCCATCTAATGCACTATAGCTTAGTTCAATATTTTCTACTGGAATATCTGTCTGATTCCAGATGCCGTAGCTGTCTTTAAATAAGTTGTTTGCATCAATATTCATATTCCTTTTGAAGGTTTCCTCATAAAGGATTTGGAGATTGCGGATACAGTCTATATTGAAAGTTTTTAATATGTTGTTGTCATAGGCGAGGAGATACCATCTTTGCTGGTCTTCTTTCAGATAATAAGGTAAGACTTTCTTTTTGCGTACTTTGTCTCCTTCACGTACATAAATATAACTGAATTCTACCGGGTGAAAGAATTTAATGGCTTTTATCAATGCCGGAAGACATTCACTGTCGTTTGGTCGATGATGTTCGGCAAGAACATAGGTGTGTAGGTTGGAAGTTTTGTCCAAAGCATTCAATAGGTCGAAGTTTAGCAGAAGCCGTTCGTACTGCTCCTTTTTCAAATCGTCTTCCTCATTGATATAATAACCGTTTTGTTTCTTATCAAAACAGATGCGGATACCAAATAGATCTTCTATATCTTTGAAGTCTCGCTGCAAAGTTCTTATGTCTACAGGTGTTCCATCTCGTTCTTCCATGCGATGTGTCACGTAGTTCTCCAATTCTTTACGTGGCACATACTGTTGCGGTCCTTTTAATTTATTGATAATGACCAGCATTCGTTGCATTCCTTCCCGTTTCTTGCCCATATTTGGTATTAATTTTAATTATCAAGAGCAAAGATAATGTCACGTGACGACAAAACATGTCGTTCTAAGAAAATTTCTAAGAAAACAAAGGGATTTTGATACGTATGCCCTTGTTTTTTTATACTTTTGGTGAAATTTTCAAAAGGTACGATTAAATGCTACATATTGAGAACATTTGTATTGCTTTTGGGACAGAGGTTCTTGTTTCCGGTTTTAATATGAAATTGGAAAGGGGAGAAACTGCCTGTATTGTAGGACAATCTGGCTGTGGAAAGACTTCGTTACTGAATGCGATAATGGGTTTTGTTCCGTTGAAAGAAGGGATAATCAGGATAGGAGGAATGGTACTGGATAAATCGACTATTGATACAGTCAGGCGGCAGATTGCATGGATTCCCCAGGAATTGGCATTGCCTTTCGAATGGGTGAAAGAGATGGTAGCTCTCCCGTTCGGACTGAAAGTGAACCGTTCTGTTCCCTTTTTCGGAAGAAAGGCTTTTTCGCCTGTTTTGATGAATTGGGACTGGAACATGAATTATATACCAAGAGAGTGAATGAAGTGTCGGGCGGTCAGCGTCAACGCATCATGCTTGCTGTAGCCGCTATGCTCAACAAACCTCTCATTATCATAGATGAACCGACTTCTGCTTTGGATGCCGGATCAACCGGTAAAGTCCTGTCTTTTTTCCGGCGACAGGCGGAAAGGGGAACGACTGTGTTAGCCGTATCACATGATAAGGACTTTGCTTCGGGCTGTCATTATTTAATAGAACTGTAACGATTGGAGAGAACTCTAATACGAATCGGATAGAATTGTTAAGAATATATTGTGGGAACGATTGATATATCATATTATAATCTTCTTTATAGGGCTGCTATTGCTTGCCATTCCGTTTTTTTACCTTTGGAAATTTAAAACGGGATTGCTGAAACCTGCCGTGATTGGTACATTACGGATGATTATCCAGCTGTTCTTTATCGGCATGTATCTGAAATATCTCTTTTTATGGAACAATCCCTGGATTAATTTTCTTTGGGTGATAATTATGGTATTCGTGGCCGGGCAGACCGCATTGGTACGTACCCAGTTGAAACGTAGTGTTTTATTAATCCCTATTACGGTAGGATTTCTTTGTAGTGTTGTATTGGTAGGCATCTATTTTATCGGTATTGTTCTCCAATTGGATAATATATTTAGCGCCCAATACTTTATTCCAATATTTGGAATTCTGATGGGTAATATGCTGTCGAGCAATGTAATAGCTTTGAATACTTATTATAGCGGATTAAAACGTGAGCAACAGTTGTACCGTTATTTATTGGGAAACGGAGCAACAAGGCAGGAAGCGAAGGCTCCATTTATCCGGCAGGCCATCATTAAATCGTTTAGTCCCCTGATTGCGAACATTGCCGTGATGGGATTGGTGGCTCTTCCGGGCACGATGATCGGACAAATTCTGGGAGGAAGCAGCCCGAATGTCGCCATCAAGTATCAGATGATGATTATGGTGATTACTTTTACGGCATCTATGCTGTCGCTAATGATTACTATTTCATTGGCTTCACGCCGATCTTTTGACGCATATGGGAAATTATTAGAGGTAACTAAAGAACCCCGAAAATGACAATTACCGATCAGATATTCCGTAAAGTGGCTGAAACTTCTATTCCGCATTTTTTTATAACAGTGGAGTTTTCGGCATCCGGCACTGAAATGCCGGAACATATCGAGGCTTTCCTGCGGGAAAAATACGAAGTAATTCTTCGTGGAGCCAGTGGACGTAAATTTATCTATAAAGAAGGAGAGTGGCGGCTTATTTTCACTTTCTTTCCTACCGACAGGGTAGTAGACGAACGGTATGCGCTGAAAAACAAAGTACAGATGAAAAGCAAAAGATAGACGCTAACAACGGATTATCTTTGCTTTTAGCTCCGGTTGTGAGCACATTGATTACTTGCCTTTCAACATTCCCCATAAGCAGCGAAGCTGCACGAATTGTTCTCCGGGTTGCACATACCCGCTTTCAAACATCTTTTCCGACACTTTAAATTTGGAAAGATGATGGCGTATGTACGTCTCTACAGCCGGGGATTGTTTTTTGACGAATGACATCAAATCGACCTTTCCATCTTCACGAATGAGAACGTGGGCTTTGATGGTACGAAAGCCGTACTCTTTGCAGTGTTTGGTTTCTGCTTTATCAATCCAGAAGATAGCAGTAGCTTTGATCGTATCTGCCGTGCAATCTTCGGCATTGTCAATTTCTGTAGACTCGGTTACAGCCGTTTCCGTATTATCACTCTTTTTGAGTTGACAGGAGGTCGTCACAACTATCAGCAACAGTAGAGTCAGAATTGTTTTCATCGTATTTATTATTTAGTGGAAGTAAAAATACAGATTTTCAATAAATAACGGAAGTTTTACGCAGAATTTTATAATTAGTTTTTATTCCGGCATTGATTTTTATCCATATTTGTCCGATGAAAACAGGCAAAAGGCAAAAAGAATATACACTCTCTTTGCCTTTTGCCTATTGATAAAACTGAAAAATGAAATCAATTGTTTAATCTGAAACTGATGTAGATATAGTTAGGGTTTAGCGGAAATCTTTCAGTTCTTCCTGTAATTTCTGGCGCGTGAAGAAGATACGGCTCTTTACAGTGCCCAACGGAAGATTCAGTTTTTCTGCAATTTCGCGGTATTTGAATCCGGAAACGTGCATGGCGAACGGAACTCTGTATTCTTTCGGAAGAGCATTGACTACGCGGTGCATCTCTTTCAGGTCGTATGTCTTTTCCGTACTTTCAAACCCTGCATCTTGCGGTAAATTAAGATGGTAGAGATTGTCCGTATGGTCAATAAATGTCTGGTCACGAACTACCTTGCGATAGTTATTGATAAAGATGTTGCGCATGATGGTATACATCCATCCTTTGAAATTTGTATCAGGTGTATATTTTTCTTCGTTATCTAATGCTTTTAATGAGGTTTCCTGCAGCAAATCGTTCGCTTCTTCGCGGTCTGTTGTCAGTTTGTATGCGAAACGTAGTAGTTCTTCCTGAACGCCTACCAAGTCTTTTCTGAAGCTTAAACTTTTCATATGTGTTGTTTTTAAAATGTGAGTATTCGTTGTTAAAATTTTGATGTTGCAAGTTTAAGGTATTTTGTCGATCCCGCTGGGGGAGAATCCGACGGAATTTAGGGGAATTTCTATCATCGGATAGTTTTTAGGTCTTATTTGATAGTTTTCGGGTGGTGTTTGATATCTTTTACGGTGGTCTCAAGAAAACGGATAACGATAAATTCTCTAAAAAACGACCGTTTAGTATGATTATTCCTTTTTTATTTATTATATTTGCAACCAAATTTTCTACAAATAATGAAAATTAAGCAAATAGTAAGCGCCCTTGAACGATTCGCGCCTCTGCCATTGCAAGACGGCTTTGATAATGCCGGCCTGCAAATCGGATTGACAGAAGCGGAAGCAACAGGGGCTTTGTTGTGTCTTGACGTTACTGAAGCTGTGTTGGATGAAGCGATCGCGTTGGGTTACAATCTCATTATATCTCATCATCCGCTGATTTTTAAAGGGTATAAATCCATTACGGGCAAGGATTATGTGGAACGCTGTATATTGAAAGCAATAAAGAATGATATTGTGATCTATTCGGCGCATACCAATCTGGATAATGCACAAGGTGGAGTCAATTATAAGATAGCCGAAAAAATCGGATTGAAGAATTTGAAGGTGCTTGAGCCGAAAGAGAATAACTTGGTTAAGTTGGTGACGTTTGTCCCTTACGCACAAGCTGACGCGGTACGCGAAGCACTGTTTGCTGCCGGATGCGGAAATATAGGCGACTATGATTCATGCAGTTACAATCTGAAAGGAGAGGGAACTTTCCGGGCAAAAGAGGGAACGCATCCTTTCTGTGGAACAATTGGAGAACTGCACCACGAAGAGGAGGTGAGGATTGAAACGATTCTTCCTTCCTTTAAAAAGGCGGAAACCATCAAGGCTTTATTGGCTGCCCATCCTTATGAGGAACCGGCATTCGACATTTATCCGTTATTGAACGACTGGTCGCAGGCGGGATCGGGAATTGTCGGTGAATTGGATGAATCGGAGACAGAGCTCGAATTTTTAAAACGCATCAAAAAGACATTCGAAGTGGGATGTTTGCGTCACAACAAGTTGAAGGGAAGAGAGATACAGAAAGTGGCATTGTGCGGCGGTGCAGGTGCATTTTTGCTTCCACAGGCAATCCGGTCGGGAGCGGATGTTTTTATTACCGGCGAGATTAAATATCATGATTATTTCGGCCATGAAGAAGATATTCTGATGGCAGAGATTGGTCATTACGAAAGCGAACAATATACAAAAGAAATTTTTTATTCCATAATCCGGGATTTATTTCCTAATTTTGCACTCCAATTGAGTAAAATAAATACGAATCCCATAAAATATTTATAAGTAAAATGGCTAGAGAAGCAAAAAAAGATCCGAATGAGTTGACGGTAGAACAGAAACTGAAGACACTGTTCCAACTGCAAACGATGTTGTCTAAGATTGATGAAATCAAGACATTGAGAGGTGAACTTCCGTTGGAAGTGCAAGACCTTGAAGATGAAATTGCCGGTTTGAGTACCCGTATCGACAAGATCAAAGCTGAAGTGGATGAACTGAAATCTGCTATTGCCGGCAAGAGAGTAGAAATCGAAACAGCAAAGGCTTCAGTAGAAAAATATAAGTCACAACAAGACAATGTTCGCAACAACCGTGAATATGACTTCTTGACAAAGGAAATCGAATTCCAGACATTGGAGATCGAACTTTGCGAAAAGAGAATCAAAGAATATTCTGCTGATAAAGAAGAAAAAGAGGCTGAAGTGACAAAGAACGATCAGATTCTTAACGAAAGAATGAAAGACACGAGCAGAAAAAGAGCGAACTGGATGAAATTATCTCTGAAACCAAACAGGAAGAAGAGAAATTGAGAGACAAAGCTAAAGACTTGGAAACTAAGATTGAACCACGTCTGTTGCAGTCTTTCAAACGTATCCGCAAGAACTCTCGTAACGGATTGGGTATTGTGTATGTGCAACGTGACGCATGTGGTGGTTGCTTTAACAAGATTCCGCCCCAGAGACAACTGGATATCCGCTCTCGTAAGAAAGTAATCGTTTGCGAATACTGCGGACGTATTATGATTGACCCGGAATTGGCTGGTGTGCAAATCGAACACAAGGTGGAAGAAGCTCCGGCAACTACTACCAAAAGAGCTATCAGAAGAAAAACTGCTGAATAAAGAAAGCAGTGAAGTAGTAAGTAAAGTTACTATTTTGATATATAAAGTAAGCCCTGCAGCAATGCGGGGCTTTTTTTGTTTTAGTAAGTGCCTGTATAAAGGGAAATCGAATACTTCAAAATAATATTGCGTCGCGTGGGAGTTTTACTCCAATTTTACTCCGGTAAACAAACTTACCCTTTAGTTGTTATCTTTTCATTTCATAAAAACCTGAACTGATATGAGTATACGAGTGTGGGGCACATCGCTCCTTATGTTTCTTTCAACTGTAACTGCGGTTGGACAGACTGCAAACCGTTATTTGAAAGCTCCGCTCCCTAACGATTGGGAAGAGAGCGGGGAAGTGTTTCAACAGATACTTCCGGTGGATGACCATTGGTGGAAGTCATTCCAAGACGCCAAACTGGACTCTTTGATAGCTCTGGCAGTAGATCGTAATTATTCCGTTGCGATGGCAATCAACCGTATAGCCGCTGCCCGTGCCAATCTTTGGATAGAACGTAGTAATTTCTTTCCTTCCATCGGACTGAATGCAGGGTGGACCCGTCAGGAAACAAGTGGAAATACCAGTTCGCTGCCTCAAACAACGGATCATTATTATGATGCTTCGTTGAGTATGAGTTGGGAGTTGGATATCTTTGGCAGTATCCGCAAGCGGGTAAAAGCACAGAAAGAGAATTTTGCCGCCAGTAAGGAAGAGTACACAGGTGTTATGGTTTCGTTGGCTGCGGAAGTAGCCTCGGCCTATATCAATCTAAGGGAATTGCAACAAGAACTTGAGGTGGTGAAGAAAAACAGTGCTTCGCAGGAGGAAGTTTTGAAAATCACGGAAGTACGCTATAATACCGGACTTGTTGCCAAGCTCGATGTGGCACAGGCTAAGTCTGTGTTGTATAATACGAAAGCCTCCATTCCTCAACTGGAAGCGGGTATCAATCAGTATATAACGACATTGGCCGTTTTATTGGGAATGTATCCGCAGGATATTCGTCCGGTTCTCGAATCCGGCGGAACACTGCCTGATTACATGGAACCGATCGGAGTGGGGCTACCTGTCGATTTGTTATTGAGACGGCCTGATGTACGAGGTGCGGAATTGAGCGTGAATGCACAAGCGGCATTGCTGGGAGCCTCAAAAGCGGATTGGTTGCCGAAAGTTTTCTTGAAAGGATCATTTGGGTATGCCGCCCGTGATTTGAAGGATCTCGCCAAAAGTAAAAGTATGACTTATGAAATCGCTCCGTCATTGAGCTGGACTATTTTCAGCGGAGGACAGTTGGTGAACGCAACCCGACTGGCAAAAGCGCAACTGGATGAAGCGATCAATCAGTTTAACCAGACGGTTTTGACTGCCGTACAGGAGACTGACAACGCTATGAATGGCTACCGGAATTCAATCAAACAGATTGTCGCCCTGCGGGAAGTGCGTAATCAAGGGATTGAGACATTGAAACTTTCACTGGAATTGTACAAGCAGGGACTCTCGCCTTTCCAAAACGTACTCGATGCGCAACGTTCTCTGTTATCTTACGAAAATCAGCTGGTACAGGCACAAGGAAGTTCACTTTTGCAACTGATAGCCCTCTACAAGGCTTTGGGAGGCGGTTGGAGAGAATAAAAAAATCAATCAAAAAATATATAACCTAACAGATATGAAAAAACTGATGTATATCTTTCTTGCACTGCCTATATTGACAGGTTGCAAGGAGAAAAAAAGTACAGGAGCGATGGGAGGTATGCCCACTCCGGAAATTAGCGTGACCAAACCCGTAGTGGAGGATATTACTTTGACGAAAGATTACCCGGGCTATCTGACAACTGAAAAAACGGTGAATCTTGTGGCCCGAGTGAACGGAACCTTGCAGTCTACCTCGTATGTTCCTGGCGGACGAGTGAAACAGGGACAACTGCTGTTTGTCATTGAACCTACTTTGTATAAAGACAAGGTGGAGCAGGCAGAAGCAGAACTGAAAACCGCCCAGGCTCAACTGGAATATGCCCGTAATAATTATAGCCGTATGAAAGAGGCTGTAAAGAGTGATGCTGTCAGTCAGATACAGGTGCTTCAGGCTGAATCGTCTGTGGCAGAAGGGGTTGCAGCTGTCAGCAATGCGGAAGCTGCTTTGAGCACCGCCCGTACAAACTTGGGATATTGTTATGTTCGCGCGCCGTTTGATGGCACTATCAGTAAGGCGACGGTGGATGTAGGAAGTTATGTCGGCGGCTCGTTGCAGCCGGTTACATTGGCTACTATTTATAAGGATAATCAGATGTATGCTTACTTCAATGTAGCTGATAATCAATGGTTGACGATGGCTATGGATAACCAGCAATTACCAGCCAATCTTCCGCAGAAAATAATGGTTCAACTGGGAAAGGAGGGAACTGAAACTTATCCGGCTGCCCTCGACTATCTTTCACCCAATGTAGATTTGAATACAGGAACGCTGACGGTTCGTGCCAATTTTGATAATCCGAAAGGGATATTGAAGAGTGGGTTGTATGTAAGCATTACTTTACCTTATGGAGAAGCTAAAAATGCGGTGCTGGTGAAGGAAGGTTCTATCGGGACCGATCAGTTGGGTAAATATTTATATGTTGTAAATGATTCGAATATAGTTCATTACCGGCATATTGAAATAGGGCAGTTGGTCGACGGCACTTTACGGCAGGTAGTGGGAGGACTTTCTCCGCAAGAACAGTATGTCACAGAGGCTTTGATGAAAGTCAGAGACGGAATGAAGATAAAGCCTCTTCCTGATTCTCTTCCCAAGAGAGAAAAGTAAAGTCCTTTGCTAACTGATTGACTAACAAATGAAATCAATAAAGGCGATGTACTTAAAACCGATTAATTAACAAAGGTAACTTCTTGCTCCCTCTCTTTGGGAGAAGGCTGTGGAGAGGCTGCTTTTAAACCTATATATTATGTTTTCTAAGTTTTTTATCAACCGACCGATATTTGCTACTGTCCTTGCCCTGCTTATTGTAGTAGCCGGTCTGGTCACACTCAATATATTGCCTGTGGCGCAATTTCCGGAGATCACGCCGCCAACGGTGCAGGTCTCTGCCGTTTATCCCGGGGCAAATGCTGAAACTGTTGCCCAAACAGTGGGTATTCCTATCGAACAGCAGGTGAATGGTGTAGATGGTATGCTTTATATGTCTTCCAATTCTTCCTCTTCGGGAGCGTATTCTCTGACCATTACATTCGCTGTCGGTACGGACATCGATATGGCAACTGTGCAGGTACAAAACAGGGTAAGTATCGCGCAATCATCACTGCCGGAACCGGTAGTAGTGCAAGGAGTCACTGTGCAGAAACAGTCTTCAAACATTGTGATGTTCCTGACAATGACTTCGCAGGATTCTGTATACAATAGCCTGTATCTGACTAATTATGCCAAACTGAATTTAGTAGACCAGCTGACACGTGTGCCCGGAGTGGGTGCTGTGAATGTTATGGGAGCTGGAGACTATTCGATGCGCATCTGGCTCGATCCGGAGGCTATGCGTATACGGGATATTTCACCGCAACAGGTTTATCAGTCTATCCAGTCGCAGAATGTGGAAGTATCTGCCGGATATATCGGTCAACCTATCGGGCAGGATAATAATAATGCTTTTCAGTATACATTGAATGTCCAGGGACGATTGAAATCTCCAGAACAGTTCGGCGATATTATTATCCGCCGCGAACAGAACGGAGCGATGCTTCGCCTGAAGGATATTGCACGCATCGACTTGGGGTCTGCGTCATATAGCGTAGTGTCACGATTGAATGGAAAACCTACGGCTGCCATTGCTATTTACCAGCAACCGGGTTCCAATTCGCTGGATGTATCCAAAGGAGTGAAGGCTAAAATGGAGGAATTGGCGGCAAGTTTTCCGAAAGGAGTTTCGTATAATGTCACTTTGGATACGACCGATGTGATCCATGCTTCTATTGACGAAGTGATGGTCACATTCTTTGAAACGACTTTGCTGGTGATTCTCGTTATTTTCCTGTTCTTGCAGAATTGGAGGGCTGTGATTATTCCTTGTATTACCATCCCGGTATCGTTGATTGGTACATTTGCCGTGATGGCGGCATTTGGTTTCTCTATCAATACACTGACGTTGTTCGGGCTGATTTTGGCAGTTGCCATTGTGGTGGATGACGCGATAGTGGTGGTGGAGAATGCTTCGAGGTTACTGGAAACCGGGCAGTACTCCCCCCGCGAAGCGGTGACGAAAGCGATGGGAGAGATTACAGGCCCGATTGTCGGGGTAGTGCTTGTGTTGCTGGCTGTGTTTATTCCAACGATGATGATTAGTGGAATTTCGGGGCAGTTGTATAAGCAGTTTGCATTGACTATTGCTGCTTCTACCGTGTTGAGCGGTTTTAATTCGTTGACATTGACTCCTGCGCTCTGTGCGTTGTTTCTTGAAAAGAGCAAACCTTCTAACTTCTTTATATACAAAGGTTTCAATAAGGCATACGACAAGACGCAAGGAGTGTATGACAAGATTGTCAAATGGTTGCTTCAACGTCCCGGAATGGCTCTTGTTTCCTACGGTGCCTTGACTGTTATTGCTGTATTGCTCTTTATGCATTGGCCGTCTACTTTCATTCCGGACGAGGATGACGGATATTTTATTGCTGTTGTTCAACTTCCGCCTGCAGCCAGCCTTGAACGTACGCAGGCAGTGGGAGATAAGGTTAATGCAATTCTGGATTCTTATCCGGAAGTGAAGAATTATATTGGCAT
>SCPN01000121.1_pt1 | contig 21625 bp, 39 predicted proteins | sample 6106831 | NCBI WGS metagenome assembly SCPN01 (sample SAMN10720447, study PRJNA508395) | human gut metagenome | isolation source: Participant 1, 0 month
ACATCCGAGTAAATCTATAGTGTATACAGTGTAATTTTTAGCAAGCTTTTTATTTATTTTGGCCCATTCTTCTCAGAAGAACGTGAGTCAATATCATGGATCAAGAGAATAGGGGCTCCATTTCCGATTTTAGAATAGAAGATATTGCCTTCTTTCCATTTATAATAATGTCCGTTATCTGTTTTTAACAGATTTTTTCGTGATGCATTAGAATCAACAAATCTATTATATGCGTACATTCCGGCAAATGCTGCAACTGTAAGAGTAAGCAGACGTTTTGTATTTTCTTCATATAAACCCTCCTTTTGTTTTCTAAGCTTATTATAAACATTTTTGGCTATTTATACAATTTATTTTTGGGGAACATGGTAGAATATCTAAAAAACACAAAATATTTACACAAAATTTGTTTTAATGCTTTAAAATAGGCAAAAATGATATATAATATAGAAGTAATTTTATAGTTACTAATAAAACATATGTTCGATAGAGAGATGAGTATATGGTAAAAGAATATCTTGAGAAAACAAGAGATGAATTTCTGGATACAAAGTGTAATTTAGAGTGAAAACTTGTTTCAGCAGAAATCATTACAAAGAGAATTTGAAAATTATACAGATGCTTGAAGAGTCTAGTGATACAGGATTTGAAGCATTTTCACCAAGAGAAGTTAATTCATACAATAGAAGTAAAATAAGTGAATTAAAGGAAGAACAAAAGCTTGTTGAGCCACAGATTAAGGTTTTGCGAAAGCAGATATCTGATGTCGATTGTAAATTGGATGAAATAAACAGTGTTATAAAAGTTTGTAAATCGGATAGGGACGCATCTGTTTGAATTGTCGGATGTTATATCAAACACTGATAGTGAATTGTTCAACAGAGTTATTTTGCAGACTCTTGAAGGTGAGAGGCAAAGAATTGCAAGAGATTTACATGATTCAACAGTCCAGAGTCTTACCTCTTTATTGCATAAGACTGAATTGTGTATAAAACTTCTGGATATGGATCCAATCAGATGCAGATTAGAATTATCATCTCAAGGTAAAATTCTCAAGGATATCATTAACGAATTAAAACATGATTTCAATCTGCGACCTATGTCGTTTGATGATATAGGTTTTGATGTCACAGTTGAGAGAGCACTTGATAAATTTAAGGCATCAAATAATGTGAGATGTAATTTTAAAATACTCGGAGAACCATATGTAATCGATAGCCTTGTTTCTTTGACCTTACTCAGGGTTATCCAGGAAGCCTGTAGTAATTCTATAAAACATGGTAATGCATCTGAAATAGATGTTGTATTAAAATACGATACTGAAAATTTAATATTAAATATAAAGGATAATGGAGATGGATTTAATACATCTACCACTATTCCTGAAACAACAAGAAATGATAATTCAGGATTTGGGTTATCTATGATGAAAGAGAGAATATATCTTTTATCTGGAAAACTTGAAATTATATCAAAGCCGGGAGAGGGCTGTGAAACAATTGTTACAGTACCTGTTAAAAAGGAGGATAATTAGAAAATGGCTATTAATATTATGATTACAGATGATCATTCTATGATCAGAGAAGGACTGAAAAATCTTTTGGAACTTGATGGAGATATTAAAGTTATATGCGAGGCAGAAAATGGAGAGATTGTCTTGAAAAATTAAAGACAGTTACACCAAGATGTGTTATTACTTGATATCAATATGCCAAAGATGAATGGTCTGGAAGTTCTTAAAAAGTTAAAAGATAATAAATCAAAAGTAAAAGTTTTAGTTTTAACGGTTCATAATGAGACTGAGTATTTAATGAAAGCTGTTGAAATAGGTATAAATGGATATGTATTAAAGGATTCAGAATCAGCTGAATTAAAGAAGGCAATATTTGCTATAGCTGATGGAGAAAATTATATTCAGCCAAGCTTAATTCCTGCATTAAACTCAAAATGATTGAAAGAATGAGGATGAAATAAAATAGATGCTCTTACAAGAGAATTAGAAGTCTTGAAAGAGATGGCAGTAGGTAAGTTTAACAGAGATATTGCTAAGGAAATGAAGATTAGTGAGAGAACTGTTAAGAATCATATTTCAAGTATATTTAAAAAACTTGATGTTACAGATAGAACACAAGCGGCAGTATTTGCAATCAGAAATAATATAATTCAGATACGTTAAGAATTCAGTATGAGATAACCCCATAAATGTTTCACGTGAAACATTTATGGGGATTTTTATTGATAAATTAAAATATTGGAAAACAAGTGAAGCAAATATAATATATTAATATATTATATGTAATTTAGAATGAGCAAATGTATTATATATATTGTGTACCAAATTTTCCATATATAGAATTTACTATTAACACTTATAAGAACACTCTGTCATTATAGAATGTAAGTAGTTCAAATTATGAACAAGAAAATATCTTGTTTACATATAATACCAATAAATCAGTATATTTATCGGTTATTTTAAAAAGTAAAAAGTGAAAGTATGTGTTATAATATATAAGTTAATTTGTCACGTTTTATTATATAAAACTAAATAATAATATATATGAACTAATAAATAACTCATACTTTCTACATTATAATGTGACAAAGTGTTGTCGGGTGTAGATATACGAATTTTCTAAAACTGAAATCGTCTAGAATGCCTAAGTTTGTAAGGTATAATCTTTATAGTCCTAAGATTATGTATATTTTGTAAGGTACATTTTATAGTTAAAGATTGTGTATATTTTGTAAGATATAATTTTATAGATTAAAGATTGTGCATATTTTGTAAAATATAATTTTATAGCTCAAAATAGTATATATTTTGTAAAAGTATAGTTGTACTGCGACATTACTTTATAGAACATACATATATTCATTAATCTCGTGGAAGTAAATGTCGGTTCATACTATGTATTTTGGTTGATGTGTTATATACGCATTGTTTAAATAGTGAAGTTGATTCAAACAATAAGTTTGGATGGAATCACAATCGTGCAGCCATTAGAACTGTAGTAAAACAAATATATTCATATAAATTTATAGGTTATATTGAAAGTATTTTATAGAGTAGTTATATAGTGTTAAAGAATAATGCCAGGCATGTACGCATAAAGTAGCAATGATTATATAAAATGTTTCACGTGAAACATTATTACTATAGAAAAAGCAATATATTAGTGATATAATTAGTATAAATTTATGGCAAAATATAAAATAATTATGCAATAAATCCTTAATTATTACACAAAGAAAGGAAGTAACAATTGTTACAAAAGGATTTGAAATGAGTAGAATAATTGCAATTGCGAATCAAAAGGGTGGCGTCGGTAAAACAACGACATCAATAAATTTGGCAGCGTGTTTAGCAGAAAAAGGTAAAAAGTTTTAGCAATTGATCTTGATCCACAGGGAAATATGACCAGTGGACTGGGGTAGATAAAGATAAAGTTGAAAATACAGTTTATAATTTGATGTTAGATGAATGTACAATCGGTGAAAGTATAGAAAAACAGTTGTAGATAATTTGTCAGTAATTGCTTCTAATGTAAATTTAGCAGGTGCTGAGATAGAATTACTTGGAATTAATGATAAAGAATATATTTTAAAATCAAATGTTGATTATATACGTGATGATTATGATTTCATATTAATTGATTGTCCACCTTCATTAAATATGCTTACTGTAAACGCTATGACTACAGCTGATACAGTGCTTGTTCCAATACAGTGTGAATATTATGCACTTGAAGGACTAAGTCAGTTAATACATACAATCAATCTTGTACAGGAAAGATTGAATCCTGATCTACAGATTGAGGGAGTAGTTTTACTATGTATGATGTAAGAACAAATTTGTCAAATCAGGTAGTACAAACTGTTAAAGATAACCTTGATACTAAAATTTATAATACTATGATACCTAGAAATATAAGATTAGCAGAAGCACCATCATATGGTATACCAATTAATTTATATGATAGTAAGTCGGCAGGAGCTGAAAGTTATAGAAATCTGGTGCTGAAATAATAGAAAGGAAGGATTTATAGAATGGCGGTAAAAAGGGATTGGGAAAAGGTCTTGATTCTTTAATAACAGATAAAGTATCTAAACCTGTAAAACCAAAGAGCAGAGCATGCTGCGGATGCAGTAATGATAGATATAAAAAGGTCGAACCAAACAGAGAGCAGCCACGTAAAAATTTGATGAAGATGCACTCCATAGAATTATCAGAATCTATTAAGCAGTTTGGAGTATTACAGCCCTTCTTTGTCAGGAACGTGACGATTATTACGAAATAATTGCCGGAGAAAGAAGATGGAGGCTGCCAAAAATAGCAGGCATAAAAGAAGTTCCTGTCATTATAAAAAAATTAAGTGAACAGGAAATCATGGAAATTTCTCTTATAGAGAATTTGCAGAGAGAGACCTAAATCCTATAGAAGAAGCATTGGCATACAAAGACTTATAGATGAATTTAAGTTAAAACAGGATGAAGTGGCAGAGAGAGTATCAAAGAGCCGTTACAGCTGTAACAAATGCCATGAGATTATTGAAGTTGAACGAAAAGTCCAACAGATGGTAATTGATGAAATGCTTACAACAGGTCATGCCAGGGCATTACTTGGAATCGAGGATCAGGATATACAATATGTGTTAGCACAACAGATATTTGACCAGAAACTGAGTGTGAGAGATACAGAAAAACTTGTAAAATCAATGCAGAATGAGAAAAAGGTAAGAAAAAGGAACCAGAAAAACTAGACTCAAAGCTTCTGGCAATTTATTCTGATCTTGAAGAACAAATGAAAAAAATAATGGGAACAAAAGTTCTTATTAATAGCAAAAATAGTAATTCTGGAAAAATAGAGATTGAGTACTATTCTCAAGATGAACTGGACAGAATAATTGATTTAATTAGAACAATTAGCTGAAATTAGGACAAAGAGCCTATTTAAAATAGACATAAATGACCGACAATATAGATAGGAGATAAAATGATATCAAAATACATAGGATTTGATTCTGACTATATTATAATTGGATTAGCTGCAATAGTGATAATATTGTTTATACTATATATAGTTAATATAGTTCAGATTTCTAAATTAAAAAAACGTTATAATATTTTTATGAGTGGAACGACTGCAAAATCTTTAGAGGATACATTACTTAAAAGATTAGATCAGGTTGATGATTTGATAGCAGCAAATTCTTCTAACGAAAAGTATTAACAAGTTATTTGATAATATGAAGTGTACATTCCAAAAAATTGGACTGGTCAAATATGATGCATTTCAAGAAATGGGAGGCAAATTAAGTTTTTCTCTTGCAATGTTAAATGAGGAAGATGACGGATTTGTAATTAATGCAGTTCATAGCAGAGAGGGTTGTTATACTTACATAAAAGAAATAGTTGGTGGAAATTCCATTATTGTTTTGGCAGATGAAGAGCAGGAAGCATTAGATATGGCCAAGGAGGCAAATAAACCTGCAAAATAATAACAATGGGGTGCGTAGTTTATAGGATTAGGGCTGTAAATGTCTTAAATGGTGGCGAAATATTAGCTGAGCCGGTTGTAACTGAAAAAAATGAAATATTGATTCCAAAGGGAACAGTACTCAAGGAAGAGTATATACCATTAATTAAATCACTTGGGGTGGAATCACTTATGTTAGAGGATCCATATGAGAATTATGAAGATCCTAATCCAATAATTGTTTCTTCGCGTCTTGATAAATATGTTGAAAAAGTACGTCGATTGATGGAAGGTCATATTTATCATGGTGCAAGCAAGTCATTGAAGGAGTTTGAAATTATAGCAAATGACATTGTTAGAGAAATAGATGAATTACCATTAGACGGAATAATTGACATTAAAGAAAGAAATGCAAATTTATATGATCATACGGTAATGGTTACCCTTCTTTCTGTAATGGTTGCAAAAAAATTAAAGCTTGATAATAAAAAGAAATATAATATAGCAGTTGGATGTCTATTACATGACATAGGTATCAGATATATAACTGTTCAATATGAAAACAGAAATTTTGACAATGCAGAACCAGTAGAATTATATAAAAACATACAATTCTAGGATATTCAGCATTAGAAGATGAAGGTTGGATACCGCCTATATCAATGAAAATGATTTTATGTCATCATGAGAATATGAACGGCACCGGATTTCCAATGAAACAGAAAAATAAAGAGATTGAATGTAAGATCATACAGGCATGTGATGCATTCGACTGTTATATTTCCGGAATGGAATGTAAAAGGATATCAGTTCAGGAAGCTTTGAATATGATGATGTCTGAAATTGATGTCAAATATGATAAAAAGGTAGTAAATAATCTTATATCATCAGTTGCAAGATATCCTGTTGGAACAACAGTAAAACAAACGAGCAGGCAAGAGCTGTGGTAATATCACAGACAAAGGATCCGGAAAATCCTATAATTATGCTTTTAAGCGCAGAAAATGAAAATAGTGATATTAATTTAGAAAATAATCTCAATAAAATGAACCTGATGCTTGAAAGAACATTTCAATTCTTCAAGTAGTATGATAACATGATATAATGAGCGTAAGCGAATTATATCAGCGCGAATGCGCATGGGTATCAGCCGCAGGCTTATCATGTGTGTGAACACATGATATAATGAGCGTAAGCAAATTATATCAGCGCGAATGCGCATGGATATCAGCCGCAGGCTATCATGTGTCTAAGCACATGATATAAGATATGTAAAACTATATTTGTACATATGTCATAATTAAGAGTTATAATAGGAGTAAAATTATAAATGCACAAATTTCTTAGGGCAGTAGGCTTTTCAGAATTCAAGAAAATGGATCTGGAAATTATTTTAAAAGAGATTATAAATAAACCAGATACTCTAAAGGTAACAAAAGACTCAGAAGGAAATGAGTTTGCTGAGTTATCTAAGGAATTTGCGCCTAATATAGGTCTTACTGTAAGAGGAATTTATGCTGAGGATGATAGCTTTGAGATGGAATACTATTATCCATATTTTATTGGCATAGATAAAACAACAAATGAACCTATCGAGATAGAAAAGCACTCAGAAAAGGAATCATACGCTGGTATATGTGATGATCCAAACCTGGGAGTTACTTTGATTTTTTATATGCAGAATGTATGTGATTATTTGTCAGAACACATATATGACAAATCTACAGTTCGTTCAAATGGGGCAGTACTTTCGGGATTGTCAGTGGACGGATGTATACTACTTCCCATAGAAGAAAAAAAGAAAAGATGACAAAGGCGAATAGGAAAGATAGAAGTCAGATGATAGCCCAGGCGCGAGAAGGTGATGAGCAGGCAATTGAGAGTCTGACGATGGATGATATCGATCTGTATTCTATTTTGTCACAGAGAGTTGTAAAAGAAGATATTTTAACTATTGTAAAGACATGTTTTATGCCATATGGCATAGAAAGCGATCAATACAGTATTATTGCTAATATTTTGGATTATACAAAGGAAGAAAATAAAGTATCCGGAGAGCAGATATATTGTCTTAAAGTAGAATGCAATGATCTGATTTTTAATGTATGCATCAATGAGAAAGATCTTATTGGAGAACCAGAGATAGGAAGAAGATTTAAAGGAAATATATGGATGCAGGGAAATGTTTGTTTATAGAAGTTGACTAAAATGTAAAAATAGTATACAATATGATGCGTTGATGTTCTCTTAGTTAAATGGATATAACAAGTGTCTCCTAAGACATAACCATGGTTAAAGCCGTGAGTGAGTAAAAGGCGATAACTAAGAGTTCGATTTGAACTGTGGCATATAGAAATGTCGAAATAAGAAAACAGATGATTCATCACAAAAGTGATTGAGTTCATAAAGAAGGTCACCGTAACCGAAAAAGCTGAAAAGCTTGAAAATACGGCATTTGTTTTCATAGTTAAATGGATATAACAAGCGCCTCCTAAGAGAAAGCCGAGGCATTCCCCAAAGGGAAAAAATGAAAAACAACTTTCAGTTCGAATCTATTCTGAAAAATGCTAAGGGTGACAACAAAGCATTCCCCAAATTGGGGAACGTTCTAATGTTACCAAATCAAAAAAATCTGTAGATTGACAACTCGAAAGAGAGTTGATAATCTTATATATGGCCGAAGGGAAAAATCCCAGAAACCCAGTAAAATCAAGGGTTTGCGGCATGTGTCGTCATAGCTCAGCTGGATAGAGCACTCGCCTCCTAAGCGAGGGGTCGGAGGTTCAAATCCTCTTGGCGACGGGCTTCAAAGCGTTCGAAAATGTTAGCTGGATTAGCTGACAGCGAACGCTTTTGTTATTTTCTAATCACGTTCGTGACACAAAATTCCATTCAAAATGATCAATTTCCAGCTAACGCAATCCGATTTTTGTTAGCTGACAGCTAATCAAAATTACCGGTTTGCAAACATGGGTTTTAAGAAGTCCAGCTAACATTTGGGTTCCGCTCCGTTGTCACCCCTTATTCGGGGATGTAAATCAGAGAAAAGGCGGGAAAAGAAACAATCTCTCCCAAACCTGCAAACATGAATTAGCTGAAACAGTATTCAATTCTATTAGCTGTAGCTAATGGTCAAACAGCAATGTCTGTTTGGAACTTTACTATCTATAAAAGTTCCAGGCAGGCATTTTTTATTTCCTGAATCCTGGAGGAAAGGAGTCAAGATGACTGAGCCAAACAGACAATCAGGAGAAAACGAAGAAAGAATCATAGAAATTGAGATTGAGCGTCTTCGTCCGTTCAAAAAGCACCCGTTTCAGGTAAAAGATGATAAGGAAATGTTTCTTTTGCAGGAAAGCATTGAGAAGTATGGAATTTTAAATCCGCTGATCGTCAGACCAGTACCGGATGGATACTATGAGATCATATCCGGACACAGAAGAAAACATGCTGCGGAGAAACTGGGATACCGTAAAGTACCGGTAATCATCCGGGTATTAAGTGAAGATGATTCCATCTTGAGCATGGTAGATTCCAATCTTCACAGAGAACGGATCAGCTACAGTGAAAAAGCTTTTGCTTACAAACTGAAGAATGACGTATTAAAAAGAAAAAGTGGTCGAAAAAAGAGCCAAGTTGACCACAAAACACCAAGAAAGCGGGCAATAGAAATCATCAGTGAAGATTGTGGTGATAGCCCAAAACAAGTGCAGCGTTATATTTCACTGACAAAACTGATACCGGAAATGTTGCAGAAACTGGATGATGAGATTATTTCTTTTTGTCCGGCTGTAGAGATAGCTGCATTAAGTGAAAAAGAACAAAGAGAACTGCTTGTAGCAATGGAGTATGCACAGGCGATCCCATCACTCTCACAGGCCCAGAGGATCCGGCAACTGAGTAAAGAAAAACAGTTGTCACTGGAAAAGATGGAAGAGATCATGTGTGAAGTGAAAAAGGGTGAGATCACAAGAGTGGCATTCACAAACGAGCAGTTGCACAAGTATTTTCCAAATTCTTATACACCGGCAATGATGAAACGGGAAATACTGGCACTGTTGAAATTATGGAAAAAAGAATCATGGGAAAGTTAAAGGAGGAAGAAATCATGTGTAAAGTTATATCCGTAGTAAACCAGAAAGGTGGCGTCGGAAAGACCACCACAACCGTAAATGTAGGCATTGGACTGGCAAGAGAAGGTAAGAAAGTGTTGCTGATCGACGCGGATCCACAGGGAAGTTTAACCGCAAGTCTTGGATATGAGGAACCGGATGATCTTCGCATCACATTGGCAACGATCATGATGGATGTCATCAACGAAGAAGAAATCTCTCTGGAAGATGGGATTTTACATCACCAGGAAAATGTAGATCTTCTCCCGGCAAATATTGAGCTTTCCGCACTGGAAGTAACGATGGGAAATGTTATGAGCAGAGAAATGATCATGAAAGAATATATCGATGCGATACGATGCCGATACGATTATATCCTGATCGACTGTATGCCGAGCCTTGGTATGATGACAATCAATGCACTGGTCTCTTCCGATTCTGTGTTGATACCTGTGCAAGCCGCATATCTGCCGGTGAAAGGACTTCAGCAGCTGATCAAGACCATTCTTACAGTAAAGAAAAGACTGAACCGGAAACTGGCGATTGAGGGCATTCTCCTGACCATGGTAGATTTCAGAACCAATTACGCAAGGGATATTGCATCGAGAGTACATACAACCTACGGAAGTCAGATCGAGGTATTTGAAAATGTGATCCCGATGTCTGTAAAAGCAGCTGAGACCAGTGCAGAGGGAAAAAGTATCTACATGCACTGCCCGAAAGGAAAAGTTGCCGCGGCATATATGAAATTGACACAGGAGGTTTTGAGTAATGAAAAATAGAAGTGGCGAAAAGATTAAACTGGCAAGCATTGATGAACTGCTGGGTGTGGTAAATGAAGAATCTGCAATGGAGATAGAAATCAGTAAGATCCATCCGTTTAAAAATCATCCGTTCAAGGTGCTGGATGATGAAAAGATGCAGGATCTGGTTGAAAGTGTAAAGATCAATGGAGTACTGACTCCGGTACTGCTTCGCATGGATGAAAATGAAGAATATGAAATGGTATCCGGTCACAGAAGAATGCATGCAGCACAGCTTGCAGGACTTACGACTATTCCGGCAATCGTAAGAGAATTATCGGATGATGATGCCATTGTGGCGATGGTGGACGCTAACATTCAGCGAGAGGAACTGTTGCCGAGTGAGAAAGCTTTTGCTTATAAGATGAAATTAGCAGCTATGAAAAGACAAGCAGGAAGACCAAAAAGTAATTCTGGCCAAAATGACCAGAATTTAATAGGAACTGTATCTAGGGATGTATTAGCAGAGCAAGTTGGAGAAAGTTCTAAACAGATTCAGCGTTACATTCGCCTGACAGAATTGATTCCTGAACTTCTTGATCTGGTAGATAACAAAAAGCTTCAATTCACGGTTGCTGTAGATATCTCCTATATCGACAAGGAAGTACAGGAATGGATTTACGAATATATCAGCGACACCGGATTTATCAAGCCAAAACAGATTGCAGCACTCAGAAATCAGCTGAATGATGGACCAATCAATCAGATTCAGATGTTATCGATTTTCAATAACTGTGTGATGGCAAAGAAAGTATCCCGGTCTCTTACTTTCTCAGAAAAGAAACTGACAAAGTACTTTCCGGATGATTATACAGCCAAAGATATGGAGCTGGTGATTGAATCATTATTAGAAAAATGGATGCAGGAACAGTCCTGTTAAGGATAGAAAATGCTAAGAAAATAAAGTCAAAGAAGTTTAAAAAGAGGACTTCTTAGCAAGAAAATGAAAGGAGGAAACTATGGAGAAAAAAATGACATTTAATTATTTTTACGGTACCGAAGCTGATCAGTTCAGCTTCTACCGCATACAAAAGTATTATTTACAGACAGCTATTTTAAAGATTTATCGAGCGATGCTAAAATTTTATATGGACTGATGTTGGATCGAATGTCTCTTTCCATCAAGAATCAGTGGTTTGATGACAAAAACAGAGCATATATCTATTTTTCCATCGAAGATATCATGGAATTACTGAACTGTGGCAGAAATAAAGCCATCAAATCCATGAGAGAACTGGATGATGAAACCGGAATTGGTTTGATTGAAAACGCAGACAGGGATTTGGAAAGGTGAACGTCATCTACGTAAAAACCTTTATGCTTGAGAAAACAGATGAGAAAAAATTTGGAGAGGAATTAGAGAAGTTTAAAAAACAAACTTCTGTGGAAAATGAGGAATCTACAGAAGTTTACAATTCAAACTTCATGAAGTCCCAAAATCAAACTTCTAGAAGTCCCGAAAACAAACTTCAAGAAGTTTACATTTCAAACCCTAATAATACTAATCTTAGTGATACTGAAATGAATGATAATAAATCTAATCCTATCATATCTGTGGATGAGAAAAGATTTGATAGCGATAATCGCTCTGAGGATTATCAGGCTTATGAAAACCTTGTCAAAGAGACCATTGATTATGAATCACTGGAAGTAACCCATCATGACGATATGCGACAGGTAGATGAAATCGTGAACCTGATTGTAGAGACTGTGATGTGTAAAAATGACAAGATCTTGATTGCCAGCAACTGGTATCCGGCATCACTGGTGAAGAAAAAATTTCTGATGCTGACCTATTCACATATCGAGTATGTCTTACACTGTATGAGTGGTAACACCACAAAGGTGAAGAACATCAAGAAATATTTGTTAGCAGCCCTGTTTAATGCACCGTCAACGATGAACGGATATTATCAGGCAGAGGTGAACCATGATATGCCAGGACTGGTAAGATAGGAGGTACACATGTTTATTTTAAAACTTGCTGGAAAGATATTATTACTGCCGGTATGGCTGATCCTTTTTGTGATCGGCCTGGCAGTGAAGATGACAGTACAGACTTATGCGGTTGTAAGGGGAATCCTTGGTTTTATATTCACTTTGTTGATTATAGCGACTGCATACTGTTACCATGACTGGGTTCAGGTTGCATTCCTGTTTGTGCTGAGCACTATTCTGTATCTGATTCTGTTTGCAGGAGTGGTTGTAGATACTGTACTGGACATGACAAGAGAATGTATTATTGACTTTATTTTATCTTGAGGAGGATATGAAAATGAGTGAAAAGAATGATTTTATACAATTACCACCAATCAAAAAAGACACACCGTCCGAAGTGGTCTCAATGATCTGGCAATATTTGAAATTACCTGAGGAATCCAGAAAGAGAGTGACGGCAGATCTAATTGATGTGGATGAAAATTGTGAGAAGGAAGATTTTCAGATTCCAGATCTCTATGACATCGTTCCAAAGAAGAAATCGCGGAATTTGAAGAAACTATGCGTAAAATTATAGCAGGAATTATTTCTCAGGCCAGCAGTGTTGCCACCTGGGTGTATGTACAGAAATATGTGAAGCACAAAACTCTGGATGAAATGCTGCAAGAATGGAAAGGGGCAAGCCAGTTTATTATTGTCATGGATACCTGGTTCGAAAGATTGATGGCAGAATAATAGATGCTGTGATAGAATGAAGAAAACGATTTGAAGTGCAAATCGATATTTTATGAAGAAAAATGGATAATTATAAAATGAATGCAGATGATGAATTACTAAAGAATTTGGATAAATTGCACACAACAGAATTAGGCGTAGAACGCATTAAAAGAAATCTGTTTTTAGATACAGATGATGTAGTCGTCTGGTGTAAAGCTAAAATCGATTCTGTAAAGGCTGTAATCACAAGAAGTGGGAAGAACTGGTATGTGAATATAGATAACTGTATCATAACTGTAAATGCTTATAGTTATACGATTATTACGGCACATAGGGAAAAGAAATGAAATATACAATTCGTGAATTAGAAGCATTTTCAGTTATAGGACAAGAAAGATGATAATTGGAGAGTTCAGGAAGTATTAGCAAAGGCATTTGATGAATTTTGCAAAAATACAGGATATGAAAAAGCACTTCCGACCATTGATGAATGGTTAGAAAATGATAATCCAAATACGAGGAGAGAATATTAAAAATGGGGAAATTAATCTTTTTTTTAATTACAGTTTTGTTTATTAGTATAGCCACAAAATTATATAAAGGTCAATGGAGTTGGTTTATACCCGAATATAATATGCTTCCTGAGGACAAAAAAAAAGAATATAACAAAAATAAACTTTGTAGGGCATATTCATATTGTATGATTATATGTGCCTTAGCAACTTTTTTACTGCTTCTAAATGAATTTTTTCCATCGAATATACTTTTTGCAATTTCTTGTGGTTTGTTTGTAATATCTATGTTTTTTTTGATTTTTTGGATGCTTATAAACAATGGTGGGAAAAAGTAGGAATAATGCTTAAATCAGCTTTAATGAAAATATTGAGTATTGTATCAAATATTTTAACAAGATAGGTTATATTAATAGATACGGGATAGTTAATTCCAATTATTACTAGTGTTGAAAAAATGTACTTGAAGGGGTTCTTTTATGATGAAATTAAAATGATTCTAGAAGAACCTTTTATTGAATAAGAAATCCAAGGAAATCACTTGCTATCCACAGCATCACAAACTAAAGAGAAATGGCTTTCCGTATGTAAGTAGGTAATCATTCGTATCTGTTTTTCACTACATTTTTCTGATACAATCACTTCAGAACAAGAAAGGAACTGTAAGCCGGTGTGTTTAACGGAGAGGCGAATATGAATTTTTGAGAGAAATTTTAAAACCGTCTCATTGCATGAGTATATTTATTGAGATATGATTGGCTTGGAGGTGATACTTATGGCAAATGAAGATAAAAAAGATTTTAATGCTATGCTTATGGATAGCAAGGATATGCCTAAAGTCCAAATAATAACAGATGAAAAAAGCATTGAAAAATATGGTGGAGATAAAATGTACTTTGCCCCACCTATTGACTATGACAAAGTAATGCGACTTGTGCCTTGTGGTAAATTGCTTACTGTAGGTACAATAAGAGATTACTTTGCTAAACAAAGCGGTGCTGATTTTACAGAGCCAATCACAGCCGGAATTTTTGTTTCAATAGTTGCATGGGCGAGTTATCAGCGTGCAGAGGATAAAACCCCTTATTGGAGAACATTAAAAGCAAATGGAGAATTAAATGCAAAGTATCCCGGAGGAATTGAGGCACAAAAGGAAATGCTTGAAAATGAGGGACATACTGTAGTACAAAAAGGAAGAACTAATATTAAGTATTATGTTAAGGACTACGAAAAAGCATTATTTACATTGTAATAGATAATGTCAAACTTCAGTTTGCAGAGCTGACAGTTTATGATTATATCAAAGTAAGATAATTACAATCAATAACGCCGGTGCGGGATTTTGATATCCAGTACCGGCGTTATTGATTCCACAGGGGCTTGGGGGTGTAGCCACCAAATATATTATTAATTTTTTTCTTCAGAAAGTTTGTTAAGGATCCACTCCCGATTGATAACAATGTCCTCATCATCTCGAAGATCCTTGAAATCATCGCAGTGTGAAGAAGCAAATTCATACATATTGTCAATGTCAACTGCACCAGTGATCTCACCCTTATTAATGATTACAAGAATATTAGTTCCATCGTCATCGACAGCAAAGCGCAGTTCATCAAATTCTTTATCAGGATCATTTTTGAGAATAGAATCTGTCGCAAGCAATTTAACAAGTTCCATTATCCTGTCATCCTTACCAGCATCAAAGATCTGGATCTTTTCAACGAGCTGATTTGCTGATGTCACAATCCGGTTTAAGTACTTTTCGGTATGAAAATCAGCCAAAGCATTTTTTTCATAAAATATTTCATATGTTTTCTCTACTTCTGATTCAGGAACCAGATAAATCATGACAAGATCTTCCATCTGGTGATAGAGTATAGGGTAGTTTAAACGGAAGGTCTCTCCACAGTTCGGGCAGGTATAAAGGAAAATAGACTGATTAAGTACCTTCTCCTTCATTTCAGGATCCAGGACAGTATTAATGCTGTCCCAGACTTCAAAATCTCCATCATGATGACAGGAAGGGCAGATTATCTTTTCCATATGATGTTTTGACATAAATAATCCCCCTTTCAGTGAGATAAATCTATATTTTTCTATTGTAGAATAAGCGTATCCTTATATTATTTTGCCAGGAAATTACTCTGTATCTCCATCGGCATATGATAAGCTTGGCCTCGTTTTGTCAGGCTGTATAGTTTAAAGCTCATGAGTTCTGGAGTCGCATTCAAAGAACTGCAGAGTCCAAAATAATCCAGGTCCTCGTTCTGAACCATATCTTCGATTTCCTCATCATCAATCAGCAGATCGGCAGCAAACAGATTGGCCTGGTATTCTGTATTATCCGTCATATTGTAGAGTGTATCATCTTGCATCGGAGCCATTTTCAGCTGGGAACGATGCAGGATGATATGCCCTAATTCATGGGCGGCAACGATCATCTTTTCTTCTTCTGAAAAAATGACATAGATTGTCTTGCAGCTCATAAAACAATACCCTTTCAGTGTCTTATATCTGGAAGTTTCCCCGACAACAATGTTCATCTGATCCATGATCTCAAATGGATCTCGGGTTCCATATTTCTTGATTAATTTCTTTGTTTCTGTATATATGTAAGTGTTTCTCAAATAAATCACCTCAAAAGTAAAAAATAAAAGGGCAGAAATATCCTTGTAACTATAAGGTAACAGATTAGGTGTACAATAATCCCGCCTTCTATTATTTTTCCTCTTGGTTTTTCAGATATTTTTTCGGTGTAAATTTCTTTGCACGTCTTTTGGAATCCAGATAAAGGCTCTGAATCTCATCCATAAAGCTATTTTATCTTCGTCTGTCAGTGATCCACCGGCAAACATAGCTGCAGCCTGTTCCAGGATCTGCTGAGCCTGTCTGGCACCACGGTTACCAAACTGTTCGGATGCTTCTGTGATAAAAGCTTCATTCTCACTCATGAGATAAGAAACGTCACACTGTAATGCATCTGCCAGTTTCTGATACAGAACATTTTGTTTTGGAAAACGTCCTTCTACTTCCCAGGATCGAATGGTCCTATATGAAACACCAACCATACTGGCCAGTTCCTGCTGACTCATCTTTTTTTCTTTTCTTAATGATCTTACTTTTTCACCGAATGTCATAAACATACCTCTTTCTAAGCCTTGTCTTATAAGTCTCATTACCGCCTCAAGGCAAAACGGGAAATGTGTCTCCTAAAAAATTCAAAAATTAATCTTGACAAAGGGAAATATCTCTCCTATAATGTGAATCACAGATAAGGGAAACATCTTTCCTATAAGATACACAATATTTCCTCTTTTGTCAATGGATATGTGAAATGAATTTCCTGTAATTCAATGAAAACAGGAAGGATAGACAATCATTGATAGTCAAAATGGGATACATGTTACAAAAAGAGGAAAGACGTATGGGAGGTGGCAATGTGAGTCAGGATCAGACTTCTATTATCTGTATTGATCTAAAGTCCTTTTATGCTTCTGTGGAATGCGTAGAACGTGGACTGAATCCATTTAAAACAAACCTGGTGGTTGCAGATCCTACCAGATCAAAGTCAACAATCTGCCTGGCAATCACTCCGGCCATGAAGGCGCTTGGCATCAAGAACCGGTGCCGGATCCATGAGATACCGGATTGTGTGAAGTACATCACAGCCATGCCGAGGATGCAGCTGTACATGGATTATTCCGCAAAAATCTATGGAATCTATCTGCGGTATGTCTCAAAAGAAGATATCCATGTGTACAGTGTCGATGAATGTTTTATTGATGTGACAAACTATCTGCAGCTTTATCATCTCACTGCAAAAGAAATGGCGGTAAAGCTTATGCAGGCAGTCATGGAGGAAACTGGCATCACTGCAACTGCAGGTGTGGGAACCAATCTGTATCTTGCTAAGATCGCAATGGATATCGTAGCAAAGCATGTGGATGACCATATTGGAATCCTGAATGAATTCTCTTACAGAGAGCAGCTATGGGATCATAAACCATTAAGTGACTTCTGGAGGATTGGATCCCGGACTGAAAAAAAACTGGCCGGTTACGGGATTCATACGATGGGCGATATCGCAATGGCTTCTTTAAGATCCGAAGACTGGCTGTATAAGATGTTTGGGATTGATGCAGAGCTGTTGATTGATCATGCATGGGGCTATGAAACATGCCGGATGAGTGACATCAAGAACTATCATTCGGAGGAACACAGCCTTTCAAATGGTCAGGTGCTGATGCGAAATTATTCTTTTGAAGAAGCACTTGTAATCGTAAGGGAAATGACAGACAACCTGGCCCTGGATCTGTTTGAAAAAGGACTGGTGACAAGCTCTCACCTTATGGATCGCATATGACCACAGGTATGAGCATGAGGCATCCAAAGGAACCGCAAAACTCGAAAGAGGAAGTAACAGTTCAAAAAAAATCATGGATGCAGTGGAAGATTTATATCTCAGGATTGCGGACAGATATACCGGAATTCGAAGAATCGAGGTGTGTGCGAACAGGGTTGCTCCTGAAAATTATGTGCAGTACAGCCTGTTTGATGATCCAAAACAGACCGATAAAGAACGGCATTTACAGGAAGCAGTATTGAATGTAAAGCAGCGTTATGGAAAGAATGCGATCATGCGTGGATCTAACCTGCTAGAGTGTTCTACTTATCGAGAACGCAATGAACAAATAGGTGGTCACCGTGCTTAGAGGAGGTGCTAAAAAGTGCTGGAAGTGCATATCAACCGTATTTATATTTACCAAGACCGGTTTCCAGGAGACATCCATGGATGTAGGACGCAGGGCAAAACAGTTTGCTCCATTTGCGGCACTTCGTGGACTGGATGAAACGATCCGGCAACAGGAAATCATTTACGAATCGAAAAGAGATTTATCCGAAGAAAAGAAAAATGAGCTGGATATGAAATTAAGGATCCTGGCATATGGGATGAAGATACAGGCAACTTATTTTCAAAAATCCTGGAAGGATCCGTCAGTTGGCCAGTACCATACATTATCCGGAACCGTAGAATTTTTTGATCCATCAGTCCACTTACGGATCGATGATACTGAGATTCAGATCCAGGACATCTGTGATCTGACTGGTGATGTATTTGAAACTATTGAAATATCATGTTAATTAATCACAGCGGAATTTTTTATACCGGAAAGAGTGTGTGGTAGCTGGTGGAAGGATAAAAAAGGATGCACAGATCGACAAAGCAGATCTGATCAGAATAAAAATCGTGCTGTTCGTGCAGCTTTGGCACTTACGGAATGGATGGCATGATGCTCATAAGGCGGATTTGATTTCCCTTTGGTCCGTTGAGTAATAAATGGAGAAATATCTTATTGCTTAAAGGAGGAAGCCTATATGGGATCAGGTGCTATTAAATGGCATGTACACTGCTCTGTATGCGGAGCATTTATTGAAAAGAGCGCACAAAGCGATTCAGAAGTGGAGTGCAAAAAATGTCGCAGTACATTGGAAATATTTGTAAAGGATGATATGGTGTCGGTTCGTCCGATCCACATCCGAGATGAACAATTAAAGTCCAGGATGCGGACGTATTCCCGAAAGATGATGAATCAGGGATCATAACAGAATAGAATGAGCTGTCTGTAGTAAGCGTTGGATTTGGCAGGAACCATCAAGAACGCACCAGACAGCAAGAGTTTGTCAAGGAGCTGAACCTGACTGGAATCACTAAGAGCCCGGCAAAACATTTACGGATACACTGCAAGATCAGAAGTATTTTCTGGTTTTGGAGATTGTTGAAGTATTTGTTTTGTCGGGCTTTTTTGACGTATTTCGACAAATTTTAAATTTTTTTGTCGTACCCCACTGTAAAACAGGCTCTCAGCGTTTCGTTATATAGAGGTTGAATTCTTTTTTGCAAAAATAATTGTAAATAGAGATTTTGATAACATGACGCAAAGGAGGAAGCAAAGATGACTGAAATCGAATACCAGGAATTTGTAAGGCATTGTCCTTACGATGCTATGGGCGATTATTCCATGTTTCGCAAAGAGCAAACAGAGAATAAATCAGAAGATGCACATAGCAACTGAATAAGCCAGGCAATCTGGCAAACTTAATCTAAACGCAGATACATGCGTTACAAAGGAGTCGCGGACTCCCGTTCAAAAAAAACGGGTGAGTTCGTGACCTCTTGTGCTGCAGTTCTTTATGTCTGTGCAGGAATTTTATAAAAGATGGAATGGACCACCCGGAGCCGAAAGGCAGAAAGGTGGCCTTTATGTTGACATTAAAAGAACTGAAAAAAATCGTGAAAGTTGCTGATATGGAGAAGAGAATCCCAAGCGTGAAATCCTTGAAGGAACACAAAGTTGTAGTAAAGGAAATGATCAATGCAGATACAACAATCTCTGTTTATGATCACGGATATGTACTTTATACAGCAGGAAATCAATCAACCGTATTTCCACTTCATAGTTGTGATGACTATGAATATGTGAGTGTAACTGGCGATAACAAGGAATTCAATAAAGAGTTCTTTGATAATGAAAACTGGTATATCCGTCTGCTGATGGAGGCTGAAGACCGTATGGCATACAGCCAGAGCAAAATCAGCACCAATCATGGTGTATTTTCTAACAGCGATGTTACAGATGATGCGGAGATTATGAGAGGATCTTCAAAAGATTTTGTTGACGATGTTATCGACAGAGAAATTCTGAACGCTTTGATCAAAGAGTTAACAGAGACAAAAGACGGTACTCAATCTGGTTTATTTTGAGGAAATGCGTCAGCAGGATGTTGCAGATTATCTGGGAATCAAACAGCAGAGTGTAAATGACCTCCTGAACAGGGCATTAAAAACGATGAAAAAAAAGGCGGAAAACGAAGAATTTTAAAAAATTTTAAAAAAATTGAATTAGACCACTGTAAAACAGGCTCTGAGCGTTTCGTTATATGAAGGGTTTGCATAGAACACCTTCATGTACCTTGAAAAAGTGAATAGCCTGCCCGGAGTGATATTTGGTTTGAACATGCATAGAGCGAAAAGCTGCGTGTCTGCCAGAAGAAAACGTATCAGAGATGGAAACTGATATAGGAACGGATCCGGGAAAGAAAACAGGAAAACGCTTAAATCTTAAATCAAAATAAAATGTCTGAATCTAAAAAGAGGATGACAGTAGAAATCATGTGGCGGTATTTGTGACAAACAGGTACCGCCATATATTTGTGCTGTTATCTCAGCTTGTGCTGACTGTCCCAAATAGCGCAAATTTCAGGAAAGGAGGCGATCATCTTCGTATAAAAGATAATATGCAGAAACTAACAGATAACCATACACAAAAGAATCAGAAAGGAAGGATTTAAGAGAATGAACGTGAAAAAGAAAGCACGCAGGGTGATGTCCGGTTTACTGACTGCAGTAACGGTTCTATCGACGGTACTCTCTCCCGCTGTTGCCTATGCTTCTGATGATGCCGGATCTGTAAAAAAGATTCCGTATTATGAGGAGATCAAGGATCAGTTGGATGAAGATGAAGTGGTAACTGCAAAGGATTATGAGATCAAGGTTGGAGACAATTTCGATGTAAAGAGTGATTATACCGGTCTTACGATCCAGGATGACAGCAAAGTAAAAGTTACATTTCAGGAAGCAAAAGATACGGACGGGAATGATTTTTCTACCGATTATGCCAATTCCTATAAGGCAGTCTATTATGTAGAACCACAGACAACGGATCACCCAACCTACCAGATCAATCGAAAGATCGTGGTAAAGAAGCGGATCAACAGAAAGATTCGCAGTCAGAAAGTTCTTCTGATCAGGATGCTGGTTCTTCCGATAAGACAGAAACAGAGGATTCTGAGGCTGACTCGTCTACAGAGGGAACTGATGCCTGGACACGGAAGCAAAACAGAACTGACAGAAAAGAATTTGATGCAGAAATCCAGCAACGGAGGATCAGGAGACCGTTGATCCGGAAACAGGGATCACACTCTCAGAGGTTATGCAGAAGCTGTTGACCAGGAAGTTGCTCTTGCAGATCTTGAAGCAGGCGAAAGTATTACTTTTGATATGCC